>WNGF01005601.1_pt1 | contig 28969 bp, 20 predicted proteins | sample 5400641 | NCBI WGS metagenome assembly WNGF01 (sample SAMN13153371, study PRJNA577476) | soil metagenome | isolation source: 80 cm soil or saprolite under grassland replicate 2 | place: USA:California | collected 2016-06-15 | reverse complement strand
GCCGCGCTCGGGGCCTCGCGCGCCGTCGTGGACGCGGGCTGGATCGACCACCAGTATCAGGTCGGCCAGACCGGCAAGGTCGTATCCCCGACACTCTACGTCGCCTGTGGAATCTCCGGCGCGATCCAGCACCTGGCCGGCATGGGCACTTCCAAGGTCATCGTGGCCTTGAACAAAGACCCCGAAGCGCCGATCTTCAAGGTCGCGACCTACGGGATCGTGGGAGACATCTTCCAGATCGTCCCGGAGATCGCCAAGGCCGTGCGCGCTCTGAAGGCCGAGTAGAAGGATTCCAGATTCCACATTCCAGACTTCAAGTTGAGGCTCTGCCCGGCCCCCTGGAATCTGGAATCTGGAACTCCCCCACGCAGTAAAGTAGCGACGTGCCATCCCTTCCGACCCAGCACCCCATCCTCGGGATTCCCGGAACGCTCCTCTTCGGACTGCTCGTCGTCTTCGCCATCCTGACCTTCGCGTACTCGGCGAGCCGGCGCATCCGTCTTCTGCTGGCTCTGGGACCCGAGCCGCGCTTCGATCGGATCGGCAGGCGCATCGGAAGGACGCTCGAGTACGCGTTCGCGCAGAAGAGGATGTTTCGGGACCTCTATGCGGGCGTCTTCCACATCTTTCTCTTCACCGGCTTTCTCGTGCTTCTCGTGCGCACCGTCGCGCTCGTGGCCGAGGGACTCGTGCCCGGCTTCGTTCTTCTGCCCGGCCGCGGGGGCGACATCTACACGCTTGCCAAGGACGTCTTCGAGATCCTGGTCTTGATCGGCGTGACGATGGCCGTCGTTCGACGCGCCTTCGCGCGCCCCAAGCGCCTCGATCTGACGGCGGACGCCTGGCTGATTCTCTTCCTGATCTTTCTTCTGATTGCGGCCGACCTCGTCTCGGAAGGCGCCCTCGTCGCCCTCCGCCCCCAGGCTGCCACGGCCTGGTCGCCCGCCGTCCTGGTGCTCTCCGGCCTCTTCGCGGGTCTGACGGCCTCGTCCCTGCAGACGCTCTACGAATCCTGCTGGTGGATCCATCTGGTGGACATTCTCTTCTTCGGCAACTACCTGCCGTACTCCAAGCACTTCCACATCCTGACCGCCATTCCCAACGTCTTCTTCATGAAGCTCGAACCGATGGGCCGACTCGGAACGCCGGACCTGGAGAACTCCGAACACTTCGGCGCCTCGCGCGTCGAGCATCTCTCCTGGAAATCGGCGCTGGACGGGTACACGTGCACCGAGTGCGGGCGGTGCCGCGTCGTCTGCCCGACGGCGCTGACCGCCAAGCCGCTGGATCCGAAAGTCTTCATCGGGGATCTGCGAGACGCCGTCTACGAGGCGACGCCGCAGGTTCTGGCCGCGGTGACGGGTCGGGGAAATGGGTCCGCCTCCGCCAAGGCTACGGCGGACTCTTCCGCGGCGGCAGAGCCGTCACGGAAGGAACTCATCGGCGGCTGGATCTCCGAGGACACGATCTGGGCGTGCACGACCTGCGGCTACTGCACGTCCGCCTGCCCGGTCTTCATCATTCCCGCGGTGGACAAGATCATCGAGATGCGCCGCCACCTGGTTCTCGAGAAGACGGAGTTTCCCAAGGAAATGCAGACGGCCTTCCGGGGCATGGAGACCAACGGCAATCCGTGGGGCATTTCCGCCGCATCGCGGGCCGACTGGGCGAAGGATCTGCCGGTCGTCACGATGGCGGAGGCCGGCGAAAAGACGATCGAGGTCCTCTTCTGGGTCGGCTGCGCCGGCTCCTACGAAGACCGAGCCAAGCGCGTCTCGCGATCGCTCGTCGAGATCCTGAACGCCGCGGGCGTCTCCTTCGCGATCCTCGGCACCGAGGAGACCTGCAACGGCGACTCCGCGCGCCGCATGGGCAACGAGTACGTCTTCCAGATGCTCGCCCAGCAGAACATCGAGACCTTGAACGGCTACGGAGTCAAGTCGATCGTCACCAACTGCCCGCACTGCTTCAACTGCCTGAAGAACGAGTACGCGCCTCTGGGCGGCAACTACGAGGTGATGCACGGAACGGAACTGGTCTCACGGCTCATCGAGGAGGGCCGCATCCGGATGGAGACGCCCATCGCCCAGACGATCAGCTTCCACGACCCGTGCTATCTCGGCCGCTACAACGGCGTCTACGACGCGCCGCGGGGGATCCTCGAATCCATCCCCGGATTGAAGCTCCGGGAGCTGCCCCGCTCGCGCGAGCGTGGCCTCTGCTGCGGCGCCGGCGGCGGCCGCATGTGGATGGAAGAGAAGCTCGGCTCCCGAATCAATCAGACCCGTATGAAGGAAATCGCCGAGGCCGGAACCGATGCCGTCGGAGTTTCCTGTCCCTTCTGCATGGTCATGATCGGCAACGCCAAAGACGAGATCGGCGCGGTGACCGCTCCCTTCGACGTCCTCGAATTAGCACGCCGCTCCATGGGTCCTTCTCCATAGAGTCTTATTGGAGAAGAGTCGCCCCGGCGTCGGGCCCTCCTCCGGCTTTCGGCCGCGGCGTTCGTTTCGCGAACAGGCGGCCGAGAGGGTTCCGTCCTGGGCCAGGACTGAGGCAATTGGAATCTCGAGGCGAACACATCTGGGCCGTCGCTTGTCGCTCAGTCGCACCGACAGCCTGGCAAAGGTGTGCTCACGTCGACGAGGGAAATGCCGACGGCTCCGGGCGACCTTTCGGCCGAGTCCCGAGGTATACGATGCTTGATGACTCTTCGTGTCCTCTTAGAGAGGATTCTTCGACTTGTGAGTGGTGAACAACGCAGGTACCGAGGGCTACGGGGGGTGGGGCAGGAGTGGGAGAGGCTGGCGGAGAAGCATCTGAAGAAGGCAGGCTACGAGATTCGCGCGAGGAACTTCCGGACTCACGTGGGGGAAATCGATTTTGTGGCGCAGGACGGTAACGTCCTCTGTTTCGTCGAGGTCAAGGGGCGGCATGGCACCGGGTTCGGCCTGCCCGAGGAGGCGGTCAACGCTGAGAAACAGCGCCGGATCTTTCGCGCGGCCCAGGCCTATCTTCAGCGCGAGCGCCTCGAGGACGTCCTGTGCCGCTTCGATGTTGTCTCAATCCTGCAGGACGAGTCAGTGTCGAACGTGACGATCCTTCGCGACGCCTTTGTCGGGCCTACTCGCCCGCGTCCTCCCTGGTGACCCGCTCACCCCCGTGCTAAAATGCGCTCTTTCAGGAAACATAATCTTTTGGCTGACACGGAACAGCGCTACAACTTTATCTGCCCGAACTGCTCGGGGAACTTTTCGATCCAGATCGATCGAATCCCTCCAGTTCAGGCGCGCTTCCGCTGCCCACACTGCAATGAGCCGATGGACTTTCCCTCGCGGGATGAGGCCCGCAAGCACATCCGCCTCCAGGCGGAAGTCAAAGGAGTCTCGCCCCCTGCCCCCGCGTCCGCGAGTCCGGATCCCGCAGAGCCCGCCGCGCCCGACAACAGCCCCGAAGCCACAGCCGCCGAGCAGCTGCGGTTCCGGCTTGACAAGCCGGGCTTTGAATCGGACGTCTTCGACCGCCGAGGCATCCGCAATCTCATCCGGACCCGAGAGGTCCTCGAGACCGATTCGATTCGGGTAGACGATTCCGGACCGACATTCACGCAGCTTGACCGCCGCGGACCCCTCCGCTATCCTTCGCGCTCCCGAGCGGGAATAGCTCAGTGGTAGAGCGCCACCTTGCCAAGGTGGATGTCGCGGGTTCGACCCCCGTTTCCCGCTCCAAACGTCGCTACGCCCGCTCCGCTTGGATTTCGCCCTTCGGGCTCATCAGCTCCGGGGCTTCGCTCCCGCGGCGAAAGGCTCCTCCTCGCCTTCGCTCGGAGACTCCTTTCGCCGCGATGGGCCGGCGCTTCGTGCCGGCGCCCCCTGGGTGCGGGCGGGATGGGAGAGATGTATCGGGCGCGGGACGCGAAGCTTCAGCGTGCTCGCACCGGGCGGCGGGGAGGGACCCGCGTGATCGGCTCACGGGGGATCTCGGGGCAGGGCGTGTCGGTGAAGCCGACAATCAGGGTCCTGCTCGGACCCTCGGTCGCTTCGGCAGTGGTCGTGACCGAGGCTGTGGACACCGTGATCGTGACCGAAGCGTTGGCGAGCGCGCCGCGGTCGTCGCGCGCCGCCAGGTTCACGCGATAGACGCCAGTCTGTGCAAAGGTGTGCGAGACGCTGGAGGCGCCGCACCCCGTCGTCACAGTCTCCCAGGTGTCGGGAAAGGTCCAGACGCCGATCGCCGAATCGCCCGGGTCGGGGTCGGACACAGAGCCCGAAAGGGTCACGAGCATTCCCCGCGGGACGGTCAGCGGGCCCGACGGGCTCGAGATTGCTGCGGAGGGGGGCGTGTTGACGGTCGGAGGCACGTCGAGCTCCCAGACGCCCCGCCCGTGCGTGGCGACCCGTAGCATCGAGCCGTCGTCGGCGATGCGGATGTCCTGGGCGGAGGAGCTGGGAAGGCCGCTGCCGAACTTCTCCCAGCTCGCCCCTCGATCGGTCGAGCGGTAGACGCCCACGTCCACGCCGCAGTAGAGGATGTCGCGGTTTGTCGGGTCCACGCGCACGACCTGCGCCGCGAAGGAGGGCAGGCCCGTCGCCCGCGGGGACCAGCTCACCCCGCCGTCGGTCGTGCGGTAGACGCTCGGTCCCGAAGTCGTGGCGATCGCGGCGTAGGCGACACTCGCATCAGTCGGGTCGATCTCGAGATTGTTGACCTTCGCCGGAGGCAGGCCGCCCGAGGCGGCGACCCAGGTCGCCCCGCCGTCGGTCGAGCGGAAGACCTGTACTGGTGACGGGTCATTGCTCGGCACCATAGGAGGGGAGCTCTTGCTCGCCATCAGCGCGGAAGGTTGGCTGCGAGAGACGGCGATGGCGTCCACGACGGTGGAGGCTTCCCAGACGGAGCCGTCCGCCGTCGCCGTCGGAAGCGGCAGCCACGTGTCCCCCGCGTTGTCCGAGCGCCAGACGCGGTAGGTTCCCGTGTAGATCGTGGAGGGACGAATGGGGTCCATGGCAACGGTCGTGAGGAAGGGGCTCACCTCCGCGTGGTTGAAGGGGAGAGGCCCGACGTAGGAGAAGACCGGAGTCGCGGCCGCCGCGTCCTCGATCCGGAAGATGCGGGCCCCGGGGAGCGTGAAATAGGCGAAGTTGGGCGCGAGGAAGTTGACGGGGCAGTCGAACCCGTCGTCTCCATCGATCACGCTCCACTCCGTACCGCCCGTGTCGGGCCGCTGGCTCGTGCCGGTATCCTGCGCGCCCGCGAGGATCCTGTTGCGATGGACGGGATCGATGCCGACCCTGTAGAACTGCTGTGTGACGAGGCCGGTGTTGCGGCCGGAAGCCGTCTGACCGTCGTCCGGGCTCGACCAGAGACCGCCGTCGTTGGCGATGTAGAGGGTCGTCCCCTGGTACCGTAGGTCGTGCGCGTCCACGTGGACGTTGGTTGATTCAAACGGAGACGTGAAGGTCGCTCCGCCGTCGGTCGAGCGGACGTAGAAAACGCCTCCGGCAAAGATCGTGTTCGGGTCATTTGGCGAGACGACGATCGTATTGTCGTACCAGGCCTGCGCGACCAGGTAATTTCTGGAGAGCCCCGTCAGTGCCCAAGACTCCCCTCCATCGGTCGTCCTGTAGATTCGAGAGGGGTAGGAACTGCCAGATGTGCGAGAGCCACCGTTGTACTCGACGGTGGCCGCGTAGAGGACGAGCGGATTCGACGGACTGATGGCGAGCGCGATTCGCTCCTGAACTTGGAACCAAGAGGACTGGGGCCCGGCCGGGAGTCCCGTGGTCTTCGGAAGTCCGGCACTCTTTTCGACCCATGTGACGCCGCCATCGGTGGATCAAGATCTTTCCGACGCCGGCCGAGCAGTCCTTGATGCACCAGGTCGCCGCGTAAAGGGTTGACGGGGCGCTGGAGTGTCGGACCATGTCCACGACATCGCCATATGTCGCTCGTGAGATCACGTTCGTCCAGGTCTCGCCGCCGTCGGTCGAGCGCAGGCCTCCCTGGTTGGTGCCCGCAACAATTTCCAAAGGATTGGTTGGATGAACCGAGAGGCGATAAAACTCGCTGGCGACGACAGCGGCGGGCAGCGTCCAGGTCACGCCACCGTCGCTCGACTTCAAGAGGCCAATGCCGGGGATGAAGTCAGCGTTGTATCCGCCCTCTCCCGATCCGAGGTAGATGATGCTGGGCGAGGAGGGAGCGAGTACCAGCGCTCCGACGGAAAGGTCGCTCAAATCGTCGGTCATGGGCGTCCAGGTGCTCCCGCCGTCGGTCGTTTTCCATACTCCACCGTCCGCCGCGCCGACGTAAAGCGTCCCGGCGATCGTCGGGTGTGGCGCGATCGCGGTCATTCGTCCCGCGCCGTTGGTGGGACCGAGCGAGATCCAGTTGCTGCCGACAACCCCCTGCGGCCCGACCCTCCGTTGCGCCGCCTCCGCGCGGCGGAGCGCGTAATCGGCGGCGACCGCCTTCAAGCGACGCTCGGGATCGATCCGCCCGCCGTCGCCATGCCGCTCGAGGTAGAGGCGGATCCGCTGGCGGATGGCGTCGGACCCGTCGCCCACGCTCTTCTCGGGGTCCGACGGGTTCGCCGTCTGTTTCTTTCCGGAAGGCGACGCGGCCCCGGCCAGGAGGAGAAGGCAGACGGCGAAGCCAATCGGCTTGACAGTCATCCGTCTCTTATATCCGGGAAGAGTCGAGCGTGGTATACGAAGGCGAGTTCAAAAGAAGTTCAAACGGAGTTCAGAGGATGTTCGCGGATGCTTCGGGACTCTTCAGGACTCTTCAGGACGCTGCGCAAGTCATTGATGCGGAAGGGTCCGCAAAAATCCCGAAGAGACGCCTCCTCTTGCCAAGGTGGATGTCGCGGGTTGGACCCCCGTTTCCCGCTCCATGCCGTCGCTTCGCCCGCTCCGCTTGGATTTCGCCCTGCGGGCTCATCAGCTCCGGGGCTCCGCTCCCGCGGCGAAAGGCTCCTCCTCGCCTTCGCTCGGAGACTCCTTTCGCCGCGATGGGCCGGCGCTTCGCGCCGGCGCCGTTGAGCGTCGGAGGAGTTCTCCTTTCGAATTGGGAGAAGACGCGGGGTCGATCTTGTCAGATGGCAAGGTAATTCGACGAGGGTTCTGGGGCGACTGCCCAAGTTGGCCCGACCCCCCAAACATGCCATCTGGCGAGGCTGACCCCGCTACGGCGGGCGCCGGCATCGCCGCAACAATCGCCGTCGCCTGAGGGGAAGTCCGGCGAGCTGGTCGGTGCCGACCCCTAGTGTCGAAGTGAACTGTCCACCCGACGACTACGTTCCGCAGGAGAACGGAATTCCGACCTCAACAAAAGCTTGACAAAGTCTAAACCAGGACGCAATCTATAGCACCCTATGCGTCCGGACGTCGTCGAGTTGCTCAGAGAACGCGGCATTCAGCCTTCGGCTCAGAGAGTGGCGGTCGCGCAGTACATCCTCTTCACCGACGAGCATCCGTCGGCCGACAGAGTGTGGGCGCGCGTGCGCAGCCGATTTCCGATGATTTCACGAGCCACGGTCTACAACACCCTGAATCTCTTTGCAGAGAAGGGGCTCGTCCGTGATCTGCATCTTTCACCCGACTCTGTCGTCTTCGACGCGAACACCGGCGCGCACCATCACTTCATCGATGAAGAGACCGGCCGCATCTACGACATCCCGTGGGAGAAGGTGGCGATGCGAAAGCTTCCGAAGGTGGATGGGTTCGAGATCCACGATTACCAGGTCGTGATGCGGGGGCGCAAGGCTCCCGGTCGCAAACAGATTCTGTTTCGGCAGGGCGCCGAGCTGCGGCTACAGGACGAAGATCGAGCGCCCGGAGCTCCTCCCAACGGAACCCTACAAGTTCGCCGCCGCGCCATAACATTGTCGAGAGGAACTACCCGGCAGAAGAAAACACCCGGAAAGGAGAAGGATCGACGTGCCTGATAAAGAAAACACTAAGAGCGTCAGCGAAAGTGAGAGCCCCGCAATCCCTTCCCCGACTCCCAAGCGGACTCGGCCGAGGACGAACAAAGACTGGTGGCCGAACCAGCTGGATCTCTCGGTGCTCCACCACCACTCCCACCTGTCCAATCCGATGGAAGAGGACTTCAACTACGCAGAACAGTTCAAGTCCCTCGACCTCGACGCCCTGAAGCGGGATCTCATCGAGGTGATGACGGCGTCGCAGGACTGGTGGCCGGCCGACTACGGCCACTACGGGCCGCTCTTCATCCGCATGACGTGGCATGCCGCCGGCACGTACCGGATCGCCGATGGCCGCGGCGGTGGCGGCGACGGCCAACAGCGTTTTGCCCCCCTGAACAGCTGGCCGGACAACGCAAACCTCGACAAAGCGCGACGGCTGCTCTGGCCGATCAAGAAGAAGTACGGGCAGAAGATCTCCTGGGCCGATCTGCTGATCCTGGCCGGCAACGTGGCCATGGAATCGATGGGTTTCAAGACGTTCGGCTTCGGCTTCGGCCGGTCCGATGTCTGGGAGCCCGAGGACATCTTCTGGGGCCCCGAAGACACCTGGCTGGGAGATGAGCGCTACAACGCACCGGGGGAGTTCGCCAGTCCTTTTGGCGCCGTGCAGATGGGCCTGATCTACGTGAATCCGGAAGGGCCCGGCGGCAACCCGGACCCGCTGGCTGCCGCTAGGGACATTCGCGAGACCTTCGCCCGCATGGCGATGAACGACGAGGAGACGGTGGCGCTCATCGTTGGCGGTCACACGTTCGGCAAGACCCATGGCGCCGCCCCGGCCGTCGAGAACGTCGGTCCGGAACCCGAGGCCGCCGCCCTCGAGGAGCAGGGCCTCGGCTGGAAGAACAAATTCGGCGGCGGCAAGGGGGACGACGCGATCACCAGCGGCCTCGAGGGCGCGTGGACCAATGAGCCGACCCGGTGGGACAACGGTTTCCTGGAGAACCTGTACAAGTACGAGTGGGAGCTGACGACGAGCCCCGCCGGCGCGAAGCAGTGGACTCCGAAGAATCCCGAGGCCAAAGGCACCGTGCCGGATGCGCACGACCCGTCGAAGCGGCACGCGCCCATGATGCTGACGACGGACCTGTCGCTGAAGGTGGATCCGATCTACGGACCGATCGCGAAGCGTTTCCACGAGAATCCGGACCAGCTCGCCGACGCGTTCGCCAGGGCGTGGTTCAAGCTGCTTCATCGCGACATGGGCCCCCGGTCGCGCTACCTCGGCCCGCGGGTTCCGGAGCCGCAGCTGTGGCAGGACCCCGTCCCGGAGGTCGATCATGAGCTGATCGGGGAGCAGGACATCGCCGCCCTCAAGCGCAAGATCCTCGCCTCGGGCCTGTCCATCCCGGAGCTCGTGTCCACCGCCTGGTCGGCTGCGGCCAGCTTCCGCGGCACCGACAAGCGCGGCGGGGCCAACGGAGCACGGATCCGCCTTGCGCCGCAAAAGGACTGGGAGTCAAACGAACCGGCCCGGCTGGCAAAGGTACTGAAGACCGTCGAGCAGATCCAGCAGGACTTCAACGGCTCAGAGTCCGGCGGCAAGAAGGTCTCGCTGGCCGACCTGATCGTCCTGGGCGGTTGCGCCGCCGTCGAGCAAGCGGCCAGGAACGCCGGGCACGAGGTCCCCGTTCCGTTCGCCCCGGGTCGCACGGATGCCTCCCAGGAGCAGACCGACGTGGACTCGTTTGCCGTGCTCGAACCGACCGGCGACGGGTTCCGCAACTACATGCGGGCGGGAGACCGGCTGTCGCCGGAGACTCGCCTTCTGGACCGGGCCAACCTGTTGAAGCTCACGGCGCCCGAGATGACGGTTCTCGTCGGGGGCATGCGCGTCCTGAACGCCAACTTCGGGAGATCGAAGCACGGCGTCTTCACCGGCCGGCCCGAGACGCTGACCAACGACTTCTTCGTGAACCTCCTCGACATCAGCACGGCGTGGAGACCGTCGGCATCGGCTGAGAACGTGTACGAGGGTCGCGATCGCGCCACGGGCGAGCTCAAGTGGACCGCCACGGCCGCCGACCTCGTGTTCGGCGCACATTCTCAGCTCCGGGCGCTGTCGGAGGTCTACGCCAGCGACGACGCGAAGGAGAAGTTCGTGCGCGACTTCGTGGCTGCCTGGAACAAGGTGATGAACCTGGATCGCTACGACCTTCTCGCTGAGGCTCGGAGCGGACCCCGGCGCGCGGCCGCGGCCAGCGCCTGAGCTCGCTCCTTGCGCCGCGAGCCAAACGGCGAGTGAGGTTGAAGGCGGTACTGCTCACGGTAGGCTCCGCCGATGGATCTCTCCCTCTCCCGGCGGGAGAGGGCCGGGGTGAGGGGAGCCCCCACGTCGCTCCGCGCTGGGCCGGCGCTTCGCGCCAGCGCTCATGTGCGTCGCAACCAACGTAGAATCGCCGTCGAGATCGTCGGATGACACTCTCTGCCGGGACCCGGCTCGGGGCCTACGAGATCCTGGCGCCTCTGGGGGCGGGCGGGATGGGGGAGGTGTACCGGGCTCGCGACGCGAAGCTGGAAAGGGACGTGGCGGTCAAGGTGCTGCCCGCGTCGGTGGCCGACGATGCCGAGGCGCTCTCGCGGTTCGAGCGGGAGGCGAAGGCGGTGGCGGCGCTGTCCCATCCGAACATTCTCGCGATCCACGACTTTGGCCGGCAGGAGGGGATCGTCTACGCGGTCACGGAGCTTCTGGAAGGCGTGACGCTGCGCGGGAAGCTCGACGCGGGCCCGGTCTCGCAGAGGCAGGCGGTGGACTACGGGCTGCAGATCGCGAAGGGCCTTTCGGCGGCGCATGAGCGGGGTGTCGTCCATCGGGATCTGAAGCCCGAGAACGTGTTCGTGACGAGGGACGGCCACGTCAAGATCCTGGACTTCGGTCTGGCGAAGCGGATCGAGGTGGCGGGGGGCCAGGCGACGGAGGCGCCGACGGTCGAGGGGCAGACCGAGCCCGGGAAGGTGATGGGGACGGTCGGGTACATGTCGCCGGAGCAGGTCAAGGGACTGCCGGTGGACCACCGATCAGACCTCTTCTCGTTCGGGGCGATCCTGTACGAGCTCCTGTCGGGCAGCCGGGCGTTCCGGAGGAACACGAGCGCGGAGACGATCGTCGCGATCCTGACGCAGGAGCTGCCGGAGCTGGTGGGTACAGGGCGGAACATCTCGCCGGCGCTGGATCACATCGTGAAGCACTGCCTGGAGAAGGAGCCGGGGAACCGCTTCCAGTCGGCCAAGGACATCGCGTTCGCGCTGTCGGAGGCGTCGGGTGCGACGACGGTGACGAGCGGAGTTCAGGCGGTGGCGGCGCCGGCGCGCACGAAGACGAGCCGCCTTCTCATCGCGGCCGGCGTGATCGTCGTGCTCGCCGTCGGCGCGGGTCTCTTCCTGATGCGCCGCGATCACGGAGGCCAGAGCGCGGCGGCCGGCGTCAAGCGCGTCGCCGTCTTGCCATTCGAGAACCTCGGCTCCGCCGAGAACGACTATTTCGCCGACGGCATCGCCGACGAGGTGCGGGGCAAGCTGACAACGATCCGGGGGCTCCAGGTCATCGCCCGGGCGAGCTCGACGCCGTACAAGAAGACCACGAAGACGCCCCGGCAGATCGCCGACGAGCTCGACGTGAGTTACCTGCTGACGGCCACCGTGCGCTGGGAGAAGAGCGGCGGCGCCAGCCGGGTTCACGTGAGCCCGGAGCTGGTGGACGTCACGCAACGCAACGCTCCGACCTCCCGTTGGCAGCAGGCCTTCGACGCGTCCCTGACGGACGTTTTCCAGGTGCAGTCGGACATCGCCACGAGAGTCGCGCAGGCCCTGGGCGTGGCTCTGGGAGCCGGCGAGGAGAAGCGGCTTTCCGAGAAGCCGACTGAGAACCTCGCTGCCTACGACGCTTTCCTCAAGGGCGAGGAGGCCTCCCGGGGGGTGGCGATCAGCGATCCTCCCACCCTTCGGAAGGCTCTCGCCTTCTACGAGCAGGCCGTGGCGCTCGACCCGAGCTTCGCGCAGGCATTCGCTCGCGTGTCGGTCGCCAACACGCTGCTTTACGCCAACGGCACGCCGGTGCCGGAGCTGGCGGAGCGCGCCCGGCAGACCGCCGAGAAGGCCGTGGCGCTCGCCCCAGGCCGCCCGGAGGGGTACTTCGCGCTCGGCGCCTATCACCGATTGGTGACCGTGCAGATGGACGTCTCGCTGGAGCAGTACACGAAGGGGCACCGGCTAGCGCCAGGAAACGCCGAGATCCTTTTGGGGGTAAGCCAAGCCGAGATGTCCCTGGGCCGCTGGGAGGCGGCCCTGGAGCATCAAAAGCAGGCCGAGCGCCTCGACCCTCGCTCCTTCCCTGCGGTGCGGCGTTTGGGCGAGAACCTTCTCCGGACGCGGCGCTATCGCGAGGCGCGCGAAGTCTTCGACCGCGGGCTCGCCCTCGCTCCATCCAACCTCATTGTGATCGAGGACAAGGCTATGACGTTCCTCGGGGAAGGAGACCTCGCCGGCGCACGCGCGGTCCTCAAGGCCGCGCCCGGGGACATCGCACCCCCGGCGCTCGTGGCCTTCGTCGCGTACTACTGGGACCTCGCCTGGGTCCTCGACGAAGGGCAGCGGGATCTCCTCCTGCGCCTGACGCCGAGCGCGTTCGACGGCGACCGGGGCATCTGGGGTCTTACGCTGGCGCAGGCCTTTGCCCTGAAAGACGACCGGGCGAACACGCGGGCGCATGCCGAAGAAGCGCGCAAGGCCTTCGAGGAGCAGCTTCGCCAGGCTCCCGGCGACGCGCAGCGGCACGTCCTCCTGGGTCTCTCGCTCGCCTACCTGAGCCGCAAGGAGGAGGCGATCCGCGTGGGCCTGCGAGGCGTGGAGTTGAGGCCGATCTCGAAGGATGCGGTCAGCGGTGCCTACTACCAGCACCTGCTCGTCCGGATCTACACGCTCGTCGGGGAGCCCGAGAAGGCGCTCGACCAGCTCGAGCCGCTGATGAAGATCCCGTACTTCGTCTCGCCCGCCTGGCTGAAGATCGACCCCAACTTCGACCCGCTGCGCAAGAACCCGCGCTTCCAGAAAATCGTCGCCGCCGCGAAGTAATTCGGTGTCGCCGCGAGGGGCCGGAGCTTCGCCGGCGCGATTGGGCTCCGAGGGCTTCCGAAGTATCTAAGAAGAATCAAAAAACATCTTGCATCTGAGCTGGTGTTATAGTTAACTACAACACAGCGATGAAAGCCTCTATTTTTGAGTTGGATACGGCAGACGGTTGTGACGCAGCCGATTGCTTGCGGGGGTCGGGCCGCGCGATCGGCCGCGCTTTTCCGGTGCGGGCCTGCTTCAACTCATGACGGAACGCGAGTGGAACGATGGCCAGCCGATCTACCGCCAGCTTCGGGATCTTGTCGTCGTCATGATCCTGGACGGGGTTCTCAAGGAAGGCGATCCGCTGCCGTCGGTGCGCAATGTCGCGGCCGAATATCGGGTCAATCCGCTCACGGTGCTCAAGGGCTATCAACAACTGGTCGAGGAACGGCTCGTCGAGAGCAAGCGCGGCCGCGGCATGTTCGTCAATGCCGGCGCGCGCGACCTGTTGCTGCAGGGGGAACGCCGGAAGTTTCTGGCGGAGGAGTGGCCCAGGGTCTCCGCGACGATTCAGCGGCTCGGCCTGACGCCGAAAGAGCTGCTGGACGCCGCCACGCCCGCCCCGTCGTCTTCGAAGACTGAAGAGGAGGAGAGCTGAAGCCATGGCAACCATCGAAGCACGCGGTCTCCGCAAGACCTTCGCCAAGACCGTCGCCCTGGACGGAGTCGATCTGACGGTGGAAGAGGGACGCATCCTCGGAATCGTCGGACCCAACGGCGCCGGCAAGAGCACCGCGCTCCACGCGGCGGTCGGCCTGATCCCCTTTGAAGGAGAGCTCAAGGTGCTCGGGCGCGACCCCTGGATGGAACGCGATCTGATCGTGCGCGACGTCGCCTTCATCGCCGACGTGGCTATCCTGCCGCGCTGGATCCGGGTTTCCCAGGCGCTCGACTACGTCGCCGGCGTGCACCCGAGGTTCGATCGCGGCAAGGCGGAAGGATTTCTCTCGAAGACCGGAATCGAACGCTCCAAGAGGGTCCGGGAATTGTCGAAGGGGATGGTGACCCAACTCCACCTCGCCCTCGTCATGGCCGTGGACGCGAAGCTGCTCATCCTCGACGAACCGACGCTCGGCCTCGACATCCTGTTTCGAAAGCGGTTCTACGATTCGCTGCTGAACGACTACTTCGATCGCGGCCGCACGATCGTCGTGACGACCCATCAGATCGACGAGATCCAGGATGTCCTGACCGACTTCGTGTTCTTAAACCGCGGCCGCATCGTCCTCGAGTCCAGCATGGAGGCGTTCGAGTCGCGCTACCTCGAAGTAATGGTGAACCCCGAGAATGTCGGCGCGGCGCGGGCGCTCCGGCCGATCCACGAGCGGCAGCTCTTCGGCCGCAGCATCCTGCTGTTCGACGGAGCCGACCGCCGGCAGCTCGCCGCTCTGGGCGACGTGCGCACGCCGAGCATCGCCGATCTTTTTGTCGCCGTGATGAGCCAGGAGGGCGGCGTGTCCAAAGGAGCCGCAGCATGAATACACCGTCGAACGTCCCTCCCGTGCGAATGGCGGCGACCCGCTGCCTATCCTGGTCGATTCGCCGCGAACTCTGGGAGAACCGTTCGCTGACCGTCGCGCCGCTGGCCGTCGCCGCATTCATCCTGTTCGTCCTGTTGATCACCATCGCGGTCGCTCTGCCGCGCCGGATGCGGACCCTCTCGACGCTCGACCCCGCGGCGCAGCACGCGATGATCGTCCGGCCTTTCTGCACGTCGCCGGGCCCGATCATGATGGTCACGATCCTCGTCGGGATCTTCTACGCGCTCGACGCCCTCTACGGCGAACGCCGCGATCGCAGCATCCTGTTCTGGAAGTCGCTACCGGTTTCGGATCTCGAGACCGTGCTCTCGAAGGCGGCCATCCCGCTCGTCGTCTTGCCGCTGATCGGCTTCGTTCTGAGCGTCGCGACGCAGATCGTTCTCCTGCTCTGGAGCACGGTAATTCTTTCTGCGAGCGGCCTCGACCCGGGCGTGGTGTGGGCCGAGTTCCGGTTCATACAAGCGCCTCTCGTGATGCTGTACGGCGTCGCGGCGTTCACGCTCTGGCATGCGCCGTTCTACGCCTGGCTGCTGCTGGTTTCGGGCTGGGCGCGGCGCCTGCCGGTTCTCTGGGCCGCGCTGCCCTTCGTCGCCGTCGGCCTGGTCGAGAGGGTGGCTTTCAACACCTCGTATTTCGGATGGTGGATGAGGGACCGGATCATGGGCGCCCTACCGGCGGCCTTCGACATCCCGCCGATGAAGCGAGGCTCCATGCCGCTCATCGATCGCCTCGAGCAACTCGACCCGGTGAAGTTCATCGGCACGCCGAGCCTGTGGATCGGGCTGGTCGTCGCGATGGCCTTTATCGCCGCGGCGGTGCGGCTGCGCCGGTTTCGCGAGCCGCTGTGATTCCCATGCACGCCCGATTCAAGCGCTCGGCCGCCGGAGATCCGCCCTCACGAGGGCCGTGATCGCGACCTGAGCGCCCTGTCCCGATCGCGGCTGGAATCGAAGAATTCAGTCTTAAAGGAGAAGTGTATGCAATCCACCCCCAACGCCACGAAACCCGGACGAGCCATTCTGCTCCGCGTCTTCCTGCCCTTCCTGCTTTCGCCGGCCGCCGCCGTCTGGGCCCAGGAGAACCCTCCGGCCGCCGCCGCCGCTCAACCGAGTAATCCGATCACCGCCAGCAGCAAATTCATGTACCGGGGGATGAAGTTCGTGATGCTCCGCTCGGCCGAGAAAGTGCCCGAGGAGTCTTACGCGTTCAAGCCGACGGACGGGGTTCGCGGCCTCGGCCAGATCCTTGGACACGTCGCCGACTCGCAGTACACGTTCTGCTCCGAAGTCCTCGGCGAGAAAAACCCCGCGCCGGGGATCGAGAAGAGCAAGACTTCGAAAGCCGATCTGATCGCCGCGCTCAAGGACGCCTTCGCCTACTGCGACAAGGCCTACGACGGCGTGACCGACGCGTCCGCCGGGGAAATGGTGAAGCACTTCGGAACGGACATGCCGAAGGTCGGCGTGCTGACAGCCAACCTTCTCCACACCGTGGAGCACTACGGCAACCTCGTCACCTACATGCGGATGAAGAACATCGTTCCTCCGACCAGCGAGCCGGAGTTCATGAAACAGATGATGAAGAAGTAGGCGATTCTTCGGGCCGGCCTCCGGGCCGGCCCGTTCTTTTTCGGTCTGGAGGCTGGCAGCTTCCAGCATGACGAACGGAGAAACGATATGAACACAAGGAAAAGACAGGCGCGGCGAGCGGGACTTCTCTATGTCCTGGCCGGGATCACCGCCCCCTTCGCGCTGCTGTACGTCCCCCGCACGCTGACGGTGCCGGGAGACGCGACCGCGACGGCCGATCGAATCCGGGCATCCGAGTCGCTCTTGCGCCTGGGCATCGGCGCGGAACTGCTCGGCACGATCCTCTCCATCTTCGTGGTTTTCGCCCTGTACCGCCTGTTCCGCGGGGTCAGCGAGACGCAGGCCTCGTGGATGGCGGCCCTGTTTCTGGTCTCCCTCCCGGTCTCCCTTCTCAATCTGGTCAACCACCTCGCCGCTCTGATCGTGGCGAGCGGCCCCGACTACCTGTCGGCATTTGACAGGCGGCAGCTCGACGCTCTGGCCTACCTGTTCATGCGCCTGCACAACCAGGGCATCGTCATTGCCCAGGTCTTCTGGGGGTTGTGGCTGTTCCCCTTCGGGATCCTCGTCATCCGATCGGGATTCATTCCGCGGTTCCTGGGCGTGCTCCTGTTCCTTGCCGGTTCCGGCTATATCGCCGCGTCCGCCGCCTCACTGCTTCTGCCGCGGTACGCGCCACTCACTTCGCAGGCCTCGATGATCCTGGGTTTTGGGGAACTGGCGATCATCCTTTGGCTCCTGATCTGGGGAGCGAAGGACCAGCCTGCCCGCGAAGCCGTCGCGTGAGGTCTTCCAGGAGGCCCCGATGTCGAGCCTAGCCGCCTCCCTGGGCTCATCGAGCTCGCGCGCGAACCGGCGGCTCACGGCGGGATGGGTGAGGTCCCGGAGCGCGTGTGACTTCTTCTTGCCAAGGTGGATGTCGCGGGTTCGACCCCCGTTTCCCGCTCCAACAACTCCTATAGCGTCAGTTACCTAGACTGGAAGTCTCGTTCCGGCAGCACAGCGTTTCCGCACTCGAGAGTTCAAAGACTGGAGATCACGATGCTCGAACGGATTTGCTTCCGGTCTCGCTAGAGAGGTTGCTGACTATCGGCTCGCCGCGACAGCTTCTCTTTCCGCACCACGAAGTACAACAGGATGCCGATGGTAGGCATGAAGGGGAAGGTCGGCAGGATCCACCAGTACGTCAGGCCGTGCGCCCGTGCGTCCCTGTGGATGAAGACGAGAAGCACCGCAAGCACGCAGGCGAAGTCGAAGAGCGTGGTCTGCATGATCGGGTGCGCGAAATAAACATGGAAGCCATCCGCGCCCCACTGCTCGAGGCGCCGGGCGTTCAGCGCCACCAGGACGATCAGGAAGATCCCCAACAGGCGGCCGGCGTGCTTCTCCAGCATCATTCTGTCATTCCCATCGTTGCGGCCAAGCGCTCGACGTTCTCCACACGTCGTTCTCGAGAGAGCTGCTCCAAGCGCGTGTGTGCGTATTCGCACAACGCGGCGTGCCAGAAGAGCTCCCTGGGCACGTCACGGCACCCTGCAATCCATGCCGGCACGGGAACGGGCGTCCATGTGCGAAAGATCGGATCGCCTGTCAATCCGGCAAGCATCGCGCAGATGTCCTCGTCAAGCCGGAAGCTGTTCACGGCGCGCTCGTACTCACCCTCCGTCGTCAAGAGGCAGAACGGGATGTTCATCAGATAGAGCGAGGTCTCGACGTCGAGCTCGAGCCACCGGTTCCGGCTGCGCTCCGTGTCGATCACGGGGACCTCGAGGGCGCCGAAATCGAGCTCGTCCCGCGGCGTGCCGACGTCGGCTCCCGCCAGCGCGACATCGTTGATGAGGGTGTAGACCGCGATGTCGTGGTCGATGACGGCATGGTTGCCGAGCGCCGCGATCGTGGAGGGCCGGAGCGCGGGCCCGCTGACGTCCTGCCCGCAGTTTTCGGCGATGAAGGCGAGGAGGTTGGTTTCGACGATGAAATGACGCGCCAGGAGCTCCGCCGCGTCCGCAGACACGAAATGGCGGATGAACCATACGCACAACACGTCGATGCCCCGGTGCCAACGAAATTGAAGAGGAAGCACGCGCTTGAACAGCCGGATCAACGCCACCAGCGCGAGCGAAAGCGCGCGGGCGAACGGCAACAGCGCGCCGTGGGACCACCGCGCGAGATCGCGGGACGTCAGCGCGCGCACGGCGTCGGAGACGGGCCGCGTGGAATTGTAGAGCAGGGCGTCGCTCACGGGACCGTCAGGGCGGCTGCGCCGCGGCCTAGACGTTGTCGACCTCCTCCAGTTGAAGCGCGTACAGGCGCGCCACCGTCTTGGCGGTCTTGACCACGCCCTCAGCTGTCTTCCTGTCGAGGACGCCGCCTTCAAGGACCTGGCGCAGCTTGGCGAAATGGTCGTCGTCGTTCGATCCGTGATAGGTGAGAAAGCTCGTTTGCTGATCCGTGAGATTCAGTTGCTCGCGCAGCAGCTCGGCCCAGCGCCCGGCCTTCTTCATGCCGAGCCCCTCGATGACGAACATGGCGCCGAGCAGATCGAGCGGATCCGGCTGGCTCGCGTGGTGGAACATGAACGCGGAGAGCGCCTCGCTGCCGATGTTCTTGGGCTGCGTGGTGATCTCGAGCAGGCTGCCGCCCACGGCGACGAAATCGCGCTCGAGCATCTGGTAGTCCTTGTGCTCCTCGCCGGCGTGACCAATGAACATCGACCGGAGCGGAAACAGCTCGATGGAGACATTGGACGCCGCGCGGGCGATCCAGCGGGCGCCTTCCATCACCTGCTGGCGCAGGTTGACCAGCAGGCGCTTGTAGTCCTCGAGCGTGGCGACGCCCTCTTCGATGCGCTGCACCATCGGCACCGCGCGCAGCATCCGCTCGAAGTCCGCCCACACCAGGGCAAGCTCGACACCCAGATACTTCTGGATTTCGTCGCGGCTGGCGGCGATCTCGGTGAGCGGAGAGTTGGCGATGGCGAGCCGCACGCTTTCCTCGTCGCGCGATTGTCGCGGTCGTCCGGCGACGGACGTCGCGGTCCAGCGCCGGTCCGCGGCCGGCGCGGCCGCCGGCACGGGGTCGTCGGCCGAGTCGACCAATGACGTCGCCCTTCTTGAAGCGGCCGGTCGAGAAGGCCTCCTCGAGCATGATGAAGATGCTCGCGGCGCCGGTGTTGCCCTTGGTGTAGAGGTTGCTGAACCACTTCTCCTCGGGGATCATCACTCCCGCCTTCTCGAGCAGCTTGACGATCTCGCCCTTGAAGAAATGCGAGCTGTAATGACAGAGGACGTGGTCGATCTCCTCGGTGCGGACGCGAGCGTTCCGCACGAGGCGCAGGTATTCCTCGACCCCGAGCTTCACGACCTCCGGAAGGAGCCTGGTGTCCTGCCGGAGCTTCATCATCCCGGTTCGGTAGGCGTCGCCGATGGTGGGGTAGTCGAGCCAGGTGTTCCCCGCCCGGGGCCTGTCCTTGTCGACGATGCCGCTGTACATGCACACCGGCCGCTCGTGCGCGTGGGACACGAGCTCGATCCATTCGACGCGCAGCGACAGTCCCTCCGGACGCGGTTTGTTCTCGAGCACGACGGCGCCGGCGCCGTCCGAGAGCATCCATCGCAGGAAGTCGGCGTCGAACGCGCGGAAGCCGTTGGCGCCGTCCTCCAGCGTGCCTTTCTCCTCGAACTTCGTCGCCCGGAACGTTCTCGATACCATCTCGCTGCCGCACGCGACGGCGTTTCGTCGTTGCCCGGACCCAACGGCGCGGAAAGCCGCCAGCAGCGCGGCCATGCTGGAGCAGCACACGCCGGACGTCGACACAATCTCCAGCGCCGTGCCGCCGAGACGGCCATGGACCATGGAGGAAAACCCCGGCAGCGGCACGTCGCCCTGGGTCGTGCCGCAGGCCAGCATCTCGAGTTCGTCCGGACGAAGCCTCCGCCTCGCGAGCGCGTCGCGGATCGCGAGCGCGGCCAATTCTTCGTTCAGGTGGGTCGTGCGCCCGCACTCATCGAGCGCGTAGTGGCGAGAGCGAATGCCGTTCTGCGCGAGCACGCGATCCCGCAGCCGGCTGGGCGCGCCTCGAACCTGACCGAGTACCTGCTCGATGTGGGCGTTGTCCACCGGGGCGTTCGGGAGGAACGCTCCCACAGAGGTGATGTACACGGGGTTCATCCCTTGCTCCTTTCGGGTGCCCGTGTATCGTCATACGCATCCGGGTTTTGAATGTTCCCGACTCACCCCCTCGGCGTGTCCGACAGAGAACAACCGGTCTGTGGCGTGTCAGGCTGGCGGCGCGGCCCCGCGGAGTTTGCGGCCAATGGCACGAGGTCGGGGAGAGAGTCGACCTTCATCTTTCGCATCATGTGGCCTCGGTGCGCCTTCACCGTGATCTCGCTGATGCCGAGCTCGCCGCCGACCTGCTTGTTCAACAGGCCGGAGACCACCAACGCCATGACCTCCCGCTCGCGTGGCGTGAGTGACGCGTAGCAGTCGCGGAGCGTCCGCATCTCCGTCTCGTGCTCAAGAGCTATGCGGCTGCGCTCGATCGCGTGCCGGATGGCGCTCAAGAGCACGTCGTCGTCGAACGGCTTCGTCAGGGTCCTATGCCAGGAAATTCTCAGGCAAGTATTCGCACCGGCTTATCAAGGGCGGCATCGGGCACAATCTGCCTCAGGAAGCTCCGAACGCCCTCGCCAAGGCGATCATGGAGGTCGACCGTTATTGATCGGCGTTAGCCTGCGAAGGCCCCGAGGGCTCCAGGCCTCGATAAGCCAGTACCCTCGGCGCCTGGCCTAAACGCCGCCTTGCTGGGACCTTCAACTACTTGAAGGCTGGGAGCTTCTCGTCAACGCGCCGTCAACTCGACTGCACTGCACGATTAAACACTTTCGACGTTGCGGCGCGCCGTCTTGCCGTTGAAGCGAAGGTGCCGGTCCCGGCCTTCCCGAAGAATTCGAAATCGGAGTTGACCGCGCTCGCGGTGTCAGTTCGGGGGGCGTAAGCGGAATTCGCCAGGTACCCGGACGCTTGGGGAAATTCTTGGGATCGACCGGTTCCCCGATCATCCGGACGCCCGGGAACCGAGCCGGGCGATAGAATCCGCGTCCAGAAATTCATGGCGCTTTCGCCGGGGACTCGGCTCGGGCCCTACAAGATCCTCGCACCGCTTGGCGCTGGTGGGATGGGAGAGGTGTACCGGGCGAGGGATTTGAAGCTCGATCGCGACGTGGCGATAAAGGTCCTGCCGGTCTCGGTCGCTGGCGATCCCGACACACTCGCCCGGTTCGAGCGCGAGGCGAAGGCGGTCGCAACGCTTTCTCATCCAAACATCCTCGCGATCCACGATTTCGGGACGCACGACGGTATCGCCTACGCCGTCATGGAGCTGCTGGAAGGCGAGACGCTGCGCGAGAAGCTCGAAGCGGGCCCGATCTCCCAGAAGCAGGCCGTCGGCTACGCCCTCCAGATCGCCAAGGGCCTCTCCGCCGCTCATGACAAGGCCATCGTCCACCGAGACCTGAAGCCCGAAAACCTCTTCGTCAGCAAGGACGGCCACCTGAAGATCCTCGACTTCGGCCTGGCGAAGAGGGTCGAGGCGGTTGCTTCGGGTCAGGAAACGAACGCACCGACGGGCTCGGCCCACACGGAACCAGGGACGGTGATGGGGACTGTGGGCTACATGTCGCCTGAGCAGGTGCGGGGGCTCCCGGTCGATCACCGCTCGGACATCTTCTCGTTCGGGACGATCCTCTACGAGCTGCTCTCGGGCAGGAAGGCGTTCCGGCGGGACACGGTGATCGAGACCATGACGGCGATTCTGAAGGAGGAGCCGCCGGAGCTGTCGGAGTCTGGACGGAGCATCTCGCCCGCGCTCGACCATATCGTCCGGCACTGCCTGGAGAAGGACCGGAACAATCGGTTCCACTCGGCTCACGACATCGCATTCGCGCTCTCCGAGGAGTCCTTACCAACCGCACGAAGCGGCGCGCAGCTTGCCCGGACACCGATTGGAAAGGGGAAGGTTCTCATCGCCGCGGCGGCGATCGTCCTTCTCGCGATCGCGGGCATCTTCCTCCTGCGGCGGAACCAAAGCGGCAAGGGCGAGGCCGGGAGCTTGAAGCGGGTGGCCGTCCTCCCGTTCGAGAACCTGGGATCGCCCGAGGACGACTACTTCGCCGACGGCATCGCGGATGCCGTACGCGGGAAGCTCACGTCCCTGCCCGGCGTGGAGGTGATCGCCCGGGGCAGCTCCACGCCCTATAAGAAGACGACGAAGACCCTGGAACAGATCGCCCGGGAGCTCCAGGCGAGGTATCTGCTGACGGCCACCGTTCGCTGGCAGAAGAGCGGAGGCGCCAGCCGTGTGCAGGTCAGCCCCGAGCTGGTCGAGGTCAGAGAGTCGGTGGCTCCCGCCTCGGCAGCAGCCGTTCGATGCGGCGCTGACGGATGTGTTTCAGGTGCAGTCGGACATCGCCTCACGGGTGGCGCAGGCGCTGGGTGTCGCGCTCGGCGCGGGCGAGGAGAAACGCCTCCTGGCGAAGCCGACGCAGAACCTCGCCGCCTACGACGCCTTCCTGAAGGGTGAGGAGGCGGCGAACAGCCTGGCAGCCAACGATCCCCCCACCGTGCGCAAGGCGCTCGGCTTCTACGAGCAGGCAGTGGCGCTCGACCCGGGATTCGTAGAAGCGTGGTCACAACTCTCGCAGGCGAACTCGATCTTGTACTTCTTCAGGGGGCCTACCCTGGAGCTGGCGGAGCGCGCCAGGCAGACGGCAGAAAAGGCCGCGGCGCTTGCGCCCCGCCGCCCCGAAGGGTATCGGGCACTCGGCACCTATCAGAGACTGGTCGTCGGAGACAACGCCCGCGCTCTGGAGGAGTACGCGAAAGGGCAGCGCACTGCGCCGGCCAACGCCGATCTCTTGACGGGGATAGCACTTTCCGAGATGGCTCTCGGACGCTGGGAGGCGGCGGTCGAGCACCTTCGGCAGGCCGAACGCCTCGATCCCCGGTCGGTGGGCAGCCCCCAGAATCTCGCCTGGATGCTCCTCAATCTGCGGCGCTACACCGAGGCGCGCGAGGCCTGCGACCGGGGGCTCGCCCTCGCACCGGCCAACCTGCCACTGATCACGTACAAGGCTATGACGTTCCTCGGCGAGGGGAATCTCGTCGCAGCTCGTGCCCTCCTGAAATCCGCACTCAAGAACGTCGAGCCCACTGCGGTCGTAGCCTACATGGCGACCTACAACGATCTCGTCTGGGTCCTCGACGAGGAAGAGCGGGAGGTGCTCCTGCGCCTGCCGCCGGGCGCGTTCGGTGACAACAGAGGCATCTGGGGCCTCTGCCTCGCCCAGGCCGCGGCCCTGAAGGGGAACGTGGCGAGCGTGCGTACCTACGCCGAAGAGGCGAGAAAGGACTTCGCGGAGCAGCTTCGCGCACTGCCAGACGACACGCAGAACCACGCCGAGCTCGGCCTCACGTTGGCGTACCTGGGCCGCAAGGAGGAAGCGATCCGAGAGGGCGAGCGCGCCGTCACGCTCCTTCCCATGGGAAAGGATGCGTTCGTCGGCCCCTACCTCCAGCACCAGCTCGCGCGCATTTACATCCTCGTTGGCGAATCGGAGAAGGCGCTCGACAGCCTCGAGCCGCTCCTGAGGATCCCTTACTGCCTCTCTCCCGGTTGGCTCAAGATCGACCCCAACTTCGACCCGCTGCGCGACAACCCGCGGTTCCGGAAGCTCGTCGCCGGAGCGAAGTGATTCGGCCGCGTTCTCCGTGGGCGAGGATCGTCAAACGAGAAGCAGAATATTGGCAGCGCGGTATACGAGCCGAGTTCAACGAGAGTTCAATTGGGAGTTCAAAGGACGCTTCCGGACGCTTCGGGACGCCTGCAGCCTGAGCGCGACCAGTCGATGCGAAACGGTCTCGGAATATTCCGTAGTTCTTCCTCTCCTTGCCAAGGTGGATGTCGCGGGTTCGACCCCCGTTTCCGGCTCCAAAACGTCGCTCCGCGCTTGCGCGGGATCTGCGCCCTGCGGGCGCACCGGCGAGCGACTCGGCCGGATGCGGCCTCGATCGCTCGCCTGACCCCGCGCAACCGCTCCGCTTCCGCGGCGGGAGGCTCCTCCATCGCCTTCGCTCGGGAGACTCCTCCCGCCGCGACCCCAGATCGCCTCGGACGCTCGGGCAAGTCTTAGGGATCGACCGCGTTTCTCGGTCCAACCCTCTCAATCGCGCCTGGACGCCCGAGAACTGAGCCGGCGATAGAATCCGCGCCCAGAAATTCATGGCGCTTTCGCCAGGCACTCGTCTCGGGCCCTACAAGATCCTTGCGCCGCTGGGCGCGGGCGGGATGGGCGAAGTTTATCGGGCGAAGGACCCGAACCTCGGCCGGGACGTGGCGATCAAGGTCCTTCCGGAGGCGGTGGCGAAGGACGCCGAGCGCCTGGCCCGCTTCGAGCGGGAGGCCCGCTCGCTCGCATCGCTCAACCACCCGAACATCGTCACGATCTTCTCGATCGAGGAGTCGGGCGGCACGCGATTCCTCGCCATGGAGTTGGTGGAGGGCGAGAGCCTGGACACACTCCTCGCTTCGGGCGGTCTTCCTCTCTCACGGTTCTTCGAGATCTCTGTGCCGCTCTCCGAAGCGCTGTCGGCGGCGCACGAGCGCGGCATCGTGCACCGAGACTTGAAGCCCAGCAACGTCATGGTCACTCGCGAGGGGCGCGTGAAGGTGCTCGATTTCGGCCTCGCCAAGCGCGAGCCTGCGGACTCCGACGCCAACCTCACCAACACGCCGACAGAAAGCCGCGCGGAGTTGACAAGTGAGGGTCAGGTCTTCGGCACCGTCGCCTACATGTCCCCCGAGCAGGCGCGGGGCGGCAAGGTGGATGCGAGGTCGGATGTGTTCTCGCTGGGCGTGCTGCTCTACCAGATGTTGATCGGGCAGCGTCCGTTTCAGGGCGTGAGCGCCGCGGACATCATCTCGTCCATCCTGCGCGACAAGGCTCCCTCGGTCACGGACCTGCGCGCGGACGTTCCTCCCCACCTGGCGAGGATCCTTCGCCGTTGCCTGGAGAAGGATCCGCGCGACCGCTATCAGACCTCCCGCGACGTGTTCAACGAGCTCCGGGAGCTTCGGGCGGAGACATCATCGGCCTTCCCGTCTCCTCCGCCGCGGTCCGAGGCTGCTGCCGGCGCGCGCTCGGCCTGGAAGCGGCCGGCATGGGCGGCCGCCACTGCAGCGATCCTCCTCGCGGTGGCGCTGTATGTGGCCATCCATTCCGGGGTCATGCGCCCCGCATCTCGTGCGCCGGGGAACAGGATCGAGCCGCACGTCATCCGGTCGATTGCCGTGCTTCCCCTCGACAATTACTCCGGCGACTCCAACCAGGATTTCTTCGCCGAAGGGATGACCGATGAGTTGACGGCCGATCTCGCGATCATCAGTCAGCTTCGAGTGATCTCGCGCGGCTCGGCGATGCAATTCAAGGGCAAGCAGCGGCCGCCGACCCCCGAAATCGCCAGGAAGCTCAACGTCGACGCGATCGTGGAGGGTTCGGTGCTTCGATCCGGCGACAAGGTCCGGATCACCGCGCAGTTGATCGACGCGCGGTCGGACCGGCATCTCTGGGCCAAGAGCTTCGAGCGCAGCTCACGCGATGTGCTCGCCCTGCAGGATGAGCTCGCGTCTGCGATCGCGCGCGAGATCCATGTTCAGTTAACCCCGGCCGAGCAGTCGCGGCTGACGCGCGCTCCCAGCGTGAATCCCGAGGCGTACGATGCGTACCTCAAGGGCCGGTACTACTTCAACCGCCCGAGCGACGAGAACCTGAAGAAAGCGATCACGTTATTCGAAGAGGCGATCGCGCTCGATCCGAACTTCGCCCCTGCCCACTCGGGGTTATCGGACGCCTACCTCTGGGCCGGCTACAACGAAGGATTCCTGACCGCCTCGGAGGCGCGGCCCAAGGCGAAGGCCGCCGCCGAAAAGGCCATCCAGCTCGACGACCAGTCGGCCGAGGGCCACGCCTCGCTGGCCACGTTCAAGCTGTTCTACGAATACGACTGGGCCGGCTCCGAGCGCGAGTATCGCCGGGCGTTTGCGCTCAACCCGAACTACGCTTTCGCCCACGACCAGTTTGGCCTGGGGCTCGCGTTCCAGGGACGGTTCGAAGAGGCGATTGCCGAGGGCCGGCGCGCGGTGGAGCTCGACCCGCTGTCTCCGCAAGTCCCGCTCGACCTCTCCATTGCGCTTGCCTGGCAAGGCCAGTATCAAGCGGCGAAAGAGCAGGCCCGGCGGGCCGCGGATCTCGATCCGACCTTCTTCTTCCCCCCCTGGGAGAATGGGTGGATCGACCTCCAGGCCGGGAAGGTCAAGGACGCCATCCCGCAGTTCCAGAAGGCCAAGGCGATGGAATCGCCGGCGTTCGTCTCCGCATGGCTCGCTTACGCTTATGGAGTTTCCGGCGACCGCGCCCGCGCGCTGGCGGAGCTCGAGGAGCTGAAAAAGTCATCGCTGCGCGGCTCCGTCACGGCGTTCAACATGGCGCTCGTGTCCCTCGGCTCCGGCGATCACGCCCGCGCCGTGAGCTACCTGGAGCAGGCCTACGCCTCGGACACACAGTGGCTGGGGTGGCTGAAGAACGACCGGATCTTCAATCCGCTTCGCTCGGAACCGCGCTTCGTTGCGCTGATGAAGAAGCTGAGACTCGACAAGTAGCATCGCCGCGCAGGATGCGTCTTTCGCCCGGCACGCGTCCGGGTTTCTACGAGCACTCAGAGATTCTCGAAGGAATCCTGGATTCCGGGTTGAACGGCCGTCTCAGGTCGCCAGGATTCGGTCGGCGGCCAGGTGGGCAAGCGCCATCGTGGTCATCTGGGGATTGCGCTCGCAGCCCGCGGGGAAGAGGCTCGAGTCGGCAACGAAGACGTTGTCGAAGTCGTAGAGGTTGAAGCCGGGTGAGACGACCGAGTGCAGGCCGTCCTGGCCGAGCGCGTTGCCGCCCTGCAGATGCGCTGTGCTCAGAGTCAGGTCTGCCTGTCCGGTCACACTGCGGCGCAACGTCGCTTCATCCGCGTCCTTGGTCGCGGCGTTGATCTGCAGCGGAAAGGAGGTCCCGGGAAGCACACGGGAGGCGCCCGCCGCGAAGAAGGCCTCCGCGACCTGCACCATGCCCTCCTTCATCTGAGTCAGCTCCTCCTCCGAGAAGGAAAGGACGAGATTGTTGGTGGGTCCCAGCTCTCCGTTGTTTGCAGTCGGGACGACGACCGCGCAGACCGCGAGCCGTTTGTAAGCCTTCATGACGCCGGCGTGCTCTTCCAACCACTGCGGGAGAGCGGCCGCGAGCGACCCCGGATAGTGGAACCAGGACTCGAGCAGACGGCCGCCCTGATCCACGAAGACGCACATTTGTATGCCCGGGTTGTTGCGCGCGGGCTCGATGTCCTGCGGCAGCTCCGCAAAGACCGGCGAGACAACGTTGGCCGCCATACGGCGGCCGACGGGACTCAAGACCTGGAAGAGGCTGTCGCGAAGAATCCTGCTGCTGGCGATCGGTCCCGCGGCGATGACGAATTGCCGAGCTTTGACGTGAACCTCCCTCTTGCCGTCCGTGAGATCCAGGCACTTCAACGCGACCGCGCGCCGGGACAAGAAGTCCGCGATCAGCTTGATTGCCCGCAGGCCCGGCCGGATGCTGCAGTGGGCCTCGATGGCTCGCTGGAGATAGCTGGACGGCTGGCCGGCCGGCCGATGGTCGTGGGGTCCGCCGGTCTTCCTGCCGAACTGGCACCCGACATTGCAGCCTCCGCAGCCCAGACAATCCAGGACGGACAGCGGGAGGTCCTGGACCGCGAGGCCCAGCCGTCCTGCGCCAATTTCGAAGGCGGTGCTGCGCTCGCCCTGAGCGCGCTTCATCTCGGACGTGCTCACGCCCAGGTCGCTTCCGACTCGCGAGAGCGCGACCTCCAGATCGGGCCAGTCGACCGGGAATGCGTAGTCGCTCCGCCACTGGGACCAGCGCTCTCGCGCGATCGGAAGATGAATCGCGTTGTTCACGACGGGACCGCCGCCGAAGACGCGGGCCTGCAGCACCGTCATGAACCCGAACCCGTGACGGCGCGGGATGTAGTCCAGGGCGGGCAGCGCGGGTTGAATTCCCGAGTCTCGATAGAGCTGGGTGAGCGCTCGGTCGTCGCGGGCGCTGTAGGACTTCGGATTGACCCAGGAGCCCTCGTCAACGAGAAGGACGTCCCGGCCGGCGGACGCCAGACGCGCGGCCACGACGGAACCTCCGGCTCCCGAGCCGACGATACACACGTCATAGGTGTGCCGGAGGCTGGCGACGTCGGGCGCGGGCACGTCGGTGGGCGGCGGCAGATCCGGAGGCCGGGAGAACCCCACGCGGCGGCGCGCGGGCTCGCGCGAGTAGATGACGAGCCAGGACGCCCGGCCCAGCATGGTGAGCAGAGTCTGCCCGAGCGGGTCCTGCGCGATGCGGTCGAGGATGGAGCGCCGCTTTGGCAGGTCGAGTTGCGCGAAGGGCAGCCCGAAATCTGCATGCGCCTTCCAATCGATCTGGTCGAGGGCGAGACCGAACCCTTCGGCGACCAGATGCGGAGCTCCGTTCAGATACGTCACGACGTCGGTCGCCACGGCAGCGGGGTCGTCCAAAAGCGGCGCCGGCGTCGGATCGATCGCTCGTAGCTGTAGCTCCGCGAACGCTCGAAGGACGTCCTGG
>WNGF01002030.1_pt1 | contig 28975 bp, 21 predicted proteins | sample 5400641 | NCBI WGS metagenome assembly WNGF01 (sample SAMN13153371, study PRJNA577476) | soil metagenome | isolation source: 80 cm soil or saprolite under grassland replicate 2 | place: USA:California | collected 2016-06-15 | reverse complement strand
TCTCATTATTCCACCCAGTCGGCGATGAAGACGTTCGTCTCCCCTTCCACCTTCGCATGCCGATTCGACGCGAACACGAGTTGTTGGCCGTCGGGCGAGAACATCGGGAACCCGTCGAACGTGGCGTTGTAGGTGATCCGCTGGAGGCCGGTGCCGTCCAGATTGATCATGTAGACGTCGAAGTCCCGTCCCTTCGGATCCGCGACGTTCGACGCAAATACGAGACGCTTGCCGTCCGGATGCCATGACGGCGCGAAGTTCGCGCCGCCAAGCTTCGTGAGTTGACGCTGGCTGCTGCCGTCACGCGCCATGACGAACAGCTCGAGCGACGTGGGGCGCCACAGCCCGTCTTTCAGTAGCGCGCGAAACTCGTCGAGCTCCGCTCCTGCCTGTAGCGGGCGGCCGCGGAATGCCACGAGCTTGCCGTCCCACGAGAAGAACGGGCCGCCATCAGGACCAGGCCGGTTCGTGAGCCGCTTCACATCCGAGCCGTCCCCCTTCATCGAATAGATCTCCATGTCGCCGTCGCGAACGCTCGTGAACACGATGAGGCCGTCGGGGGCGATCGTCGCCTCCGCGTCGTAGCCGGGCGAGCGCGTAAGCGGCTTCAGGTTCGACCCGTCCGCGTTCGCGCGGTAGATGTCGTATGCGGCGTAAATCGGCCACACGTAGCCATGCTCGTAGCTCGGCTTTGGCGGACACTCGCGCGCGGTCTCGTGCGTCGACGCGAACAGGATCTCCTTGTTGCCCGGATAGAAATATCCGCACGTCGTCCGCCCCATACCGGTGCTGACGCGGCGCAGGTCGGTCCCGTCGATCTTCATCGTGTAGATCTGATCGCAGGGATACCCGTCGCGCGTGGACTGGAAGATCAGATGCGTGCCGTCCGGCGAGAAATACGCCTCCGCGTTTTCGCCGCCCTGCGTCAGCTGGCGAATGTTCTTCAGGTGACGCTCCTGCGTCGCGAGCGACGCGGGAGCGGAGGCCTGCTGCCAGCCGAGCGCGACTGAGGCGAGACAGACTGCGGCGATTGCAGATTTCAAGAAGATCTCCATAGGCTGACCTAAAGGTCAGCACCACCGACACCTAAAGGTCAGCACCACCGACACCTAAAGGTCAGCACCACCGACACCTAAAGGTCAGCACCACCGACAATCACGCGGTAAGATTAGCCGAATTCAGCGATGACGCAGCCTGTGCGGGTCTTGTTCGTCTGCCGTCTAAACCGCAATCGCAGCGCGACGGCGGAACGGGTGTTCTGCAAGCGCCAGGACCTTGACGTGCGATCGGCAGGCACGAACGAGGACGCGATGGTGCGCGTGAACGACCGGATGCTCGACTGGGCTGATGTGATCTTCGCGATGGACGACGAGGAGCAAACGAACCTCAAGAGAATGTTCCTCGATCACCCCGCGCTCGAACGCATCGTGTGCCTCGACATTCCCGACAGATTTGCCTTCAACGATCCCGAGCTCGTGCGCCTGCTCGAGGAACGGGTGCCCAGGCACCTGTCTAAAGGTCCGCACGGCGTAAACGCAGCGCGTTCAGGATCACCGACACAGAACTGAACGTCATCGCCGCGCTCGCCCAGATTGGCGCGATCAGGATCCCGGTAAACGGATAGAGCACACCCGCGGCAACCGGCACTCCCAGCATGTTGTAAGCAAACGCCAGGAACAGGTTCTGCCGGATGTTTCTCATCGTCGCGCGGCTCAGACGACGCGCGCGCGCGATGGCGCGGAGGTCGCCTTTGACGAGCGTGATCCCGGCGCTCTGCATGGCGACGTCGGTGCCCGTCCCCATCGCGATGCCCACGGATGCCGCGGCAAGCGCAGGCGCGTCGTTGACGCCGTCCCCCGCCATCGCGACCACGCGTCCCTCGTTTTCGAGGCGATTGACGATGTCGCGCTTGTCGCCCGGAAGCACTTCCGCGTGGACGTCGGCTGCAGGAATGCCGAGCTTCTGCGCAACAGCCGAGGCGGTCGCGCGATTGTCGCCCGTCAGCATGACAACGTGGATGCCTTCGCGCTTCAGCAGCGCCAGCGCTTCAGGTGTGGAGCTCTTGATCCCATCAGCGATCCCGAACAGTCCTGCCGCACGTCCATCGATCGCGGCAAACACGATGGTCTGACCTTCGCTCGCGAGCGTTGCGGCGTCGCGTTCGAGTGGCGACAGATCAATGCCGCGGCTCGACAGGAATCCGCGGGTGCCGGCGATGACTTTGCGGCGCTCGATCTCGCCGACGACTCCTTGTCCCGTGACGGACTCGAATTGCGCAACCTGCGGCAGCGCTATCCCGCGATCCCGCGCCGCGCGCACAATTGCCGCGCCGAGAGGATGCTCACTCCCCTGTTCCAGCGCGGCGACCAGCCGGACGAGGGCCGGCTCATCACTTCCGACGGCAATGGCAACGCGAGTAACGGCGGGCGCTCCTTCCGTGAGCGTGCCGGTCTTGTCGACGACGAGCGTGTCGACGCGCTCGAGCCGCTCCAGCGCCTCCGCGTTGCGGATCAGGACGCCCGCGGCCGCCCCACGGCCGGTCCCGACCATGATCGCCATCGGCGTCGCAAGTCCCAGCGCGCATGGACACGCGATGATCAGCACGGCGACGGCATTCACCAGTCCAAGAGCGAGCCGCGGCGATGGCCCCCAGAGGCTCCAGACGATGAAGGAAATGATCGCGACGAGCACGACCGCCGGCACAAAATACTCCGCAATGCGATCGGCAAGCCGCTGAATCGGCGCCCGGGTGCGCTGCGCTTCCGCGACCATCCTGACGATCTGTGCGAGCAGCGTTGCCTCGCCGACGCGCTCCGCGCGCATCACGACGGAGCCGGTGCCGTTCACGGTGCCTCCGGTGACCGCGGCACCCTGGGTCTTCTCGACCGGCGCGGATTCACCGGTCACCATCGATTCGTCGACGAACGTCTGTCCCTCGACGACGACGCCGTCCACGGGGACCTTCTCGCCGGGACGCACGCGCAGCAGATCCCCCTGGTGCACCGACGCCAGCGGGACGTCGTGCTCGCCGTCAGCCTCAATGCGGCGCGCGTTGGCGGGCGCGAGGCCAAGGAGGCTCTTCAGCGCGCTGCTCGTCTGCGATCGTGCGCGCAGCTCGAGCACCTGTCCGAGAAGGACCAGCGCCGTAACGACGACCGCGGTGTCGAAATAGGGCTCGACACGCCCGTGCATGCGGAACCCTTCGGGGAACAAGCCGGGCGTGATCGTCGCGGCAAGGCTGTAGACAAACGCGGCGCCTACGCCGAGCGCGATCAGCGTGAACATGTTCGGACTGCGATGGACGATCGACGCCCAGCCGCGCTCGAACAGCGGGAATCCGGCCCAGATCACGACGGGAACGGAGAACAGGAGCTGAATCCAGTTCGCGAGCGACGGTGCGATCAGCCGGTGCGCAAACGCCGGCGCCAGCATCTCAGCCATCGCGAAGAGCATCACCGGGAGGCCGAGCGCGGCGGCACTCCAGAACCGCCGCGTCATGTCGATCAGCTCGGGATTGGGGCCTTCATCGAGGGTCACGCGCTCGGGCTCGAGCGCCATCCCGCACTTCGGACACGTGCCGGGCCCGACCTGCCGCACTTCCGGGTGCATGGGGCAGGTGTAGATCGCCCCCGGCAGCACGGGCTCAGGCTCGCGGTCCTTCAGGAATGATTCAGGATCGGCGGTGAACCGCTCGAGGCAAGAAGGGTTGCAGAAGTAGTAAGTCTGGCCCTTGTACTCCGTGCGGAGATCGGTCGCGGGATCGACTTCCATCCCGCACACCGGATCGATCGGAAGCGTATCAACTTCAGTCGGGTGAGTATGCATTGGAGACGGGGCGGGTGTGCCGCCCCGCCTCCATTATGACTGTGCTCAGCGCTTGCTGGATCCGCCTTTGCGACCGCCGCGGGATCGCGATGATTTGCGCGATGCACCGGACGACTTGCGCGATCCGCCCGACGACTTGCGCGATCCAGCGGACTTGCGCGAACCGGCGGAAGACTTGCGCGCGCCGCCCGTCGTCTTTCGCGATCCGGCGGACGATTTGCGCGAACCGCCAGACGACTTGCGCGAGCCACCGCGGGATCCGCCGCCGGAGGACTTGCGGGAACCGCCGCCCGCGGACTTCCGCGATCCGCCGCGCGACGTCCGTCCGCGGCCACCAGCGCCACCGGGTTCGCCGCCGCCGCCCGATTCAGGCTCCATCCCGGCATCGGCTCCCGTGTCGCTCCCGCCTGCGCCGCCTGCGCCCATGTCTTCGTCCTGCATGTCGTCGTTGTCGCGTGCCATGAAGTGAGTTACCTCCGGCACGCAGGCTTCGCAACAACCGTGCCTTGGAGAGAACGGAGGGGACGGAGGACACGGAGAAAAGCTAACCACGGAGTAACGGAGTTAACGGAGGATCAAGTTTTCGGAGGGGCCGCTCAAACAAACCTGGGAGCCGACAAGAGACCAGTGTTCGATGGCCGACCTCCCTGAAAACAAACCTCCGTTCTCTCCGTTTCTCCGTGGTTCAATTCCCCCGTTTCCTCCGAATCCCTCCGTTAACTCCCCGCGCGGAACGATCAGCGCGCGATCTCGTAGCATTACGCAGTCCTTTCGTACTTCCGCGGCCCGGGAGGCTCCATGCTCGAAAACAGCGTGCAGGATGTCCGCTACGCGTTGCGGGTGCTGCGGCGAAGCCCGCTCTTCACGATCACCGCGGCGCTGTCGCTGGCGATTGGAATCGGCGCGAACACCACGATCTTCTCCGTCGTGAGCGCGATGCTGCTTCGGCCGCTCCCCGGGCTGACGCGTCCGGATCGGCTCGTAGACGTCGGCCGGACGCAGAACGGACGCGGCTTCGACACCGTTTCCTATCCGAATTACGAGGAGCTGCGCGCGCGCAGCACCACGCTGCAGGACATCTACGCGTATCGCGTGGAGCCGGAGGCGATGAGCCTCACGGCGGGCAGCGGCGCCGAACGCGTCTACGGCATGGTCGTGACCGCGAATTACTTCAACGTGCTTGGTGTCCGACCGGCGCTCGGACGGCTGCTCCAGGATTCAGACGACCGCGCTGACGCCGCGCATGCGGTAGCCGTGCTCAGCTACGACACGTGGAAGCGCAGGTTCGGCGCCGATCCCGCCATTGCGGGACAGGTGATCACGATCAACAGCCGTCCGTTCATGGTTGCCGGCGTCGCGCCTGCCGGGTTCCAGGGAACAACGATGATGAAGGCCGACCTGTGGGTGCCGATGTCGGCGCTCGCGGCCGCGGTGCCGCGGATGAATCCCGACATCTTCAAGTCACGACGCTCGGTGTGGCTGGCGATGGGCGCGCGATTGAAAGACGGCGTGTCCGTGCGACAGGCGGACGCCGAAGTGCGCACCATCGGGCGCGCGCTCGAACAGGAACATCCCGACGACAACCGTGGCAAGGGCTTCGCCGTGGAAACGTCGGCTCTGATTCCCGGGCAGATGAACATGGTCGCCGGTTTCATGGGACTGCTGATGGTGATCGTCGGGCTGGTGCTGCTGATTGCGTGCGTCAACGTCGCGGGGATGCTCCTCGCGCGCGGCGTGGCGCGACGACGCGAGATTGCCGTGCGCGTCGCAATCGGCGCCCGTCCCGGGCGGCTGATCCGGCAGCTGCTTACCGAGACAGCGATCCTTTTCATCGTCGCCGGCGCAATCGGTGTGGTGCTCACGAGCTGGCTGACGTCGCTGTTGCTCGCGCTCATCCCCAGTCTGCCGGTGCCGGTCGGCCTGGATATCCGCGTGGACTGGCGCGTGTCGGCGTTTGCGATCGTCCTCTCGCTCGCCGCTGCGCTGCTCTCCGGTCTTGTGCCGGCGCTGCAGGCGTCGCGATCCGACCTCGTCCCCGCTCTCAAGACCGAAGGCCTTGGATCCGGACCGTCATCGCGGCTGCGGCTGCGGAACGCGTTCGTCGTCGGGCAGGTCACGATGTCCTTGATGCTCGTCATCGTTGCGGGCCTGTTCCTCCGCGCGCTGCAGCATGCCTCGGAGATCCAGCCCGGGTTCGACGAGCAGCGCGTCGACGTTGTGCAGCTCGACCTTTCACTTGCCGGCTACAAACAGGCGACCGGTCAGCCATTCGTGCGCGATTTCATCGAGCGCACGCGCGCGCTTCCGGGAGTGGAATCCGCCACAACGACTGTCGATCTGCCGCTCGACGGCGGACGCATGGGCTTTGGGCCAATCAAGGTGCCGGGCAAAACGCCGCCGCGGGGTGATGCATTCTGGGCCGACTGGAACGTCGTCGAGCCAGGGTTCTTCCGGACACTGAAACTGCCGCTCCTGAGAGGGCGCGACTTCAGCGACGGCGACACGTCGACGTCACAGCCGGTCGCGATCGTCAACGAGGCGTTCACGCGGATGATCTGGCCGGGTGAAGAGGCGCTCGGCAGGCAAATCGTCGTCGAGGGGGACAACGGTCCGCGGACGGTGACGATTGTCGGCGTCGCGTCCGACGCGAGGCTGATTTGGCTGACCGGTAACGTTGAGCCCTACATCTACGTCCCGTTCGCGCAGCGATACAGCGCGCGCGTCGCGCTGCTCGTCAGGACCGTCGACGGGCACAACGTCATCCCCGAGATCCGGCAGCTGCTGCGATCGATGAATCCGAACCTGCCGATCACCGAAGCGATGCCGCTCAGCAGCGTCACCGCGATCGGCCTTGTGCCGCAGCGGATCGCCGCGTCCGTCGCGGGCAGCCTCGGCCTCGTCGGACTGCTGCTCGCCGCGATCGGAATCTACGGCGTCACCGCATATGCCGTCAGCCGCCGCACGCGCGAGATTGGCATCCGGATCGCGCTGGGCGCCGACTCGCGGGCGGTGATGCGGCTGATCCTGCGGCAGGGTCTCGTCCTCGCGGCGATCGGTGTCGCGATCGGGATCGCGATCGCGGCAGCGGGATCGAAGCTCCTGGAGAGCCTGCTGTTCGGCGTCCGCGGCTTGGATCCGCTGACGTTCGGCGGCGCGTGCCTGCTCTTCGCGGCCGTCACGCTCGTCGCGAGCTACGTCCCGGCCCGCCGCGCGATGTCCGTCGACCCGATGATCGCCCTGCGCACCGAATAGGTGGCTGGCACCAAAGGTGGCTGGCACCAAAGGTGCCTGGCACCTATCGTGACGGAATCTGCGGCAGCCGCCACACAAATGCTCTGAAATCTGCGGTTTACGCCAAAAGGTGGCTGGCACCTTTTCGTCACGCCGTTCGCGGCAGAATTCGCCGGTACCCTGGGACCAAAACTACGAAAACTGTGTGCGCCGCCGCACACTGCTGGGCTTAGAATTATCGCCTCGTCCGGCGGCGTTAACCCGACACGCAACCACGCATAAGGAGCCTGGAAACGTATGAAGAGGATCATCCTCGCGATGATCGTGTTCTGCTCGGCCGTGGGCGCCGCACCGGCGTTCGCGCAGCAGACCACGGGAAACATCAACGGCCGAATAGTCGACGCGCAGGGCGCGGCGGTGCCGGGCGTCACTGTGACGGGCCGCAGCGCACAGACCGGGTTCGTCCGCACGGATGTGTCCGACGGCGAAGGGCTGTACCGCCTGACGGCGCTCCCCGTCGGCAATTACGAAGTCAACGCGGAGCTTTCGGGCTTCGCGACCTGGGCCCGCAAGGACGTGACCGTCAACGTCGCGCAGACGACCGACCTGAACATCGATTTGAAGCTCGCGGGCATAAGCGAGGCTGTCACTGTCGTCGCCGACGTCCCGCTCGTCAAGACGACCGACTCGTCGGTCGGCGGCGTCGTGGACGTGACGAAGATCGAGAGCATGCCGCTCAACGGCCGCCAGTTCGCGAACCTCGCGATCACGATTCCAGGCGTCGGGCTCGGGTTCCACTCCGATCCGACGAAGTCGTCGCAGTACTCGCCGCAGATTGCAGGCGGAAACGGCCGCAACGTCAACTACCAGATCGATGGCGGCGATAACAACGACGACACTGTCGGCGGCCTGCTGCAGCTCTATCCGCTCGAAGCGATCCAGGAATTCAACTTCATCACCCAGCGTTACAAGGCGGAGTACGGCCGCAGCAACGGCGGCGTGATGAACATCGTCACGAAGAGCGGCACGAACCAGATGAAAGGCAGCTGGTTCACGTCCCTGCGCGACAAGAGCCTGAACGCGAAGACCGAGTCGGAAAAGCTGAGCAACGTCGGGAAGCAGGATTACCGCCGCTACCAGTACGGCGGATCATTCGGCGGGCCCATCATCCAGAACAAGGCCCACTTCTTCACGGCGTACGAGCGGACGCAGCAGGAGACGAAGCAGGTCGTCAACCTGCTGGGCCTGTTTCCGAATCTTAACGGCGTCTACGCCACGCCGAGCAGCGAAAACCTGTTCACCATCAAGGGTTCGTCGAACCTCACGACGACCCAATACGCGTCCCTGCGGTTCGGCCGCAACACGAACCGCCAGGTGTACAGCGCCGACCAGCGCAGGGCGCCGGATAACTGGGGCGACAGCACCAACGAGTTCAACTCGATCAACCTCAATCACAACTGGGTGCTGAAGGGATCCCGGCTGAACGAGGTGATCATCCAGTACGCGGATTTCGAGAACGAGATCCTCGCCCGCTCGAATACGCCGCAGCAGACGTTCGCGAACGGTGTCGTCGTCGGTTACAACAACAACACGCCGCAGACGACGCAGCAGCACAAGTACCAGTTCCGCGACGACTTTTCATGGCACACGACGGGTAATGGCGGAATCGGCGGACTGGGCCACGATTTCAAGGCCGGGTTCAACTTCATCAACGAGCCCTACCTCCGGTTGACGTTCGATTCCGGGAGCGCGGATTACGCGTACACGCACCTGACGGATGACATCAACGGGCCCATCAGCGCGGTCTCGCGGAGCAAGGCGGGAGCCGCGGCGAACCTTCCAATGAAGCAGTACGGGCTCTACTTCCAGGATGACTGGCGCGTCACCGACAGGCTGACGGTCAACGCGGGAATTCGGTACGACCTCACGACAGGGTTCCTGATCGATCAGTCGAAGATCCCGAACTACATCGCGTTGACGACCGCGGCGGCAGCCGGCCGGTTCCAGGGCGTTCCGGGCTTCGACGAGTTCGGCAAGAAAGCGCAGGAAGACAAGAACAACATCCAGCCACGCGTCGGTGCGGTCTACACGTTCGGCAAGAACGTGGTCCGCGCCGGCTGGGGAATCTACTACGACTTCGGCTTCACGAACGCGACTATCCTGTTCCCCGGTCTCAGCGCGCAGGGCGGGTCGGGCGTCGTGTTCAGCGTGAACAATACCGCGGGGATCAAGAACCCCGATGGCTCCTTCTTCACGGTCGGACAGCCTATCTCGAACATCGCATCGTTGAACGAAGTGAACCCGAACGGGCCGTTTTTCAGCACGCAGGTTGCGGCCCCGTACATCCGGCAGCCCTGGACGAGCCAGACATCGGTCGGATGGTCACGCGAGTTCGACAAGGCGACCGCATTCGATGTCGACTACGTCCACACTGATAACCACGACCTGGGCGTCCGGTGGGCGCTGAACACACGTGTGAACGGCGGAGCGCGGCGCTACGCGGACCTGAACCTGAACCCGGCGAATCCGACCTTGAACATGAGCATCGGAGCCGGCCGGTACGACGGCGTGAATTTCGGCTTGCGCCGGCGGATGGATCACGGCGTGCAGGTGAATGCGTGGTACTCGCTCTCGAAGGCGGTGGGGCGCGGCGGCCTCGGCATCGACGAGCTCACGCAGAACCTGGTGCAGGATTCCACGAAGCCGCTCGCGGATGTGCAGCTCGGACCGACCGCGCGCACCGATGCGCGTCACAAGGTCACGATCAGCGCGATTATCCAGGCGCCCTGGGGTATCTCGGTTGCGCCGATCTTCCGCTACCGTTCGGCGCTGCCACTGCACATCTGGTACGGCTACGACGCCAATCTGGACGGCCTCAACAACGACCTCTATCCGACGGCGTACAAATTCACGGGCATCGACGACGCCGGCGTGCCGTCCTATAAGGAGATGGGCGCGTGCACGAGGGTCAACTGCGGCCGCGGCGCGCCGCTCTCGCAGCTGAACCTGCGCATCGCCAAGAGCATGCGCTTCGGCCGCTACACGGCGGAAGCGATCGGCGAGGTGTTCAACCTGTTCAACGCGATCAACCCTGCGTTCAACATCGGCGCGGCGGCGGCGGGCGCGTTCTACACAGGGACGGTGGCGAACCACACGGCGAACAAGGTCTTCATGAAGCCGAACGCCTATGCGGGAGACTCCGGTCAGCCCGAGCAGCGCGTCGGGCAGGTGGGATTTAGGATCACATTCTAAAAGCCGAATCCCTAATCCCTAATCGGGAATCCCTAATCGGGAATCGTCGAATCTGCGAATCCGGGAATCGGGAATCGCCGGATCCCGGATCCCGATCGCGGATCCCGGCTGCGGAATCAGCGGTTCGTTGAGGAACCTCACCATAGGCATCAGCGCACGGAACGTGCGCAGGACGGTCGGATAGAACTCGTCGCTGACCGCGAAGTCCGCGGGGAATTCGCGGCCGGCGACGAAGCGTTGGTGTTTCAGATACTCCGCTGCGGGATGGTCGCGCGGGAATCCGCGCGGCACTCGCGTCAATCGATCCCCTTCCAGTGAACCGAGCATCCGCTTGAACGCCGCCGCGCGGCGGAGCCGATCGATCTCGGGATACGTGTCCGCGATGTGCTCGCGCACGCGGTGGAGCTGCACCGGCTGCGGCCTCCACATGCCGCCGCCGACCCACGCCCACCCGCCGCCGACCTCGAAGTAGAGCCCCGCGCCTTCGTGCCTGGGCAGCCCGCGCCAGGGGAACCCCGCCGCGACGTGCGTCTTGAGCGGTGCCTTGTTGTCGGTGAAGCGCGTGTCGCGGTAGATGCGATAGAGCGACAGCTTCGGCGCGGCGACGAGCTCGGGAGCAAACGCGCGGAAGTCGCGCGCGAGCTGCTCGACGAGCGCGATCATCGGCGCGCGGACGACGGCGTCGTAGCGGTCGCGCCGCGCGCGGAACCAGTCGCGATTGTTGTTCCGCTTCAGCGCGCGCAGGAACCGGAGCGTGTCAATGGTGAACGGCGACTTCAGCGCGCGACCTCCACGAGCGCGACCTTGTTGACTCCGCTCTCTGCGATCACCAGGTTACCCTCTTTCGTCGCCATCATGTTGCGCACGACGCCGCCGCCCGAGGGAATCGTCCACGTCTGGAACTTCTCGGTCTTCGGGTCGAACCTCACGAGCGTATTCGGCCGCACGAACGATTCGCTGTACCAGATGACGTCGTTGTACGCGGTGATGCCGTACGGCTGCGACCTCGGGCCGCCTGGCGACGGCCATTCCTTTGCCTGACCCGTCTTCGGATCGAACCGCCCGAGATACCCTCGCGAGTAGTCCGCGTACCACAGCACGTCGTCACTCGTGATCGCCACTCGCCGTGGACGCGTCGCTTCATTCGGCAGCACGTATTCCGTGATCGCCATCGTCTGCGGATCGATGCTGCCGATCTTGTTGGTGCCGAACTCGACGAAGAACGGCACGCCTTTCGAGCTGACGACGATGCCGTAAGGATTCGAGCGCGGCGTCGGCGACGTCGCCACCTTGATCTCCCCGGTCTTCGGATCCAGCCGGCCGACCATGTTCGAGCCCTGCGCGGTGAACCAGAGGATGCCCTTCTGGTCGAAGATCGGCGTGTGCGGATCGCGGCAGCCTTCCGGCAGCTTGTATTCGGTGACCTGGCCGGTCGCGGGATTCAGCTTGCCGATATAACCCTTGAAGTTGCCGGTGAACCAGATGTTCCCGTCCTTGTCGCCGACGAGCCCATGCGGTCCCGACTGCTCCATGGGAATCGGGTATTCCTTGAACTCGCCGGTTCTCGTGTCGACCCGCCCGATGCGGTTGGCGAACTGTCCGGTGTACCACAATGTGCCGTCCGGCATCGCGAGCGGGTCGTGCGGCCGCGATCCGAGCGTCGGCAGCAGCCATTCCTTGAACGTCACCTTCGCGGTACCCGGGATGATCACGGGCGCGGGACGCGGCTGTTCGGGAAAGTGCGCGCCGAGGTAATCGGCAACGATTGCGCGCTGCTCGTCGGGCAGCGCGATCATCGTCTTCGTCAGCGTTATCCAGCCGTCGCGCGTGTAGCCGCCGGAGTTCACGATGTTGTTCAGCGAGTGGCATGTCGCGCAATAGGTCTGGACGGTTTCCTTCCCGGCGCCGTCCGGCAGGTTGACCGGCGGCCCACCGCGTCCTCCGCGTCCCTGGCCTGCGAGCGGCAGCACGGCGCACGTAACGCCGACGACAATCGACAGCTGAAGCCACCTGTTGGTCATGGCTCTATTTCCCCTCCTCACGCATATATTGCCGGATCATCGCGTCGAAGTTCTCGTCCGCCGGAAATCCCAGCGCACGCGCCCGCGTGTCGTCCAGCGCACCGGGCCATCCGTTCATCATGCGGTCAATCCGCGCGTCGTTCTCCCACCGCACCAGCGCCGCCACGTCGGTACCGGCGACGCGTTCGAGCGCCGCAACCATCTCGCGCGCCGTCACGGAGATCCCCGGCACGTTGAGCGCGCGGCGGATCCCGAGCGCCTCCGATTCGACGTCGTGTGCCCTGATCAGCGAGTCGATCGCCGCCCTGGCCGACGCAAGCCACACACGCGTATCGGGACTCACAGGGCAGATCGCCTCTTCGCCGTTGAGCGGCTCCCGGACCACACCGCTCGCGAACGATGATGCGGCGGCGTTCGGCCGGCCCGGGCGAATGCTGATCGTCGGCAGTCGCAGCGCGCGGCCGTCGATGAACCCCTTGCGCGTGTAGTCCGTGATCAGCAGCTCGCCGATCGCCTTCTGCACGCCGTATGAGGTCTGCGGGTTCAGTGCCGTTTCCTCGCTGATGATTGGCGGCAGCTCGCCGCCGAAGACGGCCACGGAGCTCGTGAACACGACACGCGGCCGCTGGCGTCCGCCGCGACACACGTCGAGGAGATTTCGCATCGCGCCAACGTTGATCCGCATCCCCAGGTCGAAGTCGGCCTCCGCCATGCCGCTGACGATCGCCGCCAGGTGGAACACGGACGATGTCTTCGCGTCGATGACGTCGTGCAGCAGCGCGGTGCTGGCGATGTCGCCGGTGACCGTTCGCACGCGCGGATCGTCGTATCCAGGATGCCCGACGACGTCGAGCAGGACGACTTCGCCGATGGCGCGCTGCTGACCGTCAGGACCAGCAAGCGTGCCGCGGTCCAGCAGCGCCCGCGCAAGGCGGCGGCCGAGAAATCCCGCGCCGCCGGTAATGATGACTTTCATGGCGACAGAAGACAGGAGACAGAAGACAGGAGACAGGAGACAGAATACAGGAGACAGAATATAGCTCACGGACCCGCGCAGCGGGTAGTAACCCGTTACAAATCTTTCCGATACACTGTCCGCCGCATGGATCGCGAAGGGAACGGAGCGAGCGGCGCAAGCGCGAGCGTAGTGGAGAGAGCCAGGCGGGGTGCAGGGGACCCCGCCGATACAACAATGGAAGCCGCAGCCTACCGCAAAGTCACCTCGCGTCTGCTCCCGTTCCTGATGCTCTGCTACGTGGTCGCGTATCTCGACCGCGTGAACGTCGGGTTCGCGCGGCTCCAGATGTTGAGCGATCTCGGGTTCAGCGAGACCGTCTACGGCCTCGGCGCCGGGATGTTCTTCATCGGGTACTTCACCTTCGAAGTGCCGAGCAACATCATCCTGCACCGCGTCGGCGCGCGCACGTGGATCGCCCGAATCATGATCACGTGGGGCATGGTCTCGGCGATGTTCATGTTCATCAGGACCCCGCTGTCCTTCTATGCGCTGCGCTTCGTGCTGGGGGTCGCGGAAGCGGGCTTTTTTCCAGGGATCATTCTCTACCTGACCTACTGGTTCCCGAGCGAGCGCCGCGGACGGATGATCTCGATGTTCATGATGGCGATCCCGCTGTCGGGGATTTTCGGCGGGCCGCTCTCCGGCTGGATCATGGCGACGTTCGGTGGCGTGGCCGGGCTCGCGGGGTGGCAGTGGCTGTTCCTGCTCGAAGCGGCGCCCGCGTTGGTCGTCGGCGTGATCGTGCTGTTATATCTCGACAACGGCATCCGCAGCGCGAAGTGGCTCGAGGAAGACGAGAAGGCGCTGCTCGAGCGGAAGCTGGCCGAAGACAGCGCGCACATCGAGCCGCACCCCTCGCTCGGCGCGGTCCTGTCGGATCCTCGCATCGCGCTGATGTGCGGGATCTACTTCTGCATCGTGATGGGTCAGTACGGCCTGACGTTCTGGATGCCGACGCTCATTCAGTCCGCCGGCGTCAGCGGCACACTCAAAATCGGGCTGCTGACGGCGGTGCCCTACACCGCCGGTGCGCTCGCCATGCCCTTCTTCGGCCGCAGTGCCGACCATCGCCGCGAGCGCCGCTGGCACGCGTCGGCGGCGATGCTGATCGGCGCCGCGGGACTGACGCTGAGCGCGATCGCCGGGACGCACACTGCGCTGGCGATCCTGTTCCTGACGATCGCGGCCACCGGCGTCTTCAGCAGCGGGCCGCTGTTCTGGAGCCTGCCGACGGCGTTTCTCGGCGGCGCGGCCGCCGCGGCCGGCATCGCGGTGATCAACTCGATCGGCAATCTCGCCGGTTTTGTGAGTCCGTATGTCGTCGGCTGGCTGAAAGACCTGACGCACAGCATGCAGGCGGGCATGTTTTTAGTGTCAGGCGTGCTCGTTGCGGGAGCGGTGATCATCGTGGTGTTCGTGCCGGCGCGGCTGGTCAATCGATAGCAGCGCGCGGTCGGCGAGTCTTGCTGATCGGCGCGACGGCTTCTGTCTTCGTGAGCTTCGTGACCTTCGTGAGCTTCGTGTGTGTTTGCCGTGGGCGCGTCGCAGCGTGACAGCGAACGCTGCCTCTATGAGGCGTACAGCGTCAGCCCGCCGTCCACGCGCAGCACCTGGCCGTGGATGAACTTCGCCGCCGGCGAGCACAGGAACGCCACCGCGTTGGCCTGGTCTCGCGGCGAGCCGTATCGCTGGAACGTGCCGTCCTCGACGAGCAGCGCCGGATCGATCGCGCGCGTGACGAGAAACCGGCCGGTCGCGGTCGCGCCCGGGCTGACGCAGTTGACGCGCACGTAGTGCAGGCGCGTCTCGAACGCGAGGCACCGCGTGTAATGCACGATCGCGGCCTTCACGCTGGAGTACGCGACCTCGGGCGACGTGCCGAAATGCCCCGCCGCCGACGCGATGTTGACGACGGAGCCGCGGCGGCGCTCCACCATTCCGCGCACCACCGCCTGCGACATGAGCATCGTGCCGATCAGGTTGCGATCGACGATCGCGCGGATGTCCTCGAGCTTGATGTGCAGCGCGTCGTTCGGGTTCGGCTTGCCGCCGCGCGCGGCGATGTCGCCTCCGGCGGCGTTGACCAGAATCGTGATGGGCCCGAGCTTCGATTCCACCTCGCGCGCCATGTCGAAGACCCGCTCCGCGTCGGCGATGTCACCGGTCACCGCAATCGCCTTCGTGCCATGCTTTCCGATATCCGCCGCGGACGCGTCGAGATTCGCAAACTCGCCGAACTCGGCGCAACACACCTGGTCGCGATCGTGGATCGCCACGTCGGCGCCAAGCTCCGCCAGCCGCGCGGCAATCGCATGGCCAAGGCCTCGCCCGGATCCGGTGACGAGCGCGACGTCCCCTTTCAACGAAAAGTCCTTATCGACCATTCATTTCCTCCGGGTGCCGGACCGTAAAGGTCCGGCCTACATCCAGCCGAGTGCCTTCAGGTTCTCGACGCTCTTCTCGAGTTGCATCCGCTCGTAGGCGACGATCGCGCTCGGCGGCTCACCCTTCTCCCATGGCGTGCGATAGTCCGCATTATCGTCGAGACGCGCCTGCGTCAACCGTTGAAGCGCCCGCGCGAGCTCGCTCGACGGCCGTGATGGATAGCCCTCCCACCACTCCGGCGTGAACACCCGGACATGACGCGCGTCGAGCGCGGCGATCTCGATCGATGCGGTCAGCGCCGTGTCGCGCGGCAGGTGCGACACGATCTCGCGGAGAGGGACGCAGCCGTCACCGGTCGCGCACCGAATCAATCGATATCCTTCGGCGGTGAACTGGGAGACGTAGTCCTTCAGGTGCAGGTGGCGGATCCGGTGCGCCGCACGTTCCATGAAGCCGACCGGATCTTCGCCGACCGAGAATGGGTTGCCCGTGTCGAGCGTGATGCCGACGTTCGCGCCCGCCTCTTCCGCGAGCGCGACGAGCTCGTCGCTCGCGAGATCCTGGTGGTTTTCAATCGCGACGATCAAGCCTGCGTCGGCCGCGCGGGGCGCGTCGCGGCACACGACCGCGCGCGCGTGCTCGAACATCTCCGTCCATCGCGGGCCGAGCGCCGCTCGCCCGCCTTCGAGCACCGGCGTGAGGTGGATGCGCAGCGTGCGCGCCCCGATTCCGGCGGCGCAGCGGATCGCCTGCTCCAGCGTGTCGCCGGGCTCCTGCTGCAGCCAGTAGCTGCAGATGCGCGGCACATCGGACAGCCGGTCGCCAAGCGCGCGGAGCTCCTCATCACTCATCGGGAAGAGCCAGCGCCAATCCAGCTCGATGCACCGCGCGTTGATCTCGCGCGCGATCCCGATGAACCCTTCGAGCCCGATGGGCTCCGGGTTGGCCCTCGGCGTGCCAAGCCCCTGCAGGCCGGACGTGTAGGCCAGGCCGTACGGATTGAGCCCGACCTGGAGCATCACTCGGGAACGATCTGGTAGCTCACGAACGCGACGTAGTCGCTGTTGGGTGACCACGACGACACGTTAATCGTGCCCTGTCCGCCGAACAGCTTCGCCAGCTCGTCGATCCTGCCGGTCTTCAGGTCCATGACCCGCAGCATCACGTCCTTGTTCTCGGGATGATCGCCGACACCTTTCTGGTAGGTCAGGAACACCAGCAGCTGACCGTTCGGCGACACGTGCGGAAACCAGTTCTCGAAATCGTCCTTCGTGACCTGTTCCTGCTGCGAACCGTCCGGTTTCATGCGCCAGATCTGCATCACGCCGGTGCGCTCGGAGTTGAAGTAGATGAACTGCCCATCCGGCGAGTACTCGGGCCCGTCGTCCTTTCCTTCCGCCGTGGTGAGCCGCGTTTCCTCGCCGCCCGCGGCCGGAATCGTATAGACATCGAAGTTGAAGTTGCGCTCAGCGCAGTAGGCGAGCGTGCGGCCATCGGGCGACCAGCCGTGAAAGTACGACGGACCTTTGTCGGTAAGCCGCTTGACCTCGCCTCCGCCGACAGGAATCGTGTACACGAGCGACGGCCGTTTCCCGTCGACGAGCTGCGATCCATCGCTGATCGCCCACATCGTTCCATCACGCGTGACGCCGTGATCGTTGTTGATGCGCGTGAGGATGCCGAGATCGACCGGCTGCGGCATGGCGAGCCTGGCCGGATTGCGCGGCGCACCCGGAGGGTCCGCCTGCACCTTGAACAGCTTGCCGCCATTGTTGAAATACAGCGTGTTCGTGCCGTCGGGGAACCAGTTCGGCGCCTCGATCCGGCCGGGCTGCGTCACGACGTACGCGACGCGACGATCTTTCGATCGCAGGCTGATCGTCTCGAGCGTGTTGACGAGCGTCGTACGGCCGGCGACCTGCGCCGGCGTGCCAATCGACACGTCGGTGAACGAGGCGGTCTCGATGCGACCGGTGTTGTGCGCCGACACGCCAACGCCGACGTAGAAATCGCCGGTGAATTCAACGCGCGCGGAGCCTCCGGCCGGGTGCAACGGCTCGCCGGCGGCGGCAATCGACATCGAAACGTAGTTTCCCCGCTTCTCGATCCGTAGACGCGCTGGCCCGGTGATCATCGATTGCACTTCGTGCGTGGCGCCTCCCTTTGCGTCGCGCCACTGCAGTGACGTGAGACCGTCCCCGTGAAGCGCCGCGTCCGCATAGACGGCATCCGAATCGATCGACTGCCGGATGATCAGGCACGCCTTGCGATGCGGATCGGGCGTGCCGGCCGCCGGGCGCGATCCCGCGAACGCGATCGTCGACTCGATCGTCACGTCGCCAGACACCTTCTTCCAGACGTAATGAAAATGATCGGCGGCGGCCCACATGTTCTCGCCGCCTCCGGCAATCATGTAGGCCTTTTTTTCCGCGTCGTAGGTCGCCGTCCCCGCGCCGATGGTCGACGGCTTGCCGACGTCGGTGTGGCCGGTGAAGATTCCGAGCGGCTGGGCGGCGGCCGATCCGGCCTGGAACGCGAGCGCACCGACAGCCAACGCAATGACGTGTTTCCGCATATCGTGTGATGTCTGAGAATTGTTCCGGCAAACGCCCCGCGGCTGCCCATAAAGGGCGGCCCTACATGTCGGACGGTCCTCCGTGTGGGGCCGGTCTTTATGGCCGGCCATCAGTACAGATAGAACGCCCAGAGTGTATCGCCGGTGCCGACGATCAGGTACTGACGTCCGTCGAGCATGTAGGTCTGGGGCGGATTGGTGACGCCGCCGACGCGCGAGTGCCACAGCGCCTTGCCCGTCAGCGCGTCATGCGCGACGACGTTGCCGGCACCATCGCCGGCGAACACGAGCTTGCCGGCGGTCGTGAGCACGCCGCCACCGCCTCCGGTATTCCCCACGTACTTGTAGCGCCACGCGGCCTTGCCCGTCCTGTAGTCGAGCGCGGTCAGGAACGCTCCGCCCGATCCGATCGATGCCGATTCGATTCCGCCGAGTCCCATCGATCCGCGCGGGTCGAGATCCAGCAGATAGAAGATCGAGTAGCCGTTTCGTTCCGGCACGTAAAAGAGCCCGGTGAGCGGGTTGAACGCGGGGGGCTCCCAGTTCACCGTGCCGCCCGCAGTCGGCGAGACGAGTGCGCCGCCGACCGACGCATCCTTCTCGAGCTTTCGTATCGGCCGTCCCTTCTCGTCCAGGTTCTGTACCCAGTTCGTGAAGGAGCCGTACCGGCTCGTCACCAGGTGCTCTCCGGTCGTGCGATCGAGCACGAAGAAGTAGCCGTTGCGCGCCGCGGTCATCACGAGCTTGCGCATCCGTCCCTTGAACGGCGCATCGACGAGCACCGGTGTCTGCGCCGAATCCCAGTCGTGCATGTCATGCGGAGCCGTCTGGTAGTACCACGCCATCTTGCCCGTATCGACGTTGATCGCGATCAGCGAACCGGTAAAGAGGTTGTCGCCCGTGCCGCGTCCCTGTGTGTATGCCGGTGTCGGGTTGCCGGTGCCGAAGATGTAGAGATGCGTGTCGGGATCGTAGGCGCCCGGCAGCCACGGCTGCGCGCCTCCGTGCCGCGCCGCGTCGAGGCTCGGCCAGGTCTCGACTCCCGGATCGCCGGCGTTCATCGGGACGGTGTAGAGCTTCCACTGCAGCTCGCCCGTCACGGGATCGAAGGACTGCAGGAATCCGGGCATATCGAGATCGTTGCCCGTCCCCGCAATCACGTGATTCCCGACCACGATCGGCGCCATCGTCGAGAAATACTGCTGGTTGAAATCGGCGATGACCTTGTGCCAGCGCTCCTTGCCGGTCTTCGCTTCGAGGGAGACAAGATAGTTGTCCGGCGTCTCCATGTAGAGGTAGTCGTTCCACACGCCGAAACCGCGTGTCGCGATGTGGGTGCCGCCCCGCGTCTTCCAGAAGTAGTGCCAGAGCTCGCGGCCGTCGCGCGCATCGATCGCCCACGCGTTGTCGGGCGCGGTCAGGTAGAGGGTGCCGTCGACCATCAGGAGCGACGCTTTGATCGTGACGTCGGTGCCGACCGGATACTCACCCGTGCCCTCGCCTCCGACAATCAATCCGGTCCCCCCACCGCTGAACTGTCCGCGTCCGCCGCCGGTGAGCGACCCGCCGGTGAACTTCGCAAACCAGGCGAGCGTCAGGTTCTTCACCGTCAGCTGGTTGATCTGCGTCAGCGTGCTGTAGCGTTTGCCGGAGTAATCGCCGCTGTAAGTCGGCCAGATGTCGGCGAGCGGCTTCGCCAGCTGCGCGGGATCGATGCCTTTGCCCTGCGCCAGCACCACGATCGGCGATGCAATGAGCGCCGCTCCAACAAGAACTCTCTTCAGGAAGATGTCGTTCATTTAAGTGTCGCCAGGTATGCGGTCACGTCGTGCATGTCCTTGTCCGTCAGCGTGCTGAGTAGCCGCCGGTGCGCCTCGAGCGGATCCTTGATCTCGATCTTGATCCGGGGGTCGTCGCGCCGGATCGTCCGCAGCGTTCCGTCGGCGTGTCGAACGGTCAGAAGAAAGTTGTCCATGCGGACGATCATCCCTTCGAGGCGTTCGCCTGCCGGGAGCGTTGCCGTCGCCGTGGGGATTTTCCCTTCCATGGATTCGGGACCGCGCCCGCGGCGGCCACCGGCGCCAAACGTCCCGCCTGATACCCAGAAGTTCTGCAGCGCCTTGCCTTCGGGCACTCGACTGCCGATGCCCTGCATATCGCCGCTGGGTGAGTGACAGGAGCTGCAACTCGCATTGAAGTAGGCCTGCCCCGCCGCGGCGTCGCCGACAATCGCGTTCGGGATGGGTGCGGCGCTCGCCGGCGGCGCCCCCTGATGCTGCGCGGTCGCGAGCACGCTGTGAATGTATTCAGCGATCGCGCTCACGTCATCGTCTGGCAGCGGGAGCGCCGGCATGCCGCGCTCGGCCCGCGCGCCGTGGACGATCGGGATGATCTGCTCCCCATGCTCATCGATCAGCACGACTTGCGAGCGCAGCAGGTTCGGGCCGCCGGTCACGCCGCCGCGCAGGTCCGCCCCGTGACACGCGACGCAGTTGACGGTGAAGAGCGCCTTCCCCCGCTCGATGAGCACGGGATCGCCCGGCGGACGCTGCTGCGCGGGAAAGACCTGCGGCTCGCCACCGCGCCCCTGCCCGCCGCGTCCGGCCGGCGGCGCAGGTTGCTGCGGGGTCGCGGGGGGTTGCTGCGGCGGTGTCCCCTGCGCAGCCACGTGGGCGACAACGCCCGTGGACGCCGCGAACGCCGCAGCGACGATCACTCTCCCGATGTTCATCGATTCACCTCGAAGCCGATGGAATGGTGATAATAACTTCCGCCTGAAGGCGGAAGCTACGGATCATTTGAACTTCCGCCTGAAGGCGGAAGCTACGGATCATTTGAGGGAAATTTTCATCGTGGCTTCCGGCTTCAGCCGGAAGAACTCAGACGAGGTGATAAATGCGTCTCCTTCGAAGTTCGTGGTTCGTTGTGCTCATCGCGGGCGTCATTGCCGTGGCCCCCGCGGGACGAGCGTCACAGCAGTCAGCCGCGCGTCCGCTGCGCGTCATCGCGTTCGGCGCGCACCCGGACGATGCGGAGTTGAAGTTCGCGGGGACGGCGACGCTGTTTGCGGCGCAGGGCGCGAAGGTGAAGCTCGTCGCGCTCACCAACGGCGACGTCGGGCACTTCTCGCAGGCTGGCGGCCCGCTTGCGCAGCGGCGCAAGGCTGAAGTCGAAGCGTGCCACAAGACGCTCGGCGTGGACACCGAGGTGCTCGACATCCACGACGGCGAGCTGATGCCCGATCTCGAGACGCGCAAGAAGGTGGCGAACCTGATTCGCGACTGGCAGGCGGACATCGTGCTGTCGCACCGTCCGTGGGACTACCACCCGGATCACCGTGCGGTCGGCAAGCTCGCCGAGGACGCGGCGGTCGTCGTCGCCGCGCCGTACTTCGCGCCCTACACGCCGCCCACCAAGGGCAACCCGATTTTCCTGTTCTACTCGGACAATTTCAAGAAGCCGTACCCGTTCGATCCGATCCTCGCGGTCGGCTTCGACGAGGTGGCGCAGAAGAAGTGGGACTGCATTTCGGCGCTGCCGTCGCAGTTCGGCGACGCAGACTCGTGGCAGGCTCGCTACGGACGCAACGTGCCGACCGACGAAGCGGGACGCAAGGCGTACCTGATCGAAGGCGTGAAGCAGCGCAGCGCAGACGTCGCGAATCAGTATCGCAACCTGCTGGTGCAGCTCTATGGCGAGCAGAAGGGTCGCGGGATCAAGTACGCGGAAGCCTTCGAGCTGAATCAGTACGGCGCCAACGCCACCGTAGATCAGTTGAAGGGAATGTTCCCGACGTTCAAGTAACCGGGATCCGGGATCCGGAGTGCGGGATCCGTTACTGATCGCAGATCGCGATCGCTTTCTCCAGCTCCACGATCGGATCGTGACCCTGCGATGGCGAGTATTCGTGCGAGACGAACCCGGTGTACCCGAGATCGGCAATCGCCTTCATGACGAAGCGGTAATTCAGCTCCTGCGTGTCGTCGATCTCGTGGCGTCCCGGGTTCCCGCCCGTGTGGAAGTGCCCGATCCACTGGAAGTTGTCGCGGATGTTGCGGACGATGTCGCCGTCCATGATCTGGGCGTGGTAAATGTCGTAGAGAATCCTGACGCGCGGTGAATTCACGCGTTTCATCACGTCCACTCCCCACGCGATGTGGTCGAACATGTAGTCCTTGTGATTCACCTTGCTGTTCAGGTACTCGAGGCAGATCGTCACCTGCTTCTCTTCGGCGTGCGCCTTCACGGCCTCGAAGAAGGTCACGCAGTTGTCGGCCCCCTCGGTCTCAGGCAATCCTCGGCGCTCCCCCGCGAGCGCGATGATGTTCGGCACGCCGTTGGCGGCCGCTTCATCGATTGCCGCATGCATCAGCGGAATGAGCTTCTCGTGCGTGTCCTTGTGGCTCGGTCCCACGGGAATCGTGCCGCCAGGACCGCCGGGATACATCGAGGGCACGAGCCCGTACTTCTTCAGCGTCGGCCAGTCTGACGGGCCGATGAGATCGAAGCCCCTGATGCCGAGCCGCGCCGCCTCGCGGCAGCAGTCCTCGAACGGAACCGCTGTACCGGCCGCCGTGCGGCCGAACACGCCCCTGGTGACACCTTGTTTAATCCGTCCTTTTCGCGGCGCCGGCATGACCTGCGCGGTCGCTGCAGGCGCCTGCGCGTGTGACGCCGCCGCGGCACCGGCCACGAGCGAAGCGGTCACGGTTCCGAGGAATTCTCTCCGTCGCATGGAAGCCTCAACAGGATTGCTGATTGTCGATTGTCGTCGCTTTGTCGCCTGTCGCCTGTCGCTTGTCGCTACGCAGTTCTGGCGGCTGTAAGATACCAGCTTATGTCCAGAATCCGCACGCTCCTCGCCACCGTTCTCCTGCTCGTCTCGCCGCTTGGATTCGCCGCGCCGGCGCAGCGCGCGGCCTCGCCCGGCGACATGCTCGTCTACATCGGCACCTACACCGGAGAGAAGAGCAAGGGGATCTACGTTTCGCACATGGACCCCGCGACCGGCAAGCTGACGCAGCCGGAGCTTGCGGCCGAGATTGCCAGCCCCAGCTTCCTGGCCGTCCACCCCACGCGCAACCTTTTATACAGCGTCAATGAGGTGAACACGTTCGACGGAAAGCCGACCGGCGCAGTGAGTGCGTTCGCGATCGATCGGAGTACGGGCACGCTGACGCTGCTGAACCAGCAGTCTTCCGGCGGCGCCGGTCCGGCGCACCTGATCGTCGACAAGGAAGGACGGAACGTGCTCGTCGCGAACTACGGCGGCGGCAGCGTGGCGGTGCTCCCGATCGATACCGACGGCAGGCTGAAGCCGTTGTCGTCGTTCGTGCAGCACTCGGGATCGAGCGTCAACCAGTCGCGGCAGAAAGAACCGCACGCGCATTCGATCAACGTCGATGCCGCCGACCGGTTCGCGTATGTTGCCGACCTGGGCCTCGACAAGGTGCTCGTGTACCGGTATGACAGCGGCAATGGCACTCTGACGCCGAACAAGCCGCTATTTGCGACCGTCAAGCCTGGAAGCGGCCCTCGTCACTTTGCGATACACCCGGGGGGCAAGTACGCGTACGTGATCAACGAACTGACGTGCACCGTCACGGCGTTCGCGAACGACGCGGCACGCGGCACGCTCAACGAGATCCAGACGATCTCGACGCTGCCGGAAGGAACGATCATGCAGCCGCAGTACAGCGGCTCGGAAGTGCAGGTGCACCCCTCGGGCAGGTTCCTGTATGCGGCAAACCGCGGACATGACACGATTGCCGTGTTCACCATAGACCAGGCATCGGGCCGGCTCACCCTGGTGCAGAACCAGCTGACGCTCGGAAACATCCCGCGCGGATTCGGGATCGATCCCGGCGGCAAGTTCCTGCTCGCAGGGAATCAGAAGTCGGACACGCTCGTCGAGTTCCGGATCGATCAGCAGTCGGGAAAGCTCACGCCGACGGGACAGAAGCTCGACATCGGCGCGCCCGTGTCTGTGAAGTTCGTGAAATAGGAGCTTCGCCGTTCGTTGTTCGCGAATCGCGGTTCGCGGTTCGTTATCTGACGGATTGCATGCGTGTCGGTGACGTTCGGCGCTGATCAGCAGGTCGCCTCCCCTGAGCGGGTCCTGGCCGTGGCAGCCCCACTCCGACCGCGCGGCCAAGAGCAGTGATCACGGGAGTGGCCGCGCGTTCGGAGCGGGGCGCCCCCGCCACGGCCACCAGCCATTTCGCCTAACCACGCTTAGCAGGTCGTGGTGAAAGTTGCCGCAGCGACAACGGCCTTCTCGGATAGAAAGGGCATCAATTCCGAAGTCGGCTATTTTTCTCGCTCCCACACGATCCTGCGGAAGTCGGTCTTGCCGGGGAACACGATGCTCGGCGCGGGAGCCGACTCGATGAACAGTCTGTCGCCGACGATTCGGAAGTGGCGTCTCTGCTCCGTGCCGTTCCACTCCTCATTCCAGGACACATCGACGAGTGTGATGAAGTCCTGACCTTCAATCCGATACTTCCCGCTGTACGCGAGCATGGACTTGTGGAGCGCCGCCCGTTCGGCATCGCCCATTCCTGGTTTGCGGTTCTCTGCTGTGGTCAACGCGATGGCGCGTCCTTCCCGCGTCAGGATCAGATAGCCTTTCGGGTGCGATCCAAACACGTCCTGCGGCGGCTCGTTGCCGACGATCACCTGCCATGACACGAGCTTCCAGACACCGACCAAGTCATCAGCCTCCGCCGCGAACAGCGGCGTGCGCATGAGGAGAACGATCAGGAGTAGCGCGCGCATGCTATATCTCCTTGGAGGTTGTCGCGATTTGGCCGCCAGCGTACTACTCCACGCGACACGGCGATGGGCAGACGCAAAGGCGATCGGCAACCGGCGAGGTGATTCCGCGGGTGTCCGGCAACGGGGCCGCCCCACTTCCACCCCAGCGCGCAAAGAACGCGAGCCGGGGACCCCGGGTGGTGCCGCGTGCCGTCTCCCGTCAACGTGGCCTTTCGGCACGCGGACCAAGTGGGGCTGTTGCCGGACGGGCCCCGCCCGAGACGCTCGATCGCGAAACGAGCTGCCCTCACCGCCGTGGCACAGCGCTCAGGCCGGGGCCGATCAACTGTCCGGTGTTCATGACACCGTCGTGAATCGTGAACAATCCTGGGAACCGCGATTCCCACGCCGCGTTGGCGCTCGGGACGAACTGACGCGCGTTGGCTTCGATGCCGGCATTGCCGGGAACCCGCGCGGCGATTCCCGCCGAGTGAATGAGCGACGCGCCCGGGCACGTCAGGTCCTGGACGCACAGGAACATGCCGAACTTCTGCGCCGCGCAGGCCATCAGCATCGCCTGGCTCTGCCCCTTGCACGCCTTCAGCGCGACCCCCGTGTAGCCCATCTCGCGCGCGAGCAGCAGCGCCTCGAGATCCGTCAGCGATTCGTCGATGACGACCGGCCGCAGCTTCGCGGCCTCGTGCATCACGTTCGCGCGGTCCTTCTTCAGATCCCGGGCAGTCGGCTGCTCGATGTAGACGATGCGATCGAATCCGGACGGCGTGGCTTCGCGCACGCGCCGCAGGAAGTCGAGCAGGTAGGCGACATTCGGGCAGCCCTCGTTGAAGTCGAGCGAATACTTCCAGGCTGTGACGCCGCGCGCTGCCCGCGCACGATTGACGACGCGATCGATCCGGACGACGCGCTCGAAGTCGGCGTCGAGGTTGCCGCCGTTCAGCTTGATCTTGAGCCGGATCAGGCCGTCGCGCGGGATCCATTCTTCGAGTGTGTTGGGGAGCCCATCCTCGATCCGCGTCTTCACGTCCGGCGTTTCCAGCGGATCGCTTGCGCCGACGGAATGAAAGACCGGCATGCGCGCGGCGGGCTTCGAGGGCACGTAGCGGTCGATGTACTCGCCCTTGAACGACGGGCCGAGATCCGCGGAGAGATCGCGGGTCATGAACGCGCGTCCGTACGTCTCGTACGAGCTCACGCCGAACGCCTTCCCGTACGCGTCGTGGATCGCCGCGTCGAACGCGCTCGCGACGACGAGCGTGCACAGCTTGGGAATCGGCACGGCGAGCGCGCGGCGGCGAGAGACATCCGCGGCGACGCGCAGATACTCGGGTTCGAGCGCCCGGAAAAGATCCACCGGATGCCCCGTCTCGTCACAGGCGGCAGTCGTCGCGCGGAACTCGTCAGCGAGCGCGACCATCGCGCCGAGCCCCTCGTCCTGCGCCGCGGCGGGGAACGCCCACGCGTTCCCGAGCGTCATGGATCCGAAGCCCCACGCCTCGCGTCCCCCCGCGGTCTTCACGCGGCAATTGACGTTGAGGATCCTGACGCGATCGACCGAGCGGCCGCCGAACTGGTAAGGGGCGCGGTACTTGAAGTCCTCGAAGCCGTGCGTGACCTCGAGGATGCGCGCGTCGTTGGGCCGGCTGCCCTTCAGGGCCGGCGCCGCGCGGCGCGGCTGCACCGCGAAGACGGACGCGACGCAGGCGCGCCGCAACAGTGATCGACGAGAGAACATCGTCACGCGGTTTGCGCCTGCGGCGCGCGCTCGAGAATCGCGCGCATGTACGCAGCGGCAAGCTGCGCGTTCTGATCCGCGAACTCGATGCCGACTGTCCGGCCGTGCACCTTCGGCAGCGGATGGCACAGCTCATAGCCGATGTAGCCGTCGTAGCCGATCTGCTGCATGCCGAGCGCGAAGTCCAGGTAATAGTTCTCCGGCGTGAGCGTGTCGTCCGGATTCCGTACCAGGCCCCGGATCGATCCGTCCGCCGCGCGCTCGTATTCGCCGCCGAAGTGAGAGAGCACCTGCAGCGCGCCGACCTCATGCGCCGCCTGCTGCATCGACGTGACGCCCTGCTGCGCGGCGAGCGGCGCATCCAGGCACGCTTTCAGATGCGGCGAGTCGACTTCCCGGATCATGCGCAGCATGTCGGCCGGATGGTTCGTGACCGGAGGATGGTTCTGCAGCGCGAGTACGACGCCGGCATCACCGGCCCACCGCGCCGCTTCGCGCATCGCGTCGCGGCACCAGCCCCACGTCTCCTCCGCGCTGAACGGCTGATGCGCATCGCGCCACATCCGCCGCGCGATCCCGTATGTGCCGCCATCCTCCGTGATCGTGACTCCAGGCCACGCCGCGAAAACGCGAAGCGCGGGCGCGCCCAGGGCGGCCGTCATGCGGATCAGATCGCGGACGTAGAGCAGCTGGCTCTCGCGGTATTCGGGGACAGGGCTGCTGAAGTCGTTGTTTGCCGCCACTGCATAGATCTCGACGCCCGCGTCGCGTGCCTTCAGCCGCAGCTCCTGGCATCGCTCAGCCGTCAGATCCAGCGGATTCCCGTGCGGCCGCTTGCCGTCGACTTCAATCCCGTCGTAGCCGTACTCGCGCGCCCGCTGAATCACTTCGTCGAGCGTCAACGCGCGGCCCCGATACCAGAGCCCCAGGTAGGTGATGCTGTAGAGACCGAGTTTCATGCTCCGATCCTAAGCCAGAGCGCACACGCGAACACAGAAAAGTGACTGTGGCTTAGACTATGCGGCGCATGCCCCGAATTCTGATGGCGGGCTTCACCATCGCGCTCGCGGGGGTCGCGGCCGGCCTCGCCCGGAACAGCTCCGCAACCGCGGAGCCGCAGAAATTTCTGCGTACGGTGGCACGCTTCTCGGACGCCGAGATCGCGAACCTCGAACGCGGTCAGCCGCTGGCCAAGGTGCTGGACACCGACAAGCGCGAGGTGGCAGTGGTTGGCGCGGTCCGCATCAACGCACCGCGCGAGCGGCTCTTCGACCGCTACCGCGACATCTCCAGCCTCAAGAGCAGCGACGTCGTCATGGAGATCGGGCGGTTCGGCACGCCGCCGAAGCCGGACGATCTGAGCTCGCTGGACTTCGAGAACTACGATCTGGAGACAATCCAGGCGTGCAAGCCCGGGGACTGCGGCGTCCGTCTCTCGACGGAGAACATGGAGCACTTCGCGCGCGAGGTGGACTGGCGCGCGGCCGACTGGCGGCAGCAGGCCGCGACGCTCTGGCGGCACCTGCTCGCAAAAGACGCCGCGGAATACCTCGCGACCGGAAAGCTCGGCGACTACCGCAACAAGACGGTCCCGCTGAACGTTGCCGACGAGTTCTCCCTCCTCTACGACGCGTCATCGTATTTCGCGCCGCTCTCGCCGCAGTTTTTCGACTACATGAAGAACTTTCCACACGCGCGTCTCGACGGGGTCGAGAACGTGCTGTATTGGAGCAAGGACGACATCAACCGCCCGGTCACACGCGTCACGCACCTGCTGCTCTACCCCTCCGGCTCCGATTCCCATCGCCCCGGACTCATCGCGACGAAGCAGATCTATGCGGCCCATTACTTCGACGCCGGCCTGGGGCTCACGTTCGCGTTTCCCGACGGCGGGTCGGGGTTCTACATGCTGTCGGTGAACCGCGTCCGCACACGATCGCTGACGAGTTTCCTTCGTGGCATGGTGCGAATGGTGGTGCAGCGCCGCAGCCGCGACGCGATGGATGGCATACTCCGATCGACGAAGTCAGGGTTGGAGAATAGGAGGTAGGAGACAGGAGACAGGAGACAGGAGACAGGAGGAACGATCGCCAGCGCGCTGCACATCGTCGCCAAATAGAAAAGCCGGCATCATTTGACGCAGGCTTTTTCGGATCCCG
>WNGF01006102.1_pt1 | contig 28982 bp, 30 predicted proteins | sample 5400641 | NCBI WGS metagenome assembly WNGF01 (sample SAMN13153371, study PRJNA577476) | soil metagenome | isolation source: 80 cm soil or saprolite under grassland replicate 2 | place: USA:California | collected 2016-06-15 | reverse complement strand
TCGTGCTGGTCGCGTTCCTCGGGCTCTGGGAATGGGCGGTGCGCCGCTTCGGCATCCCGCCCTTCATCGCGCCGGCCCCCAGCGCGGTGTTCGCCGCGCTCGCCGGGGGGCTACGGAGCCGGCTGTTCCTCGAACATTTCTGGGTCACGCTCTACGAGACGCTGGCAGGCTTCCTCATCGCGGCCGTGGGGGGCGTCGTGGTCGGCGCCGTCATCGCGCAGTTTCGTCTCGTCGAGCAGACCTTCTATCCATACCTCGTCGCGCTGCAGACGCTGCCCAAGATCGCGATCGCTCCGCTCATCATCGTCTGGTTCGGGTTTGGCATCTCGTCCAAGGTCGTCATCGCGTCGATGGTGGGCTTCTTTCCGGTCCTGGTGAACGTGATCGTCGGGCTCAAGACGGTCGACCAGTCGAAGCTCGACCTCATGCGCTCGCTCAACGCCACCCGCTGGCAGACGTTCCGGCTCGTGAAGCTCCCCAATGCGCTGCCGTTCGTCTTCGCGGGGCTCGACATCGCCATCGTGTTCAGCGTGCTGGGAGCCATCGTCGGAGAGTTCGTGGGGGCCCAGCGCGGGCTCGGCAACCTCATTCTTCAATTCAACTTCCAGCTCGACATCGCCGCCGTCTTCGCGGTGCTCATCCTGCTCTCGATCATGGGCGTGGCCTTGCACCTGATCATGCAGCTGATCCAGAAGCGCGTGATCTTCTGGGCCGAGCCCGAGCAGGTCATCGGCGCGTAGCGGCTTCAGGAGGATCGACCATGCCACCGACCAAGCTCGCCCACGTCGTGTTCCAGACGAACCGGATCAAGGAGATGCGTGACTGGTATTGCACGGTGCTCGGGGGACGCGTGATCTACGAGAACGCGCACCTGTCCTTCGTGACGTACGACGAGGAGCATCATCGCGTCGCCTTCCTCGACTTCGGACCGCTGGCGCCCCGCGACCCTGCCGCCGGCAGTGAGCTCATGGTGAAGGCCACCGATCCGCCGGGCCTGCACCACGTCGCGTTCACGTTCGGCTCGATGGGCGACTACCTCGACAACTACCGGCGCATCAAGGACAAGGGCATCCGCCCGTTCTTCTGCGTCAATCACGGTCCCACGACGTCGATGTACTATCGCGATCCGGACGGCAATCGCATCGAGCTCCAGATCGATAACTTCGCGACGGCCGAGGAAGGCCAGGCGTGGATGCTCTCGCCCGCGTTCGACCGGAACCCGATCGGGGTCGAGTTCGATCCGGACGAGCTCGTCCGGAAGTTCAGAGCCGGCGTGCCCGTCGACGAGCTCGTCGTTCGGGACTGAACGCCAGGTGAGCAAGGGGGTCGGCATGAAACGCTCGCTCGTGGTGGTGACGGCTGCCGTGCTCGCGCTCGCCGCTGTCGGGATCGGTGGCGCGCAGGTCAAGCCGCTCAAGAAGGTCGTCTTCGCGCTCACGACCAAGGACATCTCGGTCGGTCACGCCGCCCACTCGTCGCTGCCGCAGGCGCTCGGCTACTGGAAGGACGAGGGGCTGGACGTCGAGGTGGCGAGCGTGGAGGGCTCGGCGGCGGGCCTGCAACAGCTCGGCAGCGGCAACATCCAGATCGTCTCCCTCGGCCCCGAGGAGATCATCATCGGGCGCGAGAAGGGCGTCAAGATCAAGGGCTTCTACGTGCAGGCCCGCACCACGATCTTCCGCCTCGTGGTCCCCGCCGACAGCCCGATCAAGACCGTCGCGGAGCTCAGGGGCAAGACGATCGGCGTGCCCGCGCTGGCCTCGGGCTCGGTCCCCTTCGCCAAGGCCCTCGTCGCCTCCGTCGGCGTCGATCCGGAAAAGGACGTCAAGTTCCTGGCCGTGGGCGTGGGCGCGCCCGGCGCGCTCGCTCTGCAGCAGAAGAAGGTCGACGCCCTCGGCCTGTGGGACACGCTCCAGGCCAGCCTGGAGAACCGCGGGCTGGAATTCCGCCGCCTCGACTTGCCGATGGTGCAGGAGATGATCGGCCAGACCATCTCCTCGACCGACGGGCTCATCGCCGAGAATTCCCAGATCCTCGTCGGCTTCGCGCGCGGCGTGGCCAAGGCCACGCTTTTCGGGCTCACGAACCCCGAGGCCGCGGTGCGCATCCACTGGAAGATGTATCCGCAGACCCGGCCGCAGACGGGCGACGACGCGAAGCTGCTCAAGGAAGCGATCCACGTCTTCAACGCCCGCTTCGAGCTGCAGCGGGTCGACAACCGCCCGGACAAGCGCTTCGGCTTCGCCTCGCCGGTCCAATGGCAGAAGCTCGAGGACATCTACAAGGAGCAGAAGATCGTCCAGGGCAGCGTGCCCGCCGCCGAGCTCTACACCGACAAGCTCGTCGACGCCATCAACAAGTTCGACCAGGCGGCAATCATCAGACAGGCCAAGGAGTACAAGCCATGAGCTTCGACATCGTCGACGGCGACGGCCACATCACGGAGACGTCCGAGCAGATCGCGCGGTATCTCGACGAACCCTACCGCCGGCGCCCGCTGCAGACGCCGCTGTTCCCCCAGGACGCGTGGGACCGGCGGCTCATCGGGACCAAGGGCAACTGGGCGGGCGATGGCAAGAGCTGGGTCGAGGCCCTCGACGCCGGCGGGATGTCGACGGCGGTGCTCTTTCCGACGCTCGGTCTCTTCGCGGCCTTCCTGCGCGACGCCGAGTGGGCGGTGGCGCTCTGCCGCGCCTACAACACCATGCTGGCCAAGGAGTTCACGGGCGCGAGCCCGCGGCTCAAGGGTGTGGCGCTGCTGCCGCTGCAGGATCCGAACGCCGCGGCCGAGGAGCTGCGACGGTCGGTGCGCGAGCTCGGGCTGGTCGGCGCCATGCTGGCCGCCGACGGCTACTACCTGCTCGGCCACGAGCGCTTCGATCCGATCTACGCCGCGGCGCAGGAGCTCGGCGTCCCCATCGCCGTCCACGCCGGCGGCACCGACATGGGCGTGGCCGGCCACGAGCCCTTCCCCAAGTTCATCCAGGCGCACGCGTGCTCGCACGTCTTCGCCCAGATGCGTCAGCTCACCTCGGTGATCCTCAACGGCGTGCTCGTCCGATTCCCGCGCCTGAAGATCGCGTTCCTCGAGGCGGGCTCGGGCTGGGTGCCGTTCTTCGCCCAGCGGCTCGACGAGGAATGGGAGAAGCGCGGCCACGTCGAGGCCAAGCTCTTGACCAAGTCGCCGACCGAGTACATCCGCGAGAGCAACGTCTACTTCTCGTGCGAGGCGGACGAGCCGCTCCTGCCGCAGGCGCTGGCCTACGTCCCGCCCGATCGCATCATGTATGCGTCCGACTTCCCGCACTGGGACCACAGCTATCCGAAATCGGTGAAGGAGCTAGCCGACCGCGCGGACCTCACCGAGACACAGCGGGCGAGCATCCTCTCGGGCACCGCGCGCCGCTTCTATTCGCTGTAGGGCGGGGGCTTGTCCCCCGCCGACCCCGCCGCTCCCGTGCGCGCGATCTGCGACGACCTCGAGGCCGAGCACGAGGCGCTCGACGCGCTCGTGGCCGACCTCGAGGCGTCGCGCTGGGACACCCCGACCCCCGCCGAGGGCTGGGCCGTGCGCGATCAGATCGCCCACCTCGCCTCCTACGACGTCGCGGCCCGGCTGGCCGTGAGCGACGCCGCCGCCTGGGCCCAGGAGGTCGGGCTCGATCGCGAAGAGCGCGAGCGACGCCAGCTCGAGTCGGCGCGTCGTCGCTCACCACGCGAGCTGCTGGCGTGGTGGCGCGAGAGCCGGCGCGCGATGCTCGCGGTGCTCCGTCCGCTCGAGCGCCGCGCGCGGATTCCCTGGTACGGACCGCCGATGAGCGCGCTCACGTTCACCACGGCGCGCCTCGAGGAGACGTGGGGCCACGGGCAGGACGTCGCCGACGCCCTCGGCGTGCGTCGTGCCGACACCGATCGCCTCCGCCACATCGCCCATCTCGGCGTGCTGACGCGCGGCTACAGCTTCACCAACCAGGGCCGGCCCGCGCCGACCGACGACGTGCGCGTGGAGCTGCGGAGCCCGGGCGGCGAGACGTGGACCTGGGGAGACGACAAGGCGACGAACCGCGTCACCGGCAGCGCCCGTGGCTTCTGCCTCGTCGTCACCCGCCGTCGCCACGTCGCCGACACCGATGTCCTCGCCGAGGGTCCCGTCGCCCGCGAGTGGATGGAGATCGCCCAGGCCTTCGCCGGCCCGCCGGGCTCCGGCCGCCGCCCCGGCCAGTTTTCCATCTAGTACATGGGGGGCCCAGACATGGCCCCCCAACCCCCCCCCGACGCTCGTCGCGCCCCGGCGAAGCCGTGGCGCTCCTCGAATTCAGGCCTTCGCCAGGTCGGAGGTGCAGTGCGGGCAGCGCCGGGCCCTGAGCGGGATCATCGAGGCGCAGAAGGCGCACTCCTTCGTCGACGGAGCCGCGGCGGCGGCCGGCCTGGCCGTCATCCGGTTGACCTGGCGCACGAGCATGAACACCACGAAGGCCACGATGATGAAATTGATCACGGTGTTGATGAACGCGCCGTAGTTGACGGTCGGCGCCCCCGCTGCCTTGGCCGCGGCCAGGGTGGGATACGACGGCCCGGAGAGGCTGACGAACAGATCGGCGAAATTGACCCGCCCCAGCGCCAGGCCGATCGGGGGCATGAGCAGATCGTTGACGAACGAGGTGACGATGGCCCCGAAGCTCGCGCCGAGGACGACGGCCACGGCGAGATCGAGGACGTTGCCCCGCATCAGGAAGGCCCTGAACTCTCGCAGCATGGCGTGTCTCCTGTTGTCCCGATGATCGACACCGAGGTTGCCGCGCGCGCTCGGATTATCCGTCGTCGCCCGGATGGTGTCGAGGCGGGTCACGACCGGCCATGCTACGGTCTGGCGAGGAGGACGACGCGATGCCCAACGTCCGGATGCTCGGCGACGAAGAAATCCAGGATCCCGGCCTGCGAGAGCTGCTGCGTCAGGCCACGGAGCGGGGCGCCCCCGATCCCAACTTCTTCCGGATCATGGGCCACGTGCCCGACCTCGCGCGCAAGACCTACGAGGTCTGGCACGAGGCCTTCAATCGGGGGACCGTCGACCACCGCTTGAAGGAGCTCATCCGGGTGAAGATGTCGCGCTACGTGACGTGCGCCTACTGAGCGAACGTCCGCTCTGCCGCGGCGCGGCAGCTGGGAGTCACCGAGGCCGATCTCGACGACGCCGACAACTACGAAGCGTCGACGAAGCTCACCCAGGCGGACAAGCTCGCCCTCCGCTATGCCGACCAGATGCAGCGCGATCCCGCCGTCATCACGCGGGCCTGGTACGAGGAGCTCCACCGACACTACACGGAGGCGCAGGTCATGGAGCTGGCGGTCTTCGTGGCCCTGAACCTCGGGTTCCACGCCGTCTTCTCGACGCTCGAGTTCACCCCGGCCTGGAATCACCTCGGCCCCGGCGGGCGCTTCGTCGACCGCGTGGCGACGTGACCGACGTTCCCTCCGTCACTTCGTGAACGGCGCCACGCGGCGGAGCTCGTCGGCGAGGAGCCGCGCGGTGACGTCGGCGCCGTACGGGGTCCAGTGGCCGCTGTACAGGCGCGCGCGCTCTGCCTCGGGCAGCGTCAAATAGGCCGCGCGGAGATTCAGGAACGGGGTCCCCGTGCGAGCGGCCCACGCGGCGAGCATTCGCTCCGTGTCGCTCCCTCGCCGGGTGATGGGTCGGGGAATGGTCATCAGCACGAAGCGGGCGTCGTGTCCGACGACGGCCTCGCGCATCGCCTCGACGATGGCCAGCGTCACCGCCCCGGCTCGGGTGCGGCCCAGATCGCCGATCGACATCGACATCCGGAATTCCTCGGCGAGGGTGCCGACGAGTGAGGCGAGCCGCATCCGTGGAAGCTCGGGCTTGCGCCCGAGGACCTCGGGCGGCGACGGGACGGGGACGTTGTGCGGGACGAGGCGGCCGTCGACGAGCGTGAAGTAGGGCTTGGCATAGTCGCGGAAGCTCATGATGTTGCGCTCGAGGTTCAGCTCGAAGAAGGACAGCACGACGATGTCCGCCTTGTAGCGAAGGCCGCGGTCCGCGAAGTAGAGCCACTGCTGATCGGTCCCGTACCCTTCGACGCCGAGGTTGAGGACTTCCCAGCGGGCCGGCCCGTCGCCGTTCAGCGCGACCTCGAGGCGCGCCGGCATCGTCTGCTCGTCCAGGAGCCCCGCCCCGAAGGTGAACGAATCGCCCACGCAGAGCACCCGCCGGATGCCGGCGCCGGGCGCTGCACCGTACTCGCGACGGCCGCGCAGCCCCTGCGAGTTCGACGTCACGCGGTCCGTCCGCACGTTGGGGCGAAGCGCCCACCCGAGCGTGGGTGAGAAGGCGTAGCTCGCCTCGGGGCGTGGTGAGCCGGCGGTGCCCGCGTGACGTGTCCGCCAGCTCAGCTCGCGGCGCAAGCTCGGCGCAAAGACGTTCCGCGCGCCGCTGATGCGAAAGTACGCCTCCAGCACGAGCCCGGCCATCAGGATCCCCACGAGAAGCATGACCACGTAGGCGGCGACGTACCGGCGCGCCGGCGCCGCTGTGTCGCGGCGCCGCGCGCGACGCGCCACGAGCGTGAGCGCGACCGCAACGGCCAGGATGGCGAGATCCCAGCCCAGCACCTGCAAGGCCCAGTGCCGCGGGACGTCCGGATACCGCAGCCACCAGGCCTCGAACGTCAGGGGATTGAAGGCCAGCACGACGAGGACACCGATGATCAGCGGAAGCAGGATGCGGACGGGCGGCACCCGGCGCCCCGGTTCGCCGCGCGGCGAGGCCGAATTCACCCGAACACTATACCCGGCCTTGCGTTGCCGTCCGCCCTGTGGTTCCGTCGAGCGACGATGACGTCACGCTTCGTCGGCGCACTCGGTGTCCTGCTCGTCTTTGGCCCCGCCGTGCACGCGGCCGACTTCACCTTGCGGCTGCCCCTTGGGCTCCAGGAGCAGGCCGCTTACGTTCCCGACGACAACCCGCTCACCGCGGAGGAGATCGCCCTCGGCAAGCAGCTCTTCTGGGACACGCGATGGTCGCGCAACGGCACGATCGCTTGCCTGAGCTGTCACGACCCGAATCACGGCAGCGTGCGGTCGCTGGCCGAGGTCGTCGCCCTCTACAATCGCGGCGGCACGCCGAATCCATGGCTCTCCGGGGAGCTCCGGCCGCTCGGGTTGACCAACGACGAGCAGGTCGATCTCGTGGCGTTCCTCGAGGCGCTCACCGGCGAGGTGGCCGCCGAGGTCACGCCGCCGCCTCGCCTCCCCCAGTAGCCGGCCCGCGGTCTTGCATTGCCGCCGCGGTTGCCCTAACGTCGGCTCTTACTCTCTGCGTGGTGGAGCGACGGGAGCGATACGAGGAGGACTCCATGCGGTCAGGCACGTGCGCGATCATGATCCTGTTGCTCATCGTTTCGGCATGGCCGGTGGCGGCGCAGCAGGCGCATCCCGGACCGGTGGACGCCGAGAAGATCGGGCAGATCAGCTTTCCGATCTCGTGCGCCCCGGCCGCCCAGAAGCCCTTCGAGCGCGCCGTCGCGCTGCTGCACTCGTTCTGGTATCTCGAAGCGGTCAAGGGCTTCACCCAGGTGACCCAGATCGATCCCCAGTGCGCGATCGGCTACTGGGGTATCGCCATGAGCAACTGGACGCAGATCTGGTCGCCCCCGCCGCCCCCCGCCCTCAAGCGCGGCTGGGAGGCCGTGGAGAAGGCCAAGGCGGCGACGACGAAGAACGCCAAGGAGGCGGACTACGTCGCGGCGGCCGAGGCGTTCTTCAAGGACGCGGACAAGGCCGACCACCGCACGCGGGCGATGGCGTACAGCAAGGTGATGGAGCAGGCGTACGCCAAGTACCCGAGCGACCGTGAGGTCGCGATCTTCTACGCGCTGTCGCTCCAGGCCACCGCCGACCCCAAGGACAAGACGTACGCGCGGCAGAAGAAGTCGGCGGAGATCGCCGAGAAGGTCTTCGCCGCGGAGCCGGATCATCCCGGCGCCGCCCACTACATCATCCACGCCTACGATTATCCGGCGCTGGCCCAGAAGGGGGTGCCCGCGGCGAGCCGCTACGCGCAGTTCGCGCCGTCGGTGCCGCACGCGCTGCACATGCCGTCGCACATCTACGTGCTGCTCGGCATGTGGCCGGAGACGATCCAGGGCAACATCGTGGCCGCCGAGGCCGAGAAGCAGCGCGGCAACCCCGACGATCGCATGCACGCGATCGACTATCTGGTCTACGGCCACCTGCAGCAGGCACAGGACGCCGACGCCAAGCGCATCGTCGACGAGGCGCGCGGGATCATGAGCGATCTCGCCGCGAAGAACTACAACTCGGGCCGGCCAACCGCCCACTTCGCGATGGCCGCGATCGAGGCGCGCTTCGCGATGGAGCGCAATCGCTGGAACGAGGCGGCCGCCATCGATCCGCGGCCCAATCGCTTCCCCCACACCGAGGCGATGGTCTACTTCGCGCGGGCCGTCGGCGCCGCGCGCACGGGCAACGCCGCGCGCGCCAAGGCCGACGTCGATCGCCTCGTCGAGCTTCGCGAGGCGCTGCTGCAGGCCAAGGATGGCTACTGGGCGGAGCAGGTCGAGATCCAGCGGCGCGGCGCGGCGGCGTGGGTCGCCCGCGCCGAGGGCAAGCCGGACGACGCGCTGGCGCTCATGCGCGCCGCCGCCGAGCTGGAGGACTCGACGGAGAAGCACAACATCACGCCCGGGCCCATCGCCACCGCGCGCGAGCTGCTCGGCGACATGCTGCTCGAGATGAGCCAGCCCGCCCAGGCCGCGCGGGAGTACGAGGCCTCGCTCAACCGCGCCCCCAACCGCTTCAAGACGCTGTACGGAGTGGCCCGCGCCTCCGAGCTCGCCGGCGATCGCGACAAGGCGCGGACATACTACACGAAGCTCGTCACCGTGGCGGCGGCCTCCGACAACCAGCGGCCCGAGCTGGCGCAGGCCAGGGCATTTCTCGGCAAATGAGTGCTGTCGTCGTTCGGGGAGGCGGAGCCACGCTCGCGCAGGAGGTGTGGGCAGGGCAGCACCACCTGGCCGTCGACGAGCCGGTGGCCGCCGGCGGCACGGATGCGGGACCGAACCCCTACGACCTGCTGCTCGCCGCGCTCGGCAGCTGAACGTCGATGACGCTCGCGCTGTACGCGCGACGCAAGGGCTGGCCGCTGACGGACGTGACCGTGCGGCTCGAGCACTCGCGAGTCCACGCCACGGATTGCGCCGAATGCGAGACGAAAGAAGGCAAGATCGACCGGATCGACCGGGAGATCGTGCTGGTAGGTCCGCTGACCGACGAGCAGCGCTCGCGGCTTCTGGAGATCGCCGACCGCTGCCCGGTGCACCGCACGCTCGTCTCGGAGATCAACATCCGGACCCAGCTGGCCACCGTCTGATGATCGCCTCGGCGCGGATGTACTCGTGGTCGCCGTCGCTGGCCGCCAGCTGGAATCGGCTGCTCGAGTGGGTGGCCGCACGCGCCGGCGTACCGCTCGAGATCATGGACCAGGCGGATCCGATGCCGCTCCACGACATCTGGCGTCGTGACGATCTGGCGTGTGGCTTCATGTGCGGCTACCCGTGGGCCTTGCGCACGGACAAGCCGCATCTGCTGGCCGCGCCCGTGCCGTCGCCCGCGCGTTACGGCGGCCGTCCGGTCTACTTCACGGACTTCATCGTGCGCGCCGACGGCCCGTACAAGACCCTCGCCGACACGTTCGGCGGCCGCATCGCGTACTCGACGGAGCACTCGCACTCGGGCTACAACGCCCCCCGCTTTCACCTGCTGGCGTATCGCACGGCCGAGCGACCGACGTTCTACCGCGAGGTCATCGGCCCGTTCGTTCGCCAGCGCCCGTGCCTCGACGCCGTCGTGGACGGGCGCGCGGACGTCGCCGCCATCGACGGCTACGGGCTCGAGCTGCTCGGCAAGCACGCCCCCGACGTGGCGGGGCGGGTGCGCGTCGTCGAGTCCACGATCGCGGCGCCGAGCGCGCCGCTGGTCGCCTCGCCGCTGATCGACGCCGCCACGCGCGAGCGCCTGACCGCCGCGCTGCTGGCCGCCCACGAGGCGGCGGAGATCCGACCGACGCTCGCGGACCTGCTCCTCACCCGCTTCGTCGCGGTCGCCCCCGGCGACTTCCAGGTCTTCCTCGACCGCGAGCGCGCGGCCGAAGCCGCGGGCTACCCCAAGCTGGCCTGATGCGGGTCGTCACCGATATCGAGGAGCGCCCCGGCTTCGCCGGGGCGCGACGAACGTTGGGGGGGGGTTGGGGGGCCATTTCGGGGCCCCCCATGTCGGTCAATGAACGGGCCGCAGGGGGTCATGTCGGGGCCCCCCATCTAATCTGATGCGGACGCTGGTCCGGGGCGGCTGGGTCGTCGGCTTCGCCGGCGGCGGCCACACGCTGATCCGCGACGGCGTCGTCGTATTCGAGGACGATCGCATCGTCCACGTCGGGCCCCGCTTCGACGGCGCCGCGGACCGCGAGATCGCCGCCGCGGACAAGCTCGTCTGTCCCGGCTTCATCGACACTCACGTCCACTCGGGCCATCGCGCATCCCACCGGCTGATCACCGATACCGGCCGTCCGGATTACTTCGGCCAGCCCTTCTTCGAGATCAGCGTGCCCCGCGAGGGCACCCGGGTCGGCGGCGACCCGCGGTACGCGCGACCGGACGATCCCGCGGCCGGGGCCGGCAACCGCCTGCTCGCGACCTTCACCGTGGCCGAGCTCCTGCGGAACGGCGTCACGACCTTCATGGAGTTCGGCAGCCAGCGCCGCGTCCAGGAGGCCCTCGTGCCGGAGGTCGAGCGGCTGGGGATTCGCGGCTATCTGGGCTCCGGCTACGACTCCGGCCGCTGGGTCGGCGCCGCCCGCGACGGCCGGCTCACTCGCGCCGTCGACGAGGCGGCGGGCCTCCGCGAGTTCGCGAGTGCCCTGGCGTTCATCAAACAAGTGGACGGCGCCGCCGGCGGTCGCCTCCGTGGTCTCCTCGCCCCCCGCGAGGTGGAGACGTGCAGCCCCGAGCTCTTGCGCGCGACGCGGAAGGCGGCCGACGAGCTCGGGATGCCGATCGTCACCCACGCCGCCTACAACGTGCACGAGTTCTTCCAGATCGTGACCGAGCACCGCATGACGCCGATCGAGCTCCTGGACTCGCTCGGCTTCCTCGGGCGCGACGTGACCATCGGCCACGGCAATCTCATCGCCGACAACCGCTTGCTGGGCTACTCGGGCGGCCGCGACCTCGAGCTGATGGGCCGGCACGGCGTCACCGTCTCGCACTGCCCGGTCAACATCGCGCGCCGCGGCCGCTCGCTCGATGCCTGGCCGCGCTATCGCGCCGCCGGCGTCAACCTGGCGCTCGGCACCGACACCTATCCCCGCGATCTGGTCATGCAGATGCGCGTGGCCTCGTACATGGGCAAGATCGTGACCCACGATCTCTTCGCGGCCTCCGCCGCGGAAGTGTTCGCGGCGGCCACGCTCGGCGGCGCCCGGGCCCTCGGCCGCGACGACCTGGGCCGGCTCGCGCCCGGGGCGAAGGCCGACATCCTGATCGTGGATCTCTCCGGTCGCGACTCGCTGCGCTTCGGTCCCGTGCGCGATCCGATCAAGAGCCTCGTGGAATGCGGGATCGGCGACGACGTCGAGACCGTGATCGTCGACGGCCAGGTGCGCATGAGCGAGCGGAAGATTCCCGGCGTCGACGTGGGGGCGCTGCGCCGCGAGGCGCAGGCGGCCGCCGAGGACGTCTGGGCCCGATTGCCGGAATGGGAACCGCTCGGCCGCACGGCCGAGCAGATGAGTCCGTGGTCATACCCGCTGGTCAACGCAGGGCGAGCCGCAGGACGTCGCGGGGCTGGGGCCCCGCCGTCCGAGGCGAGCAATCCAAAGGAGTGAGTCGATGACGATCATGACGCGTCTGGCCCTCGTCGCCGCCGCGCTGGCCCTCGGCGCGCCGGCCGGGGTGCTCGCGCAGGCCTATCCCACGCGCCCGGTGGAGTTCATCATCCCCTTCGCCCCCGGCGGTCCGACGGATACCGCCATCCGTGTCATCCAGCCTCAGCTCTCGGCGAACCTCGGCGTGCCCGTGGTGATCGTCAACAAGGCGGGCGGCGGCGGCGCGCTGGGGATGGACGCCGTCGCCAAGGCCAAGCCCGACGGCTACACGCTCGCCGCGACGGTCCGGTCGACGCTGACGATCCTGCCCGCGACCCAGCCCGACGTCCCCTACAAGATCTCGGACTTCGCCCCGATCGGGACGTACGCGATCGACTCGCAGGTGGTGTCGGTCAAGAGCGGGGCCCCCTGGAAGACGTTCGAGGAGCTGGTGGATCACGCCAAGAAGAATCCCGGCAAGATCACCTACGGCTCCGCGGGGCAGGGCACCAACAGCTTCTTCACGATGGAGCTCTTGAAGCTCGCCTACGGGCTCGACATGACGCACGTGCCGTTCGGCGGCTCGGGGCCCGTGAAGAATGCCCTCCTCGGCGGCCACGTGCAGGTCGGGGCCACCGCGCTGAGCCCCGTGCTTCCGGTGATCCGCTCCGGCGACATCACGGCGCTGGTGACGAGCGCGACACGCCGCAATCCGGCGATCGCCAGCGTGCCCACGATGACCGAGAAGGGCCAGCCCGACGCCTCCCTCAGCACGTGGGCCGAGCTGTGGGCGCCGGCGAAGACGCCGAAGCCGGTGCTCGACCGGCTGGTCCAGGCGCTCGACAAGACCATGAAGGACCCGGCCGTCGTCGCCGCCATCGAGAAGGCCGGGCTCCAGGTGGAATACAACGATCCGGCGGCGACGCTCCGGCTCGTGGAGCGGGAGAACGAGATCGTCCGGACGGTGGCCAGGAAGCTCGGGCTCGGCAAATAGAGTGCGGGGTCGCGAGCTCGGCGCTGCCGCCGTCCTCCTCGCGTTCGGGCTTCTCGCGCTGACCCAGGCGCGCGGTCTGCGCTTCGGGTCCGTCGTCTCGCCGGGGCCGGGGTTCTTTCCGCTCTGTCTGGCCGCCGCGTTTTCGCTGGTGAGCCTGGGGCTCCTCGTGCGCGCGCTGCGTGCGCCCGCGGGCGCGCCCTCGCCTCGGTCGGGCGCCGACCTGGCCGGGCGCCTCAAGGTCGTCGGCACGCTGATCGGCCTCCTCGTCTACGCCCTCGTGCTGGAGCCGCTGGGCTTCCTCCTCGCGACGTTCGCGTTGCTGCTCTTCTTCTTCACCGCGCTCCAGCGGCAGCGCTGGCCGGTGGCGCTGGGCGGCTCCCTCGCGACGGCGCTCCTGACCTATCTCGTCTTCAAGGTCTGGCTCGGCGTCAACCTTCCCGGCGGGCTCTGGAGCTTCTGAGGGGCCCGTGGATCTCCTCGCGAGCCTCGCCTACGGCTTCAGTGTCACGCTCGCCCCGGCGAACCTCTTCGCGTGCTTCGTGGGCGTCTTCGTGGGGACCCTGATCGGCGTCCTGCCCGGGATCGGCCCCGTCGCCACGATGTCGTTGCTCCTGCCGGTGACGTACGCGCTGTCGCCGACGGCGTCGATCATCATGATGGCGGGCGTCTACTACGGCGCGATGTACGGCGGGTCGACCACGTCCATTCTCGTCAACATCCCGGGCGAGGCCGCGTCCGTCGTCACCTGTCTCGACGGCTACCAGATGGCCAGGCAGGGTCGAGCCGGCCCCGCGCTCGGGATCTCGGCGATCGGGTCGTTCATCGCCGGCACGCTGAGCGTGCTCGGCATCATGCTGCTGGCGCCCCCGCTCACGAAGGCCGCGCTCCGCTTCGGGCCGCCCGAGATCTTCGCGCTCCTGCTCCTCGGCTTCACCATGGTGACGTACCTGACGGCGGGATCGAAGCTCAAGGCCGTCGCCATGGCGCTGCTCGGCATGCTGCTCGGCACGATCGGTCTCGACCCCATCACGGCCTCGCCGCGGTTCACGTACGGGACGCTGACGCTGGCCGACGGGCTCGGCCTCGTCCCCATCATCATGGGCCTCTTCGGAATCAGCGAGGTGCTGCTGAACATCGAGAAGGGCGTCGAGCAGGAAGTCTTCGACACACGCATCAAGGGGCTCTTGCCGACGCGCGAGGACTGGAAGCGGTCGGCCGCCCCCATTGCGCGCGGCAGCGTGCTGGGCTTCGCCCTCGGCATCCTGCCCGGCATCGGCGCGATCATCCCGACGTTCATCTCCTACGCGCTCGAGCGACGGCTGTCCAAGCATCCTGAGCGCTTCGGCACCGGCATGATCGAGGGCGTGGCCGCGCCGGAGGCGGCGAACAACGCGGCCACCGGCGGCGCCATGATTCCCCTGCTCACGCTCGGCATCGCGCCCAACGTCGTCATGGCCGTCCTGCTGAGCGCGTTCCTGATCCACGGCGTGCAGCCGGGCCCGCTCCTGATCCGCGAGCATCCCGAGATCTTCTGGGGCGTGGTGGCGAGCATGTACGTCGGCAACGTGATGCTGCTCGTGCTGAACCTGCCGCTCATCGGCCTCTGGGTGCAGCTCCTGCGCGTCCCCTACGGAATTCTCTTCCCGCTGATCCTCCTGTTCTGCGTGATCGGGGTGTACAGCGAGTCGGGCAACGTGTGGGACATCGTGGTCATGCTCGGCTTCGGCGGCCTCGGCTACCTCATGCGGAAGTTCGCGTTCGAGCCCGCGCCCATGGTGCTGGCCTTCGTGCTCGGCCGCATGACCGAGGAATCGATCCGCCAGTCGCTCCTGATCTCCCGCGGCAGCTTCGAGATCCTGCTGACCCGCCCCATCGCCACGACCTTCCTGGCCGTCACCCTGGCCGTGATGCTGGCGCCCGTGGTGGTGCCGCCCGTCAAGCGGAAAGCGGATGCTACGCACGGTGCCGATGGAGGAGACGGAGTGAGCGCCGGCCTCAGCGCATTCGGCGCTGTCGGCCCTGTCGCATCTGCCGCTCGCCACTACCCCAACCGGCGGCCGGTCGCGTGCCCCACCTTCGAGGGGAATCTACTTTCAGGCCGAGCTCGAAGCCTGACCAATCGAATGCCGCCAGGATCTCCGGCAGCGTTGCGGTCGCGTCTCGCCGCCTGGTCGGTGCGGCACGGCAACGTCTTCGGCCTGACGCCGGTGATCGTCTACCAGATGGCGAAGGTCGGCTCGTCGTCGATCTACTCCGCACTGAAACGAGCGGGAATGCCGGTGTTTCACGTGCATCGCATGAGCGCGGAGCACCTGCAACGGATGCGGGACGAGCGCCGCGCCCTTGGATGGCACGTTCTACCGATCCCGCCGCACGACCGCCTCGGCCTGGAGCTCAACGCGATCGTCGGCCGCGCCAAGATCATCACGCTCGTCCGCGATCCGATCGTGCGCAACCTCTCCTCATATTTCGAATACCTCGACGCGATCTGGAACGTGCAGAACGCGCACGAGAAGATCCCGATCGAGGACCTCTGCCGCGGCTTTCTCGAACGCTACCCGCACGACGATCCGCTGACGTGGTTTGACGACGAATTCCTTCCCGTGCTCGGCGTCGACGTCTACAGCCATCCCTTCCCTGCCGCCGGTCTTGCCGTCGTATCCAACATTCTCATCCTGCGATCGGAGCTCTCGGATGATGTGAAGCGAAGCACGCTCTCATCGTTCCTCGGCAGGCGCATCCCGGCGCTGCGGCGTGTGAACGCGACGCGCGACAAAAGCAAGGGCGTGGTGTACGAGGAGTTTCTCCGCACCATCCGGCTGCCGGAGGAGTACGTCGCGCGCATGAGGAGCTCGCGTTATTACCGGCACTTCTACGGCTAGAGCCACCGCTTTCAGCCCTTCTCCCCGCCGCAGCGGGGAGAGGGTGGCGCGCAGCGCCGGATGAGGGGCCACCCGTTAGCGCCGTGCCAGCCAGTCGACAACGCGCGCGGCCACGCGGCCGACGACCGGGAGTTGCAGCACGAGCTGCGACGCCTTCGCGAATTTCCAGAGGCGATCTCCGCGATGACGATCTCTGATGGCGAGGTCGTGAAGGAACGCCGCCGCCGCGCGGCTCTCCACGAGCCAATCGCTCGACGCACCCTCTTCGATGACCGCCTCGTAGATCGCGAGAAGCGACTCGTGCAGCGCATCGGACGACGCGGTCTGGCGAATACGGTCGACGACGGCACGGGCATCGGCGGCGTCGTAGAGCGCGAGCTCCGCGAGAATCGCATCGGCCGACAGCGGTTTCTGCAGCGTGCGGATTCCGAAGTTGAGGCGGCGGAGGCGATCGAAGTCCGCCGAGCGCACCATGCCGCCGATGCCGGCGGCATCGCAGAGGATCACCGCCAATCCACACGCCATCGCTTCCATGGCGCACTTCGCCTTGGCGAAGGCGAGGTCATACTGGCCGAGGATCGACTCGGGGTGCGCGACGGCGGTGCCGGCCGAGGCGCCGACGACGTCGACGTCGATCGACGCGCGGCGGCAGGCGTCGCGGATCACCGGCAGAAACGTGAGCTCGTGGGCGAGGTTGCCGAAGACGACGGCGCGCCGCGGCTTCGGCGGGAGGGGCGCGCGCTGGCGGAAGGCGTCGACGTCGACGGCGTTGAGGAGCACCGAGACCTTCTCCGGCGGGATGCCTTCGCGCAGCAGGAGGCGGTCGGCGCAAGTGTCGTCGACGGCGACGTAGCGGACGATGCGCGGGAAGTGCGGGGTCGTGCGGCCGAGGTAGCCCCAGCCGTGACAGACGAAAAGCGCGGGCGTGGTCGGGAAGTGGAGCAGCGCGGCCATCGTCTCCAGGGGACTGTCGCCGTGAATCACATCGATCGGCGCGGCAATTGTGCGCAGATCGTCCGTCACCGGGATCGTCAGGCGCGTCAGCTCGCGCGCAGCCTCGCCAAGTTCGGTGCCGTAGACGACGGGCGAGTGGCCGCGCTGGAGCAGCCATGCGGCGTGATCGCGTTCGTAGGTCTGCACGCCGCCGATCTCGCCGAGAGAGTGGCCGGCGATCAGAACGCGCATGCGCGCTTTTCTATCTCGGCGCAGAGCGCGTCGCGCAGCGGAACGAGATGCTCGGCGCGGCGGATGACGCGCGCGTATCGGTGCGCGGCCACACGCTCCTCGCCGAAGCGCTCGTAGAGCGGCGGCGGACCGGAGCCGACGTCGGTCCAGTCGACGACGCGCCGCAATCGCTCGTGACGATACGCCGCGGCGCCATGCCGCGACAGCAGCTCGTCGACGTCGGGAAGCGTCGCGGCGTAGCGGCGGGCTCTCGACATCTTCGCCGCGTACTCGGCGTCGTCGAGCTCGATGTTGACCTCATCGAAGGAGTCTGGCCTCGCCACGACCGCGTACTCGTACTGCGCCGTGTCGGCGCCCGCCAAGGCGATGGCCGCGCCGGCCATGAGCCGGCAGAGGTCATGGACCGGGTTGTATCCCTCGGCCGCGTCGCCGACGACCATCGCCGGCCGCTGCGCCTCCATCGCCGCCGCGAGCTCCGCCACGATGGAGAAGAGCAGCGCCGTGTTGCGCTCGAGGATCATCGCGTACGCCTCGCGGTCCGAGAGGCGCCCGAAGATCGCCCCCGCCCGCGCCCACGCATCGCGCAACAGCTCCGCGGTCGCGTCGAGCCGCGCCGCCGCGGAGTGGCCGGAGCCGTCGGTCAGGACGTGGACGACCGGCTTGGTCCGGCAGATCCAGCCATGGAGCAACAGCTCATGACCCGGATGAGCGACCAGAATGTGGGCTTCGCCTGGATTGAGCATCAGGGAGAGTGGCATTATACTGCCCGGCCGCCGTAAAATCGCCGGGATGGCATCCGTTCTCGAACATCGCGCGACCCCCGAAGAGTACCCTCGCCTCGAACGCGCCGCCGAAACGCAAAGACCCCGCTGTCGAAGTTCGCGTTCGTGTCGAAGCGCGGATGCTTCGTGCGCTCGAGGTCCGGCTCGAGGATCAGCCGCCGGCCCATGTCCAGGCGCTCGCGGTTCGGCTCGATCCCATGATACCCGTGCGGGTCGAGAAAATGCATCAGCCAGTAGCCCGCGCGCAGAACGCCACAGCCGATGTCGAGCACCTTCGACCGCGGCTCGAGGCCGCACATCAGGAGGAAGATGAGCTGTTGGCGTCCCGCGTTCTCGAATCCCGCGATGGGAACGCCGAAGAATCTGGAGCGGTCGAGGCGCTGGGCGCGTTCTTGCACAGGCGGGACAAAGGCCCTCTTGGCGTAACACGCCTTCCCGGAACTTGGGCGCATCTCCTAGGGATAGGTGCCGTCGGGGGATCGCAGCCAGGCACCCGCACCGCGCGGCAAGGGCGTGACGGGTTTACCGGGCGCGCCGGGCCCGCAGAACGGCACGCGTGAGATCTGCAACTGGATCGCCGCCGCGGGTGTGGCGGAGGGACACGCAGCAACAGTCGTCGACTACGTCCCCGTCTACGTTTCGCCGCTGGGTGCCGGCTTCGCGTACTGGGTACAGGAGGCCGTATGAATCGGTATCTCGTGCAAGCCAAATACACGAATGAAGCCTGGGCGGCCATGGCCGAGAAGCCTCAGGATCGACGAGAGCTGCTCCAGCGCGTCGTCGAGCACTTCGGCGGGAACATCGAGGGCTTCTGGTTTTCATTCGGCGACTACGACGCCGTCGTCGTTCTCGCGCTGCCCGACAACGTCGGCGCGGAAGCCCTTCAGATTGCGGGGCTGGCAGGCGGCGGCTTTACAGTTCTAAAGACGACGCCGTTGCTGACGGTGAGCGAGGCAATGGAGGCGATGCAGCAGGCAGGAGCTCTCAGAGCGGGTGCGGCATACAAGAAAGCTCACACGGGGCTTACGTCTCCGCATTAACCTCCGCCCTCGCGCGAAGCGAGGACGCGGCGGCCCGATCGGCGTGTCTTCGAGATTGAAGAACCGCGGCGCATTACCCGCCGCGATCTGAAACGCCTCGTCAGCCGGCACGCCGTCGAAGAGCCGCTCTGCGAACGGCTTCGCGTTCGGCGAGTCGCACTCGACGTCACGGGTCTCCCGGGCGCGCCAGGCCCACAGAATGGCACCCGTAAGATCTGCAACTGGATCGCGGCGGCCGGCGTCGCGGCCGGCCGGCCGGCGACGATCGGAGCATAGGCGGGACAAAGGCCCTCTTGACGTAACACGCCTTCCCGGAACTTGGGCGCATCGCCCAGGGACGGAGTGGACAACGACGCGTGCGCCGCTGTTCCCGCTTCCGCCGATTACAGCGCGCATGAAGTATCGTCAAGAGGCACGGCGCGGCCGCGCGTGGTCTCGAGGCGCCTTCGTGCGCGGATTCCGATCCGTTTTGAACAAACCTCGACGACGGGAGCCCGGTGCCGGCGATCAGGCGTTGACGTCAGCGGTGCAGGAGACGTCGAGCGACCTGAGGGGCGGCGCGCGATCCACGGGCTCGTCCGAGAGGGCGAGGGCGCCTCAGGACCTCACGGATTTCTCGGGGATCCTCAACGGTCGCGATCAGGCGCAGGCGCCCGCCGCATCGCGGCGGGCCATCACGTTGATATCGAATGCGCGCCTCATCAGATTAGCCCACGCCCAGTGACGAACGTGCCGCATGCTGCGCACGGTGCCGCTGGAAGAAACGGAGTAGCTGGCCTCAGCGCAGGCGCGAGCGCAGGCGTTCCTTCACCTCCGGCCACTCGGCGTCGAGGATCGAGTAGAAGGCCGAGTGTCGCACCGTCCCGTCGGCGGCGACGGTGTGCCCGCGCAGGATGCCGTCGAACCGCGCGCCGAGGCGCAGGATCGCCTGGCGCGAGCGCTCGTTGCGGGCGTCCGTCTTCAACCGCACGCCGTGCACGCGCCACGTCTCGAACGCGTGCGTGAGCATCAGGAGCTTGGCCTCCGTGTTGACGCCGGTCCGCTGAGCGGCCGGCGTGTACCACGTCCAGCCGATCTCGACCGCGTCCGGGACTTCCTCGCCGCGCTGATTCGGGCTGTCGGGCGGCCACGGCCAGAACTCGACGTTCCCGAAGCGGGTCGACCCGACCACGCGGTCGACCGCGCGCACGACGACGGCGAAGGGCAGCGCCTGCCCGGCGGCGTGCGCGGCGAGCGCGTCGTCCACCCATCGGCCCATGGCCGTCTCGGTCGCGGCCACGTTCGTGTAGGCGAAGGTGTCGCGCGGCCCGCGCGTCGCGGCCGCGAAGAGCGGCTTGACGTGCTCGCGCGTGAGCGGCTCGAGCCGCACGTACCGGCCTTCGAGAACGATCGGCGCGAGCTCGCGTGTGGCGCTCATCGTGAGTCCTGATCCCGGCTACCAGCCAGCGTATGCGATCGTCGACGTTGACGCCATCGTCCTTCGAGTGGCACGATCCGGCCGGGGTGGGGACCTTCACGGTCGAGGTGACGTTCCGGAGTCCGGATGGTGCGCGCGACGTGGACCACGCTGCCTCAAGACATCGTCGAAGCGCTCGAGTGCTCCCCGGTGTCGCACCGTCGCGTCCGCTCTGTCGGTCGATCCCGTCGCTCGTCGCCTGGTGCCCGTCGACGGCTACCTGATGTCGTCGTCGCCGGCGACCGTGACGATCGCTGGCTAAGACCCGGACGGGACCAGCTGCCGCCAGCGCGCCGCGAACTCGGGGCTGTCGATGAACTGATCCTCGATGAACGGCGGGGCGAGATAGTCGATCCAGGAATTCAGTTCGTCCGCCCCGGGACTCTCGCATCAACAGCGCCCGATACAGGACGCCGACGTGCTCGGCCAGCGTCCTGCACGATCGCGTGAAATTCCGGCGCGCCGACGAACAGCTCGTCGTCCACGTCGACGTGTGCTAGCCGAGGTTCATCGCCGTTCTGAGGCCGGCGTCGACCGTGGCGAGAATGTTTGCCGAGACTTCACCAAGGCGTCGAGACAGCTTCGCCCGATCGAGCGTCGTGACCTGGTGGCAGAGAGCGAAGCTCGAGCGGGCGAGACCGCCAGCGTCCGATGGGATCGGAACCGACGTTGGTCCCCGTTCTTCCTGGGCCTTGGACGTCGACAGGGGAACGACGATCACGCTGCGCCAGCCCGGGGCCAAATTGAACGCGTCGTGGGAGACGATGATGACGGGCCGCCGGCCGCGCTGCTCGGAACCCGACCGCGGATTCACCTCCGCCCAGAAGATCTCGCCGCGCTTCAACGCTTGCGCCGCCGGGATTTCCTTGGCGCCGCCCAGACCTCGAGCGACGCTGTCTCGAGTTCGGGATCGAGATCCGCGGCTGTGCCGGCCATCTTCGCCGCATAGGCGGCAATCGCCTCATGCACCGCCGTCTTCCGTTGTTCGCGCAACCAGATCTCGATGGCGTAGCGGGCGACCACCGTCGTGGGTTGCTTCGCGCGATCCGCCGCCTCGCGGAGCCGGCGGTACGTTGGTTCAGGGAGTGGCAGATGAAAGTTCTTGAGTGGGCTTGCCATGCCACGAATCTTGCCATGGATTGATGGCATGATCCAGTCGTCCCGGCGCTACTTTCCCGCGGCGCTCAGCTGGCGACGGAACGCCTAGAGCTGGGACAGGTCCTGGGCGACCTGGTCGCGTGGAGCGCCGAGGGTCTCGGCCTTCTTGAGAAGGTGCTCCGCGAGCACGGAGTGGTCTCAACCGTCGTCATCGTGGCTTGCCGGCCCGCCGCACGGCTTCCCACACCCATGCCGGCGTGGCGGGCATGTCGATGTGGTCGACGCCGAGCGGGGCGAGCGCGTCGAGGATGGCGTTGATCACCGTGGGCGGCGCGCCGACGGATCCGGCCTCGCCGATGCCCTTGATGCCGATCGGGTTGGTGGTGCAGGGGACGTCGTGGAAGCCGAGCGTGAAGGGCGGCAGATCGGCCGATCGCGGCATGCAGTACTCCGTGAAGTTCCCCGATAGCAGCTGACCCGACGCGCGGTCGTACGCGACCTCCTCGAACAGCGCCTGGCCGATGCCCTGGGCGAGCCCGCCCTGGATCTGGCCCTCGCAGATGAGGGGATTGATCACGCGGCCGACGTCGTCCACGACGACGTAGCGGTCGATCGTGACCTCGCCCGTGTCCGGATCGAGCTCGACCTCGCAGACGTGCGCGCCGTTGGGAAAGTTCTGGGGGTCGGCGGCCCAGGCTCCGCTGGCCTCCAGCCCGATGCCGAAGTGCTTCGGCAGCCCGACCGGCCGATAGAACGCCTTCGCCACGTCGACGAGCGGCAGCGCGCGGTCCGTCCCCACGACGCGGAACTTCCCGTCTCCGAACTGCACGTCGGCAGGGGCGGCCTCCATGAGGTGGGCGGCCAGGGGCCGCGCCTTGTCGACGAGGGCGTCGGCCGCGGCCTTGAGCGCCGAGCCACCGACGAGCGAGCTGCGCGACGCGTACGTGCCGCGGCCGAACGCGACCTGGTTGGTGTCGCCCTGGACGAGCCGGATGTTCTCGAACGGCACACCGAGCCACTCCGACACCATCTGCGCGTAGGTCGTCGCGTGGCCCTGGCCGTGCGAGAACGTCCCGGCGACGATCGTCACGTTGCCGCTGGGATCGAAGCGCAGCTCCATGCGGTCGTTGAACACGCCGCAGTCCTCGATGTAGTAGGTCAGCGCGCGTCCTCGCCGCCTGGCCCTCCCCTCGCTCGCTGCGCGCCGCGCGTCGAATCCCTTCCAGTCGGCCAGATCGAGACAGCGATCCATCGTCGCGGCGAACTCGCCCGTGTCGTACACGAAGCCCGTCGGCGTCCGGTAGGGCATCGCCCCGGGCGCGATCAGGTTGCGACGCCGGATCTCCACGCGATCGATACCGATCACCGCCGCAGCCCGGTCCAGCAGGCGCTCGGTGAGGTAGACGGCCTCCGGCCGTCCCGCGCCGCGGTACGGCCCGGTCGGCGCGGTGTTGGTGAACACGGCCTGGCTCGTCAGGTGCACCGCGGGCACGGTGTAGGCGCTGGGCACGAGCTTGAGCGAGTAGATGACGGGCACGACCGCCGCGCCCACGACGTAGGCGCCGAGGGCGTGCAGGGCCTGCGCGCGGATCGCGAGGATCTTGCCGTCCGCGTCGAGCGCCATCTCGCCCCGCACGACCTGATCCCGGCCGTGGTCGTCGTTGAGCAGGCCTTCGGAGCGCGTCTGGATCCACTTGACCGGCCGGCCGCAGCGGCGCGACGCCCAGAGCACGAGCGCCTCCTCCGGATACGTGTCGGCCTTCATGCCGAAGCCGCCGCCGACGTCCTGCGCGATCACGCGGAACCTCGTCTCGGGAAGCCGGAACACGGCCTGCGCCACCACCGTGCGCACCCCGTGTGGGTTCTGGGTGCTCGTGTAGAGCGTGTAGGTGTCGTCCGCCGGGTTGTAGTCGCCGATCGCGCCGCGGGGCTCGAGCGCGTTGGCGGACAGCCGGTTGTTGACGAGACGGAGCGACACCGTGTGGCGCGCGGCCGCGAACGCGGCGTCCGTCGCTTCCTTGTTGCCCATCGCGAGCGTGAACGAGACGTTGCTCGTCCAGTCGTCCCAGATCTTCGCGGCGCCGTCCTGGACGGCATCCTCGACGGCCGCCGCCGCCGGCAGCGGCTCGTAATCGACCTCGACCAGCTCCGCCGCTTCGCGCGCTTGCGCGGCGGTCTCGGCGACGACGAAGGCCACGCGTTCGCCGACGTGGCGCACCTTGTCGGCCACGAGCACCGGCCGGAAGGTGCGATAGCCCTTCGGCCCTCCCATGTCCTCGGGCATGGCATTGGGCGGGATCCCCCCGAGCTTGTCCCGGACCGCATCGGCTCCGATGAGCACGCAGATCACGCCGGGCGCGGCCGTCGCGCGGGAGACGTTCACGCCGCGGATCCGCGCGTGCGCGTGGGGCGACAGCACCAGCGCGCCATGGGTTTGCCGCGGGAGCTCGACGTCGTCGACAAAGCGCGCGCGCCCGGTGAGAAATCGCCGGTCCTCCACCCGCCGCACCGCCTGCCCGATTCCGAACGTGTTCATGCGCGCCTCCTCCGCCTCACGCGTAGCGTAGCCGCTGCCCGACGCCGAGCGCCGTCGCCTTCGCGAGCATCGCGTGGCCGAGGGCGATGTCGGTCGTGCTGAGGCCGCGGTGCCAGAAGAGGATCGTCTCCTCGTCGCGCTCGCGTCCGGGCTTCTTGCCCGCGGCGATCTCCCCCAGCTCGCCGTGGAGGTTCCGCTCGGAGAGCCGGCCCGTCTCGACGTGAGCGCGGAGCGATCCCAGGATGCCGCCTTTGCACTGGCCCCAGTCGTCGACGACGATCTTGTCCATGATGTCCGTGAGGGACAGCTCCACGGCGCTCATGGTCCCGTAGGGGATCACGCAGGCGCCCCGCGCGATCCACGCGGTCCTGAGGAGCGGGGTGGGCTCGGTGAGGCGCGAGGCCTCGACGACGATCTCGGCGCCGCGCACGCAGGCCTCCCACGAGTCCACCACGCGCACGGGCTTGCCGAGATCCTTGGCGAGGCGCTCGCCGAATGCCTGGCGGCTCTCCGGCCGCCGCGAGTGCACCCGGATGTCGTCGAAGCCGAAGAGCCGGTCGAGCAGACGCACGTTCCAGTACGCGCTGCCGCGGGCGCCGATGTGGCCGAGCACGCGGCTGGTGCGCCGGGCCAGCCGCTTGGCCCCGAGCGCGGTCATCGCGCCCGTCCGCATGTCGGTGATGGCCGTGGCGTCGATGAACGCGATCGGCATCCCGGTGCGCGGGTCCATCAGGTACAGCACCGCCATCTCGGAGGGCAGGCCGCGCGTGTAGTTGTCCACGAAGTCGCCGACGACCTTCACGCCGGCCACGCCGAGCGGCGCCACGTAGCCACGGAGAACGTTGAAATGGCCATGGACGGCGGGGTCGGACGCGAGGTGCACCCGCGGCTCGATGACCGTCTGGCCGCGGCCCTGGGCGATCAGCGCGCCCTCGACCGCATCGAGGATCTCGTCGTCGGTCAGCGCGAGGCGCTCGATGTCCGGTCCGCCGAGATAGGTGAGATGAATCGGTCCGGGATCCCGCGCGCTCATGGGAGTATTGTAGCGGGGTCCGTGTCGACGATCGCGACCTGACGCTCTCGGGGAACTCTCATCGTCCAGCCCGCGCTGTTCCGCCTGGCCGACTTCCGGTCTCTTGCCGCCGCGATGCTGCTGAACAGCGTCGGCATGATGGGCGAGGTCGTGGTGCTGGGCTGGCTCACGCTCGAGCTGACGAACTCGCCGTTGCTGGTCGGTGTCGCCATGGGCATGCGGTCGCTGCCGATGTTCTTCGTGGGGGTCCCGGCCGGCGCCCTCGCCGACCGGTTCTCGCGCCACCGCCTGCTGCTGCTGACCGGCGTCGGCCAGGCGCTCACGACGGCGACGCTGGGGATCCTCACGCTCCTCGGCGTCATCGATCTCGCGTACGTGCTCGTCCTGACGCTCGTCGCCGGCGTGCTCCGCGGCATCGAGCACGCGGCGCGACAGAGCTACACGCACGACGTCGTCGGCGCCGTCGCCCTGGTGAAGGGACTGGCTGTCCTCGGTGTCGCCATGCGGATCGGCTGGCTGCTCGGCTCGCTGGGCGCGGGCGCGACCATCGCGCGCTTCGGCTCGGGGGCGGCCTATCTCGCCGTGGCGGCGGGATATCTCGGGGGCGCGGCCGCGCTCTTCCTCATCTCGCGGCCGGCGCGAGCCGGCTCGCATGGGGCCGCCGGCTCACTCTGGGGTAGCGTCACCGAATTCCTCGCCGCGGTGTGGACGGATCAGGCGCTGCTCGTGCTCATGACGCTGACCGCCGGTGCCGAGATCCTCGGGTTCGCGCACCAGGTGCTCCTGCCGAGCCTGGCCCGTGACGTCCTTCGCGCCGGGCCCGAGGGCCTCGGCGTGCTCAATGCGGCGCGTTCCGTCGGCGGCATCCTGGGGCTGGCCGCGGCGGCCATGGCTCGCGGCGCCGCGCCGGGGAGCGGCGCGCTCTTCCTGATCGTGCTCATCGCGTTCGGGCTGAGCCTGATCGGGCTCGGTGCGGCGCCGTATCTCGTGGGCTTCGTCGGCGTCGTGGTGGTGCTGACGGTCGTCAACGCGGCCGGCGCGCTCGCCGATCTCCTCGCGCAGAGCCTGCTGCAGCTGAGCGTGCCGCCTCACCTGCGTGGCCGCGCCGGCGGCGCCTGGGTGGTGGCCATCGGGCTCGCGCCGCTCGGCCAGCTCCAGATCGGTGCGCTGGCGTCGGTCTTCGGCGTCAGCGCAGCCCTCGGCGCCAGCGGACTCGCTCTGGTCACACTGGCCGCCACGGCCGCCCTGCTCTTCCCGCGCCTTCGGAAGCTATGAGGAGTATTTTCGAGGGGTGAGACGGTTGGGCATCGCCAACGTCCAGTTCACCGCAGAGCCCAGGTGAGACGCGTGCTCGTGGTGCCCGCGCTCGCCCTCGCGGCGGCGGGCTGCGTGTCGGCCGGGCGTACGCCATCGCGGGGCGAGCTGATCCGCGGGATCCTCGCCTCCACGGTGCAGCTCCGCGCCGAGCGCGAGGGAGGGATCCGCCGCGCGGCGTCCGGCGTCGTCGTCGCCGCCGATCCGGGCTCGCGCCGCGCATGGATCGTCACCGCCAAGCACTTTCTCGATCCCCCGAGCCGCCAGGCCGTGTCCGTCCGCCTGCCGGGCCGGACGAACGTCCGAGCGGCGTCGGTGACGTTCGTGAGCCTGGAGCACGACCTGGCCATCCTCGAGGCGGAAAACCTCGAGGTCGCCCCGGTGCGCCTGAAGCTGTCGACGCATCTCGCCGACGAGATCATGGTGGTCGCCTTTCCGTGGGGCCAGCGCTTCACGGTGGTCGGCGGCCTCGTGAGCCAGATCGGCGTGATCCCCACCGGCCAGAGCCTGGTGACGGGACCGCCGCGCATGGTGGACGCCTCCGTGAGCTATGGCTCGAGCGGGGGCGGCGTGTTCGACGCCGAGACCGGAGCGCTGGTCGGCATCGTCGAGGGATACCGCACCGCGAAGGTCGCGATCCCGGAGATGAAGGAGCGCGTCTTCGAGATGCCGGTCGCGGGCGAGACGACCGTGATCTCGGCGGCGACGATCCGGGGATTCCTCGTGGAAGCGGGGCTGGAAAACTTCCTGGCGGACGCGGGCCCGGCTCGGCGCTGAGGCGATCGTGCTTCGCCTGTGGCGTTCGGCCACAGTGATCTGGCGTCCACCGGCGCCTCATCACGTCCAACCACGCGAAAAATAGACGATGACACCCCGCGTAAATCAGGCGTGGCGCTTGCAATAGGTCTCCTCCGCAAGATAAATCACGAGGAGGCTACTCATGCGAAAGGCACTGGGACTCGCGCTCGCGCTGACGTTCGCGCTGGCGCTGCCCGCTCTGGCCGAGCAAACACACGGGACGGTGAAGTCGGTCGATCCCGCGGACCACTCGTTCGTTCTCGCGGACGGTACCCGACTCTGGGTCGAAGACACGCAGATCGCCGACCTGGCGCTCGGCAACGACGTTCAGGCGACGTACGAGATGCAGGGTGACAAGAAGGTCGTCACCGGCCTCTACGTCACGACGATGGGAACAGATGGCCTCCCCTTCACGTACCGCGGTACCGGGTACGCGAACAACCCGATCGATCAGATCCAGGCCGGCGACTGATTGGATGGGGGGCCCCGAGCGGGCCCCCCAAGCCCCTCGTACGCTCGGAGCGCCCCGACGAAGCCGTGGCGCTCCTCGAAGGCCCCGGCGAAGCCGTGGCGCTCATCCGAGGGTTTCAGGCGGGCCCCCCAAGTCCGCCTGAGGCCCTGAGCGTCACGGCTTCGCCGGAGTTCCTCCCGAACATCCTGATCGATTCCCGGTAGACCCCTCCGCCCTCATCGCGGGATCGCGCCGTGCGATACTCGGCGCGACATGGCGCGGATCGGCGTGGCGTTCAGCGGCGGTCTCCAGCCCGCGGACATCGTGCAGTGCGTGAAGCTCGCCGACGAGCTCGGGTACGAGTCGGCGTGGGTGGCCGAGGGCCATGGCGGTGATCAGTTCGCGATCCTGGCCGCCGCCGCCGCGGTCACGCGGCGGATCAAGCTCGGCACCAGCATCTCGAGCGTCTTCGTCCGGAGCGCCACCACGATCGGCATGGCGGCCGCGACCGTCGACCAGCTCTCCGGCGGTCGCTTCGTCCTCGGTCTCGGCTCGAGCCACAAGGTGCAGGTCGAGCCGGAGCACGGCGTGCCGTTCGTCCAGCCGACGCAGCGTCTACGCGAGACGGTCGACGTCGTCCGCGGCCTCGTGCGTGACGGCGCGGTCGCATACGCCGGCAAGGTCGTCACGATCGAGCGCTTCGAGCTCTGGTTCACGCCGCTCCGTCGGGAGATCCCGATCTACGTCTCGGCGCTCTTTCCCCCGATGCTCCAGATCGGCGGCGAGATCGCCGACGGCGTGCTCCTCACGTGGCCGACGGCCGAGTCGGCTCGGCGCGCGGTCGACAACGTGGCCATCGGTGCGCGTCGCGCCGGACGCCAGCCCACGGACGTCGACGTCGCCTCGCTGATCCCGTGCTACGTCGCGGGCGACCAGCGCGAAGCGTTCGACGGCATGCGCCCTGCCGTCGCGTTCTACGCGGGGTTCTTCCCTCGCTACAACCGCCTGCTCGCCGAGGCCGGCTTCGCCGCCGAGGTCGCGCGGATCAAAGAGGCGTTCGATGCCGGTGATCGCGCGGAGGCCGCCCGCCGGGTACCCGACGCGCTCCTCGCCGCGATCACGGCGGCGGGAACGCCGGAGCAGTGCCGCGCGAAGGTGGAGGCCTATCGCGGCTCGGGCATCGCGCTGCCGATCATCAGCCCGCGCGCCAGCGGGCCCGGCGGCAAGCAAATGGCGATGGACGCTCTGCGCGCCTGCGCGGTTGTTTGAGATGGGGGGGCCTCGCCACTCGGTAGTGTCTCAGTTCGAACCCTGACTGCCCGTTCGCCGGGCGGGAGAGAGGGGTGAGCCTTCGGAAACCCGATCGGACCGTCTAGCAGTCCGCCTGAATGTCGGTAAGCGGTACGCCTGTCACGACGTACGACGACGGGTTTCCGAAGGCCCACCCGTCTCTCCCGCCCTCCACGCGGCGCTCGGGCCGCGGAGTCGTGCAGCGAAGGACTCGCGTGGAA
>WNGF01002029.1_pt1 | contig 28983 bp, 27 predicted proteins | sample 5400641 | NCBI WGS metagenome assembly WNGF01 (sample SAMN13153371, study PRJNA577476) | soil metagenome | isolation source: 80 cm soil or saprolite under grassland replicate 2 | place: USA:California | collected 2016-06-15 | reverse complement strand
GGAACGGCGACGAGCTCCGCGTGGGTCCCGTCCATGTGCTCGCCGACGACGGTGATGCGCTCGCCGTGCTCGATCCCGGGGTTGATCACGACGCGCTCACCGTTGTCCTCGCGCACGCCCGCCCCGTCGGCGCCCAGGATCCGCGGCTTCGGCACCGAAGGAAGACCTTTGCGAACCCAGAGGTCGAGATGGTTGAGCGATGCGGCATGAAGACGAACGACGGCCTCGCCCGGCCGAGGCACGGGGTCGGGGGCATCTTCGTAGCGGAGGACCTCCGGGCCGCCGTCCTCGTGGATCCGGATTGCCTTCATCCAGGCACAATCTCCCACATGAATGCGGCCGAGCTGAGCATGCTCGCCGACGAGCTCGGGCTGGATGTGGTCGGAGCCGCTCCCGCCGCCGCCTACGAGGAGACGGAACGGCACATCCGGGAGCGCAAGGCGCGGGGGCTCTTCGCCGACATGCGTTTCACGATGGCCAGGCCGGAGGTCTCCTGCCATCCGGAGCGGCTGCTCGAAGATGCGCGCACGGTCGTCTCGGCGGCGCTCTGCTACTGGGCCGACGGCGGTGAGCTGCCGCCCGGCCACGGACGCCTGCCTCGCTACACCTGGTGGGACGCGTACACGGCGCTGCGCGAGCGGCTCGACGAGCTCGGTAGGCGGCTCGGCGGGGAGTACCGCGTGCTCGTCGACGCAAACCAGCACGTCGACCGCGAGGCCGCAGTGCGCGCGGGCGTCGGCTTCTACGGCAAGAACACGATGCTGATCACGCGCCGCTTCGGCTCCTGGGTCGTGCTCGGGACGCTGGTCACGCAGGCGGAGCTCGAGCCGACGCCCCCGCTCGACCTCGACTGCGGCTCCTGCACGCTCTGCATCGAGGCCTGCCCAACGGGCGCGCTCGACGAGCCCGGCGTGCTCGACGCCAACCGCTGCCTCTCCTACTGGACGCAGTCGAGCGATTCGATTCCGGAGCCCTACCGCGAAGAGCTCGGCGCCCAGGTCTACGGCTGCGACATCTGCCAGGACGTCTGCCCATGGAACCGCGGGATCGAGAAGCGGCGGGCCGGAGAGCCGCCGCCGGCCGGCGCGGAGCCGCACGTCTCACTCGTGGATTGGCTCGAGGCGAGCGACGAGGAGCTCGAGCAGCGTTACGACCGGCTGTTCGTGCCACGTAACGATCCGCGCTATCTGCGCCGCAACGCGCTGGTCGCCCTCGGCAACGTGGGCGGCGACCACACGCTCGCCGAGCGATATGCACAGAGCGACGACCCGCTCCTCCGCGAGCACGCCGAGTGGGCGCTGCGGCGAACGGAGCGGTCATGACCGACCTGCGGCAGCTGCGCGAGATGGAGCGCTGGCTCGCGCTGATTCGCATCGCCGGAGTGGCCTTCGCGGTCTTCCAGGTCGCGGTCGGCAGCGACTATCCGCACAACTACCAGGGCTGGGCCTGGGTGACGACCGGCATCTTCGCGGCCGGCACGCTTGTCCTGCTCTGGCTGTCGCGCGGCGAATGGTCGCGCCGCGGCCAGGTCGCGCTCGGCGCCTGTGCGCTCGCGTTCGACTTCGCCGCCGTCTGCGCCTACGTCCTGCTCTACACGTACCAGCAGGCGTCGCCGATCCGTCAGGTGATTTACCTGCCGCTGGTCGAGGCCGCGCTGCGCTACGGCATCCCTGGCGCCGTCGGCCTAGCGCTCGCAAGCGCGCCGGTGATGGCCATCTTCGAGTGGTTGCGCCAGCGTCGCCTGGAGCCGCGGAACTACCAAGTCAACTACGTCACGCTCCAGGTGGGGATCGAGCTGCTGATCGCGCTGATCGTCGGCTGGCTCGTCATCCGCCTGCGGCGCCAGTCGTCGATCGCGGAGACGAGGGCCGGCGAAGCCGAGCGCCTGCGCGACGAGCTCGGCCGCCGCGCCGACGTGCTCGAGGCCGCCAACCGCTGCGCCCGTGGGCTCAGCTCCTCGCTCGAGCTCGGAGAGGGCTTCGACGCCTTCATCCGCGAGGTGCGTGGGCTGATCCCATTCGACCGCGTGGCGATCGTCCTCAGCGAGGAGGAATCGGCGCACGTGATGGCGGTCGCGGGGGCGGGGGCGGAGGAGGTCATGACCCCAGGGTCAGCGCGGCCGATCCAGGGCTCTCTGCTCGAGGAGGTGCTGCACACCAACCAGGGTGTCTACCGCCGCGACATGCAGGGCGCCGAGTATCCCGAGGAGAAGGAGTTCCTGGAGCTCGGCCTCCACTGCCGGCTCGCAGCCCCGCTCCTGCTCGGCACCCGGGCAATTGGGATGCTCTCGCTGGTCCGCCGGGAGCCGGACGCGTTCAGCCAGGAGGAGATCGAGCTCGCCGAGCTGCTCGGCCGCCTCGTCGGGAGCGCCGTGCAGAACATCCGCGCCTACGAAGCCGAGCGCAAGACGGTCGAGGAGCTGCGGCGCCTGTCCGCACTGCGCGCCGACTTCGTCTCGCTCGTCTCGCACGAGCTGCGGACGCCGATGGCCGCCGTGATCGGCTCCGCGCGCACGCTCCAGATGCGCTGGCGGGAGCTCACGCCGGAGCAGCGCGAGTCGTTCTTGGAGCTGATTGCGGGCGAGACGAGCCGGCTCGCGACGCTGATCGCCGACGTGCTCGACACCTCTCGGATCGAAGCGGGGACATTCAGCTTCCGTTTCGCCGATGTCGATCTCGCCGAGCTCGTACGCGACTCGGTCGCGACCGCCGAGCTCGGCACGGACGAGGTCACCGTGCGTGCCGAGGTGCGCGAGCCGCTCCCGCGCGTGCGCGGCGACGCCCAGCGGCTACGACAGGTGCTGATGAACCTGATCGACAACGCGATCAAGTATTCGCCCGCCGGCGACGAGATCGAGGTGCGGGCCTACGCCGAGGACGGCCACGTGCGCGTCGACGTCCGCGACCGCGGGCCCGGGATCGCGCGTGAGGACCAGCGCCTGATCTTCGAGAAGTTCGGCCGCGTGACGACCGGGAACGCCCGTCCCGGGACGGGCCTGGGCCTCTTCATCGCCCGCTCGATCGCCGAGGCCCACGGCGGCACGCTGGAGGTGATGTCGGCGCCCAAGAAGGGCTCGACCTTCACGCTCGCCCTCCCGGGACAGAGCTAAGAGGTCGTCGGGATGCGGAGGCGGGAGAGGCCGAGCTCCCGCTGGAGGTCTTTCGCTCGCTGCGCAACGGCCCGCCGTAGCTCCGCCGGCTCGAGCACGACGGCCTCGCCGCGGTACGAGAGGATCTCTCCCACCAGCCACTCCTCGCTCCCGACCGGCTTCTCCGCCACCGCCGAGTCGTCGGCGAGCGGGTGCGCGCCCTTCTCGACCTCCCAGCGAGCGATCTCGGGCGAGTACCAGATCCGGGCGGCCCTCGCATCGCGGAAGACGTGCGGGTCGAAACCCACGCGCGGCTCGAAGTGGGCCCGTTGGATGCGCGCGCTGCGCATGCGGTCGAGGCGGAACGACCGTTCGCCGTCGCGCGTGCGGTCCCACGTGTGGACGTACCAGAACGGCAGCCGGCGCTCGAGCGAGTACGGCTCGACGAGGTGCGTCGAGACCTCGTCCTCGCCCTCCTTCAGGTAGTCGAGCTCGACCAGCCGCCGCTCGTTGGCCCCGCGGCTGAGCGTGGCGACGAGGTCCTCCTCGGCGCGCTGGACGTGCGGCTCGGGCGTCTGCGCGAGCTCGAACTCGCCGAAGGTCTCCTCCAGCTTCGCCCGTACGCGCTCGAGCGGGCTCCGCGCGTCGGCGGCGATCATCGGCCCGACGAACTCGAGCGCCAGCCGGATCGCGCGCGCCTCGAGCGGGGTCAGGCGCGGCGGAGCGCGGAAAGTGTCGCCGAAGAGCTCCTTGTCGACCCGCACCGTGTCGTCGTGGAGCTCGGCGTAGACCGCGTAGCAGCCGCCGCCGAAGTTGACGAGGTTGAGCAGCGAGAGGTGCTCCTCGAGCTCCTCGGCCGGGACGTGGAAGCGCTCCACGAGATCGGCCGCGGGGATCTCCGCGCTCGCGTCGTCGCCGCAACAGTCGAGCAGGTAGGCGAGCAGCGCCTGCAGGACGGCGAACCGCTCCGGCGCGACCGGGGCGGCGGGGCGCTCCGCCGGCGATTCCACGTGGCCGTCGGACGCAGCGGCAAGGCGAGCCGGCTCGCGCTCGTGCCGCTCCCGCGCCAGCCGGAGCGCCCGCGCCACCTCACGGCGTAGCTCGTCCGGCTCCTGAGGCACCGCGCGCCCGTCCTGGCGCAACACCCAGGAGGCCAGCAGCGGCAAGCTCGAGTACTGCGTGATGAAGACGCCGTCCTCGACGCGGCCGCTGTCGCCGTACGTCCGCTGCACCCACCAGGCCGTGTCGCCGCCGACCTCGATTCGCGCCTCGCCTGCGGGATCGCCGATCTGCCAGGGCGGCCGGCCGCGGTAGCGGTCGACGTCGAACTCGGCCGGCAGCCGGAAGTCGCGCTCGCGGCGCGTCGCGAAGCGGATGTCGCCGCGGATCCGCGAGACGCGGAACGTCCGCTCGTCCTCGGCGTCAAGGTCCTGGCCGACCACGTACCAGGCCCCGGCATCCTGGAAGAGCGCGTACGGGTTGATCGTCCGCTCGCGCTCGTCGTCGCGGGAGATCGACCAGTAGGGGAACTTGACCGTCCGCTGCTTCGAGATCGCAGCTTCGAGCTTGCTCAGCCGGCCCTGCATCTCCGGCGAGTAATCGGGGTCGAGCACCTCGACCCTCATCGCCGTCTCCGTCGCCGCCTCCGAGAACCCGGGCCGCCCGAGCGCCAGGTTCTGGAGCGCCAGCCGCAGCGGCTCCGCGTAGGCGAACTTTCCCTCGAGCAGGTAGAGGCACGTCTGCAGCGCGGCAAGCTCCTCGTCGGTCAGCTCGAGCGGCGGCAGGAAGTAGCGCTCGGAGCGCATCGTGTAGAGCTCCTCGCCCGTGTACTCGTCGCGCTGCGACGAGAGCGGCACGCCGAGCGCCTGCAGCTCGGCCCGGTCGGAGTAGAAGCGGCGGGCGAAGGCCTCGTCCGACATCTCCTGGTAGCCCTCGACGCTCGTCTTGATCTCGCGCGCGGTGACCGGACGCCGTTCCGCCATCAGGAACGCGACCAGCGAGAGCTGGCGGATCAGCTTGTCGGTGTCGTGGCTCACGCCCGCAGCGAGCCTATCGACTGCGGTGTGCCTTGTCTCTCTCCGGCGCTCGGAGCGGGATCACCAGCTCGAAGCGCGCGCCGGGCTGCACCGGCCCGCCACCAGGTAGGAGTTCTCTCCGATCGACAACGTCGCGCCGGTTCCACCCTCCTCGTCGATCCAGGCCTCGACGGCGTCGAGGACCCCAACGACGGCGCGGGACTCCCACTCCGACTCGACCCGGACCTCGTTGCGCGAGCGGTCGAAGGAGATCGCGGACCGGCCGAAGAGCGCCGCGAGCCGCCGCATGAGCCCGTGCACGCCGGTGTCCTCGTCGACTGCGACACGTATTTCGACCATGAGGTCCTCCCGGCTCGAAGCTTCGTCGCCGACCGGGCGTTTGAGGCCGGCAGTACGGCTCCAGCCTGCATTGCTGAAGGTGGACCTTTGGCGGGATCGATTGCTTTGACCCCGCCTCTACGTCGCAACGCCGACGGCTATGGCGCTGTAGGGACGAGGCTACCATCGTCGTCCCGGTTTCGGGGAAATCCGTCTGCGTTACACTGGCGCGGTCCTTTCTCACTCTCTAGGTCGGGTGAGGCTGTTGCCATCTTCGACAACCGCTCGGGGTCGACCATCGACGATCTTTCAGGTCGCGTCGGCGACGAGAATCGTCTGATGATGGACGGGCACGAACCGCACCACCTGCGGGTCCTCATCGCAAACGAGAAGCGCGAGCGGCTCGAGCTGCTTGCACAGGTCGTAATCGGCCTCGGCCATGAGGTGATCGCTCGCGAGATCTACGTCAAGGAAGTTGGAGCCGCCACCGAGAGGGAGCGGCCCGATGTGGCCCTCGTCGGCCTCGGGCTGAGCTCGGAGCATGCCCTCGAGTTGATCACGGAGATCGTCCGTGAGGCCTCCTGCCCGGTGATCGCATTGCTGTCCGCGAAGGATCCGGAATACGTGCACGAAGCGGCCAAGCGGGGTGTCTTCGCATACATCGTCGACGGCGACGCCGCGGAGCTTCAGAGCGCGATCGACATCACCCTGCAACGTTTCGCGGAGTACCAAAGCCTCCAGGGAGCCTTCGGCCGGCGCGCGCTGATCGAGCAGGCGAAGGGCATCCTGATGGCGCGGCACTCGATCGACGCCGACCACGCCTTCGACATGCTCCGAGATCACTCGCAACACAACGGCCGGAAGGTGGTCGACGTCGCGCAGGCGATCGTCGACAGCCATGTGTTGCTGCCGCCGCCACAGACGGAACCGGCGGCTACCGAGCCCGGGCGCTAGACGCTAAGCGGGCCGAAGCGAGAAAAGACCGGCTATTTGCGGCAAGTGTGGCGAGCCCGAGCCGGCTGCAGGGCCGGTCGCCGGAAGTGCGGTGCTAGAGTCCAGCCCGCCGCGCCTCACTGACCGGCGCGGCGAACCATTGTGGGGCCATAGCGACCGGGCCCGCGAACCGTCCGCCCTCAGCAAAGCGGGTTGGAGCATGATCGGCCGACCTCGAGACCCCTGGTCGGCGACGCACCCCGACGCTTTGCTGGAGGCTGAAGGCTGGAACTCGAAGTCATCTTACGCGGGTCGGTCTCATCTTCGTCAGCGAACCTTGATCGGCTACCTGCCCCAGGGAGAGCAGGCAGCGGATCGAGCAGGGATGTTTGGACATCCCACCGCGAAGGGCTACTGGTCACGGGGCGACGGAGCCCTTCGCTCAATTTTGCGGCGCGCCCTACTGCGCGCGAAGCCCCGTCCGGGCTGCAGCGTGCCCCGGCGGGGCTTCGCGGCGCAAGCGGCACTGGGGAGAGAGGCTGAGCGCCGCAACGGGCGTGGCAAGGGAATTGCCGCGCCCCGTTTCTTGTTGGTTCGTTGCTTCAAGGGCTGAGGACCTCTGGTGACGCAGATTCCAAGAGCCTCCCGTCTCTGCTCAGACGGCGGTCATCGGTCGGGAGAGCGTCGCGAGTGCTACCGGACACTAACGGCATCTTCTGCCCGCCACGGATAGGGTCGCCGAAACGACCGCAAAGTGCGGCCTGACCGTGGGGGCGCAGCGTCGTCCCTATGCCGCGACTTGTGAGCGCTCGAGGTGCTGGTGCGACGGGCAGTAGTCGCGGTCCGGGAGCGGCGTGCGCTGGCACGGCTTGCCCTTCCGCGTGGTCGCCCGGCAGCGGGCGACGCCGCCGTCGAAGGCGCCCGCCTCGATCTGGCACTCGATGAACGCGACGGCCGCGGCCACGCCTTCACGAACGGCCCAGGCCACCTGCGCCTGGCACGTGATCGGGAAGTAGCGGCGGATGTCTTGGAAGAGCGCCCGGTCGGGCTTGGCGAAGTAGAGCGGGTCTTTGGCGAGCCGCTCCATCGTCTGCTCGCACGCCCCGAGCACCTCGCGCCGGTACTGCACGCGGGTCTCCGCGTCCACGTACGGGTCAATCAGGTCCTTGATGGACCTGTAGATAGCGCGTGAGTACTGATACATGCAGGCCTGAATCTGCAGCGTTCGCTCGTCCACGTTCAGTATCTCCGCCTCCTATTAATCTCCGGCAAAGGTTTGTTAACCAGCGGTTAATCCTGTCGTGCGCGCAGGGCTTGCGAGGACGAATATAACGAACCGAGGGCGTGTTACAAAGTCCGCGGCTTCGTTGGCAGGCAGGTCAACACGGTCACGGGACGATTTCTCGCGGATAGGCCGCGCGGTAGCCATGCTCGTGGGCGTCCAGAAGCAAACTCTGCGCCTCCGCCTGGCTGTCGTAGATACCCGCGAAGACGACGAAGTAACCCGGGTGGAGGCTCGAGAAGCGGGACGAGTCCAGCACGCCGACCTGCTTCAGGCCCTTGCGCAGCGCCTGCCGTGCCTCCGCGAAGGCGACGCTGCTGTGTCTCGGGAGCGAGTCGAGGACGAGCGTCCAGCCGCTCCGTCCCGCAGGCCAGGTGAGCAGCTGGTTCGGCGCCGGCGGTGGAGGCGGAGCCGCCGTGGTCTCGGTGGTGGCAGTCGTCGGGGCCGTGGTGGGCTCGGGCGCGGTCTCGGTCTGCTGGACGCTGGAAGCCGCGGGCGAGGTCGCTACAAGTGTCTCGGCGCTCGCGCTCGAGCGGTCGGCGAGCCAGAGCGCGGAGGCCGTCCCGGCGACGCCGGCGATCACGAGCGCGAGCAGGCTGGGCCAGACCCAGTCGCCGGGGTACCAGCCGAGGCGCCGGCGCCAGGCCGCGCCGAGGACCGCAACGAGCCCGGGACGCTCCGGGAGGCGCGAGCCGCACTCGAGGCAGTACTCCTGGCCCTCCGCCTGCTGCGCGCCGCAGCGCGGACAGCGCCGGTCCTCCTCCGGAATGCCCACGTGTTAGAGGCTATCTCGCAAGGAGAGAAACACGGCTCTGTATCCCAGACGGTGCGTCAGACGGCCACGCCGGCAGAGCCGTCACGGCCTCCTTGGCGGCGTCGCAAGCGACCGCCTCAGACCTCCCAGCGATCGCCGTCCGGCTTCGGCTCCCCGGCGCTGCCGACGGCCGCCGCCTCCGGCTCTTCGTTCGGAGACTCCGCCGCCTTGCCGCAGCTCGCGCAGAACTGGGCGTCGGCCGGAAGAGGATGGCCGCAGCTCTCGCACGCAACGACAGGCTCGCCGCCGACCGGCCGGCCGCAGTTGGCGCAGAAGTGCGAGCCCCAAGGCACCGGCGCCCTGCATTCGCAGGTCTTGGGCGCCCGGCGCGCGCTCGCAACGCTGGCCAGCATCGAGTCGAGCTCGTGCAGGCGCTCCTCGAGGGCCACAATCTCCCGGCACTGCTCGATCAGCAGCTCGTCACGGAAGGTCGAACGCCGGTACATCTCGAGCGTCAGGCCGCCGAGGTCGCGGATCCGCTCTTCGCGCGCCTTCAGGATCGCGCGCCGCTCACGTCGCAATGCACCCGGCGACGGTGCCCGCCGGAGGACCGGCGCGGACGACTGCTGCGACCCGCTCCGCCGACGGCGGCCGATGCGGTTTAGCAGGGAAAAACGGGCCACGGAGGGCGCGAGTCTAGCACCGGCCCCGGAAGCCCTTGCTACGGCGCGGCGCGACCCGCGCGTCTGCCGAATCCGGCCAGGAACGCGACGAAGAGCGCGAGGCCGATCAGCCCGACCACGATCCCGACCCACGGGATCACGAAGCCGAAGATGATCCCCACGATGATGATTGCCAGCGCGAGCCCGATCACGAGCGGTGCCTTCCCGTTGAGGTGCGTCGCAAACTAGAGGGAGAGGACGACGAGGCGTTCCTCCGTCAGCTCGCGCACCGCATACGCGGGGCCTTCGCGCGTGTTGCCCGAGTCCTTGACGCCGCCGTACGGCATCTGGTCGCTACGGAATGTCGGCGCCTCATTGACGGTCACGCCGCCGAACTCGAGCTCGCGAGCGGCGCGCATCGCGGTCTGAAGCGCGCCGGTGAAGACTCCTGCCTGCAGGCCGTAGCGCGTCGCGTTCGCGAGCTCGATTGCCTCGTCCAGCGAGTCGACCGCATTCACCGTCACGACGGGCCCGAACACCTCCTCGCAGCTCACCTTCAGCTCCCGGCCGGCGCCGGCGATCACGGTCGGCTGGAGCAGCCCGTCCCGCTCCTCGCCGCCGGCGAGCACCTCCGCGCCGGCCCCGCGCGCCTCGTCGATCCACTCCAGGATCCGCTCCTTCGCGTCCTGGTCGATCACTGGGCCGACGTCGGTCTCCTCGTCCGCGGGGTCGCCGACCTGCAACTCGGCCACCGGGGGAAGGAAGCGCTCGAGAAAGCCGTCGTACGCGGCGCGTTCGACGTAGATCCGCTGCACCGAGATGCAGCTCTGCCCGGCGAACGAGAAGCTGTTGGCGGCCATCGACGCGGCTGCCGCATCGAGGTCGGCGTCGGCGGCGACGATCACCGGGGTCGCGTTGCCGAGCTCGAGGCTCACCTTCTTCTTCGGCGCGCGCTCCTTCAGTCCCCAGCCGACCGCGCCGGAGCCGGTGAACGTGATGGCCTTCACGCGCTCGTCCTCGAGCAGGACGTCGCCGATCTCGGCCGACGGGCCCGCGACGACGCTCAGCCAGCCCGGCGGCAGCCCGGCTTCCTCCTCCAGCTCGGCCAGGAGCAGCGCGGACAGCGGGGTCTGGCCGGCCGGTTTGAGCACGACCGCGCAGCCCGCTGCGAGCGCCGGCGCCAGCTTGTGCGCGACCAGGTTCAGCGGGAAGTTGAAGGGGCTGATCGCGCCGAGGACCCCGATCGGGCGCCGCAGAGTGAAGCCGAGCTTGCCCTCGCCCGCCTGGGCGGCGTCCATCGGCACCATCTCGCCCGCGAGCTTGCGCGCCTCGACCGCGGCGAAGGTGTAGGTCGACATCGCGCGCTTGGCCTCGACGCGGGCCGCCTTCATCGGCTTGCCGGCCTCGTCCGAGATCAGCCGCGCGACCTCGTCGTGCCGGCGGCCGAGCCCCATCGCGACGCGCACGAGAATCTCGGCGCGCTTGTGCGCCGGAAGCGGATCTCGCATCGCCTGCTCGGCGGCGTCGATCGCCCGTCTCGTCTCGTCCGCGCCGGCCTTCGCGACACGGCCGACCACGTCGCCGGAGTAGGGCGAGCGAACCTCCAGCCACTCGCCCGTCTCGATCCACTCGCCGCCGACGAACAGCTTCCGCTCGGTCGCGGTGACCGCCATAGTTGAGCCTATGGTGCCCGAAACGCGCTACGCCAAGAGCGGCGACGTCAACATCGCGTTTCAGGTCGTCGGCGACGGGCCGCTCGACCTCGTCTACGTTCCGGGGTGGGTCTCGAACGTCGAAGCGATGTGGGAGCAGCCGACGATGGCCACCTTCCTCGGACGGCTTGCCTCGTTCTCACGCCTGATCCTCTTCGACAAGCGCGGCACAGGCCTCTCGGATCGGGTGCCGAACGACGAGCTGCCGACCTTGGAGCAGCGAATGGACGACGTCCGGGCTGTTCTAGACGCCACGGGCTCAGAGCGGACGGCGCTGTTCGGCCACTCCGAGGGCGGGAACATGTGTGTGCTGTTCGCAGCCACCTACCCCGAACGCACTACGGCGCTCGTGACGCTGGGGGTTTACGCGAAGCGCATCTGGAGCGACGACTATCCGTGGGCTCCGACGGTAGAAGAGCGTGAGGCGAACGCCCGCGACGCGGAGGAGCGGTGGGGGCGGCTGAGCCGCGAGGACGTCGAGTACTACGCGCCCAGCCGCGTCGACGACGAGCCGTTCGTGCAAGGCCTCGCAAGCTATTTTCGACGCAGCGCAAGTCCAGGAGCCGCTGCGGCGCTGCTGCGCATGAACTCGCAGATCGACGTGCGGCACGTCCTTCCGACCATCAGGGTCCCCACGCTCTGCCTGCATCGTCGCGGCGATCGGGACGTGAACATCGAGGAGGGCCGGTACATCGCGAGCCAGATCCCCGGCGCGAGGTTTGTCGAGCTTGCAGGAAGCGACCATGCGATATCCGCGGGCGACGTGGACGCGCTGGCCGACGAGATCGAAGAGTTCCTCACGGGGGTGCGGCCCGTTCCACAGCCCGACCGCGTGCTGGCCACCGTCCTCTTCACCGACATCGTCGGCTCGACTCAAAAGGCTGTTGAGCTGGGTGACCGGCGCTGGCGCGAGCTGCTCTCCGGTCACGATGCGACCGTCCGCCGCGAGCTCGAGCGCTTCCGCGGCCATGAGGTCGACACCACGGGGGACGGCTTCTTCGCCACGTTTGACGGCCCGGCTCGGGCCGTCCGCTGCGCGACCTCGATCCGCGACGGCGTCCGGGCGCTCGGGCTCGAGATCCGGGCGGGCGTCCACACCGGCGAGTGCGAGCTGGACGGCGACAAGGTGCGCGGCATCGCGGTCCACACGGGGGCACGCGTCTCGGGACTCGCCCAGCCGGGCGAGGTGCTGGTGTCGGCGACGGTCCGCGATCTCGTCTCTGGCTCGGGGATCGAGTTCGAGGATCGCGGCGAGCACGCGCTCAAAGGAGTGGGCGAGCGCCGGATCTACGCTGTCGTCGATGCCTGACGCGCGTCTTCCATCCGTTCCTCTGGACGTGCGCTACACCCGGAGTGGCGACGTCAGCATCGCCTACCGCGTCATTGACGAGGGCGAGCGGGACCTGCTGTTCGTGCACGGCGCCGCGGGGAATCTCGAGTCGGAGGCCGAGGCGCCGTTCTTCATCAGGTTCGACGAGCGGATGTCCCGGTTCGCCCGACTGATCAAGTTCGACCGGCGCGGCACCGGCCTCTCCGATCGCGTTCGTGAGACGCCCTCGCTCGAGACGCGGATGGACGACGTCCGGGCCGTCCTCGACGCGGTCGGTTCCGAGCGCGCCGCGCTTTTCGGGACCTTCGAGGCTGCCTCGATGTGTCTGCTGTTCGCGGCGACCTACCCCGAGCGGACCGCAGGCCTCGTCGTCTACAACCCCGTCGCGAAGGGAACGTGGGCCCCGGACTACCCGTGGGCGGCGACTCCGGACGAGGCGCGACGCAAGCTCGCGGACGTCGGCGAACGGTGGGGGACGATGGCGTTTGTCGAGGACTGGGCGCGAATGATGGCGCCGACGCGCCTGGACGATGCCGAGTTCAAGCACCACCAGCTCCGCAGCCAGCGCCTCGGCGCGAGTCCCAGCGCGGCGCAGGCGATCACGCGGATGGCGCTGGAGATCGACATCCGGGACGTGCTCCCGGCGATCCGTGTGCCGACTCTCGTGCTCGCGATGCCAAGGGCTCGAGAGGAAGCGGTGTTCGTCGCGGGCCGCATCCCGCAGGCTCGCCTGCTCGACGTGACCGGGCCGGATTTCGGGATCGCCCTTGTCGGCGAGGACGTCTACGCCGAAGTCGAGCGCTTCGTGCGCAGCCTCGACCGCGAGCCCGAGCCGGAAACAGTGCTCGCGACCGTGCTCTTCAGCGACATCGTCGGCTCGACCGAGAAAGCCACCGAGCTCGGCGACCGCGCCTGGGCGGAGCTCGTCTCGCGGCACCATGCCCTCGTCCGCCGCCACCTGGACACGTTCGGCGGCACGGAGATCGACACGGCCGGCGACGGGTTCTTCGCGAGCTTCGAGGGGCCGATCCGCGGCATCCGGTGCGCACGCGCGATCTGCGAAGGCGTCCGCTCGCTCGGTCTGGAGGTGCGCGTCGGCATCCATACCGGGGAGTGCGAGCGCGTTGACGGCAAGATCGGGGGCCTGGCGGTCAACATCGGGGCTCGGGTCGCCGGCACCGCCGGCGCCGGGGAGGTCGTCGTCTCGAGCACGGTCAAGGACCTCGTCGCCGGCTCCGCGATCGAGTTCGACGACCGCGGCGAGCACGCGCTGAAGGGCGTCCCGGGAGCCTGGCGCCTCTACTCGGTCGTGCCTTGAGCGACAGGCTCGACATCCGTTACGCGCGCAGCGGGGGCGTCTCGATCGCGTACCAGGTCGTTGGCGAGAGCGAGGTGGACCTCGTCTACGTGCCGGACTACGTCTCCAACCTCGTGTACGGCTGGGAGCTGCCGCGCTGGCGCGCCTTCTACGAGAGCCTGGCAGAGAGGTTCCGGCTGATCCTCTTCGACAAGCGTGGCACCGGCCTCTCGGACCTCGGCGGTCACTTTCCGGCGCTGGAGACGCGGATGGACGACGTCCGGGCCGTCCTCGACGCGGTGGGCTCGCCGAGGGCCGTCTTGTTCGGCTCTCACGACGGCTGCTCGATGGCGGCTCTCTACGCGGCGACGTATCCCGAGCGCACGCAGGCCCTCGTCCTCTTCCACCCGCTCGCGCACTATCCCGAGGGCCAGACCGAGGCCGCCCAGGCCGACCTCGCGGAGCTTCGCGAGAACTGGGGAACGCCTAAGTACTGCGACAAGCTGTTCGAGGAGAGCGCGCCGTCGCTGTACCCAGATCCACAAGAACGTGAGCACTTCGCGAACTCGCTCCGCGTGGGCGCGAGCCCGGCCGTCGCGTACGCGCTCAATCGAGCGTGGTTCGACACCGACCTGCGCGACGTCCTGCCGGCCGTGCGGGTGCCGACGCTCGTCCTCTACCGCCCGGTGTGGGAGGAGCACTCCCGCGAGGTTGCGCGACTGATTCCGGCGGCGCATGCGCTCCGCGTGTCCGGCGAGGATTACGGGGAGGTCTTCCTCTCGCCGGAGATCCCCGAGGAGACCCAGCGCTTCGTCGCGGGGGAGGTGATGCCTCAGGTTCCGGACAGCGTGCTCGCGACGATGCTCTTCACCGACATGGTCGGCTCCACCGAGCAGGCAGCGGAGCTCGGCGACCGCGCCTGGCGTGAGCTGCTCGGGCGTCATCACGCGCTCGTGCGGAGGGAGCTGACCCGCTTCCGCGGCGAGGAGCGAGACACGGCGGGGGACGGGTTCTTCGCGACCTTCGACGGGCCGGCCCGGGCAATCCGCTGCGCGCAGGCGATCGTCGACGAGGTCGGCGAGCTCGGCTTGCAGGTTCGCGCGGGCGTGCACACGGGCGAGTGCGAGGTGCACGAGGGCAAGGTGGCGGGTCTGGCCGTCGTCATCGGGGCTCGGGTCGCCGCGGAGGCGAGCGGCGGGGAGGTGCTCGTCTCGCAGACGGTCAAGGACCTCGTCGCCGGCGCCGGCGTCGAGTTCGAGGAGCGCGGGGAGCGCGAGCTCAAGGGCGTCCCCGGCTCGTGGCGGCTGTACTCGGTCGCCGACGTCGCGGCGCACGCGCAGGCGCCTCCTAGACTGTCACCGTGAAAGACGCGTTCATCGTCGACGCGGTTCGTTCGCCGATCGGCAAGCGGAACGGGACGCTCGCGTCGGTGCGGGCGGACGAGCTCGCTGGGCAGGTGCTGAACGCGCTGGTCGAGCGGAATGGGCTCGATCCGGCCGAGGTCGAGGACGTGCAGATGGGCTGTGTCTCGCAGGTCGGCGAGCAGGGGTGGAACATCGGCCGGATGGCGCCGCTCGTCGCCGGCTGGCCCGAGACCGTGCCGGGGACGACGGTCGACCGGCAGTGCGGCTCCTCGATGCAGTGCAACTTCAACGCGGCTGCCGCGGTCTGGTCGGAGCAGCTCGACCTCGTGGTCTCGGCGGGCGTGGAGTCGATGTCGCGCGTGCCGATGGGCTCCAGCGGGGGAGACCTGTCGGACACGCTGCTCGACCGCTGGGAGATCGTCCCGCAGGGCATCTCGGCCGAGCTGATCGCCGAGCAGTGGGGCTTTTCGCGGGAGGAGCTCGACGCGTACTCGTACGAGTCGCACAGGCGGGCATTGGCCGCGATCGACGAGGGGCGCTTCGAGCGGGAGATCGTGCCGGTCGAGGTCTCGAACCCGCATGTTGGGACGCTGTTCGTGGTCGACGAGACACCCCGGGCCGACACGTCGCTCGAGGCGCTGGCGTCTCTGGCGCCCGCCTTCCTGCCGGAGGGAAAGGTGACGGCGGGGAACTCGAGCCAGATCTGCGACGGCGCGGCGGCGGTGCTGGTCGCGAGCGAAGCGGCATGCTCCCGGCTTGGGCTGGAGCCGCGAGCACGGTTCGTCTCATTCGGCCTCGCCGGGGTCGATCCGCGGCTGATGCTGCACGGCAACCCACAGGCGTCCGAGCGCGCTCTCGCGCGGGCAGGGATCGGCTGGGACGACGTGGCCGTGATCGAGGTGAACGAGGCCTTTGCGTCGGTGGCGCTGCAGTTCATGCGCGACGCCGGGCTCGAGGACCGTGCCGGCGACGTGAACCCGAACGGCGGCGGCATCTCGCTCGGCCACCCGCTGGGCGCGACCGGAGCCCGGATCACGGCAACGCTGCTGAACGAGCTCGAGCGCCGCGATGCGCGCTACGGGCTCGCGACCATGTGCATCGGCTTCGGCCAGGCGATCGCGGCCGTCATCGAGCGCGTGTGAGAGACGATCCCAAGCGCATCGTCGAACGCGGCTACGACGCGATCGCCGACCGCTTCGCCGAGTGGCAGGCGCAGATTTCGGACGAGACGCGGCTCCGGTTCCTGGCGGACCTGCTGGAGCTGCTGCCCGAGCGGCCGGACGTGCTCGAGCTCGGGGTCGGGGCGGGGGTCGAGTCGAGCCGGATCCTCGCCGCGCGCGGCCGGCTGACGGGTGTCGACCTCTCGCACGAGCAGCTCCGCCGTGCCCGCGCACGCCTGCCCGGCGCAACGCTGATCCAGGGCGATTTCAGCGCGGTCGAGCTGCCGCCGGAGGGTTTCGACGCGGTCGTCTCCTTCTACGTCCTCAACAACCTGCCGCAGGAGGAGCTGGGACCGCTGCTGCGGCGCGTCGCCGGCTGGCTGCGTCCCGGCGGCTGGTTCCTGGCCAGCTTCCCGAGCTCGGACAACCCGGGCTGGCGCGGCGAGTGGCTCGGCACGGAGATGTACTTCGCCGGGTGCGACCCCGAGACGAACCGGCGCCTCGCGGAGGAGGCGGGCCTCGAGGTCGTGCGGGACGAGCGCGAGACGATGATCGAGCCCGAGGGCGAGGTCCGCTGGCAGTGGCTCCTCACCCGCCGCCGGTAGGATCGCGCGCCGTGGAGATCTCCCGCGTGGGCGTCGTCGGCCTCGGAACGATGGGCTCGGGCATCGCCCAGGTCTGCCTCCAGGCAGGGCTCGAGGTCGTCGGCCGCGACGTCAGCGACGAGCTCGGCGAGCGCGCCCGCGGCCGCATCGACCACTACCTCTCTCGCGGGGTCGAGAAGGAGCGCCTGACCCAGGACGAAAAGGACGCGGCGCTCGCGCGTCTCTGCCTCGTCACCGACCTCGCCGAGCTCGCCTCCTGCCAGCTGGTGATCGAGGCGGCGTTCGAGGATCTCGACGTCAAGCGGGAGCTCTTCGCCGAGCTCGACCGCATCATCGCCGCGGACGCGATCCTCGCAACCAACACCTCCGCCCTCTCCGTCACCCAGATCGCAGAGGCGACGCAGCGACCCGAGCGGGTCGTCGGGATGCACTTCTTCAACCCCGCGCCGGTGCTGCCTCTGGTCGAGGTGATCAGGACCGCCCACACGAGCGACGAGACCTTCGACGCCGCCTACGCCTTCGCGCAGCGGCTCGGCAAGGAGCCGGTGGCCTGCAACGACACGCCCGGCTTCATCGTCAACCGGATCCTGATCCCGCTCTTGAACGACTGCGTGCGCGTCCTAGACGAGGCACGCGTGACGCCGGAGGACGTCGACCGCGCGATGCGCTTCGGCGCGAACTGGCCCATCGGCCCCTGCGCGCTCATCGACTTGATCGGCGTCGACGTCCACGTCCACGCCTCCGAGGCGCTTCACGAGGCGCTGGGCGACGAGCGCATGGCGCCGCCGCAGCGCCTGCTCGAGATGCGCGACGCGGGACACCTCGGCCGCAAGGCGGGACGCGGCTTCTACGAATACGAGGGCTAGCGGGCCAGCTCGACCCAGAGGTTGTCGACGATGCGCGCCACCGCGGGCATCCCGATCGAGGCCGAGAAGTCGAGCGAGCCCGCCGCAAAGACCCTCGACCCCGCAGGGCCGCTGTAGAGCGTCATCTCCGCGTCGCGCGAGCCGATCGCCTGCGGGATCCGCGCCAGCACGACGAGCGTGGCAGGCGAGCTCGGGGCCCTGGCGTCCACCTCCACGCCGCCCCGCCCGAACGACGCCCCGTCGACGAGTCCGGTGCCCGCGAAGACCCACGACGCCGCGCTCTGCACGACGTAGGGCTTCTCGCTCTGGCCGTAGTTCCCCGCGACGAACTGGACGCCGACGAGTGCGGCCTCCGGTCGGCCGAGCTTCCGCCACTGCTCGATCCTGCGCAGGATCTGGCCCTTCCGCGTGACCTTCCAGAAGAAGTTGTTCGCCGACATGAACATCAGGTTGCCGCCGAGATCGCGGTAGCGCTGGACGACGTCGTACTCGTGTCCTGTCACGTACTCCTCGTGCCCGGAGAAGACGACCAGGCGGTAGGCGTTGCGCAGGTCCGCTCCGGTCTTGTACGCCTCCAGGTCGTCGTCGGAGAGGTAGTCCGCCTGCTTTCCGCTCGCCTTCAGCCACGAGGCGAAGGCCGCGGTCCAGTCGTGGAAGCGGTATGGCAGGCCCGGCTCGACGTACGGTCGCCGTAGGTCGATCGCGCGCGTGGCGCCGCCGATGTACCACGAGTCCGCCCAGCCGTCCCCGTTGCCGTCGCGGAAGTTGTAGGCCTGCCACGTGTTGGTCGGCACCACGACGGCCACGCGGTGCTCGCCCGGCGTGCGGGGCCGCAGGATGAAAGGCGCGTAGGCGAGCCGCCCGTCGGTCGTGCGGGCGCGCAGGAAGTAGAGCCCGCTCGGCCACGTTCCGTCCCTGCCGACGTCGACGCTGTGCGGCGCGTTCCGGTGACCGCGCCACCCGAGGCGGATCGAAGGAGTCATCGCGACCGCCTCCGTGTTCGGGTCGCGGACGCCGCTGCCCAGGTACGAGAACACCTGGATCCGGACGGCGGGGGTGTCGGTCGCGATCGAGACCGTCGCCGGCCCGCCCTGCGGATAGCTGCGCCGAAGGAAGGACGCTTCCACGCCGAGGATCCGCACGACGAGCCCGCTCGTCAACCGGTGCGGCCGCGGCGGCTCGAAGCCGTAGACCCGGAGGCCGCCGCCGTTCTTGCTCTTGACGCGGAAGCGCAGCAGGTACGTCCGCGCCGGCATGTCCCGCCTTGGAGTCCAGCGAATCGTGTGCACCCCTGCGCCGAGGCTGCGGCGAGCCTCCCAGACCAAACGCACGGGTCGCCGCACCTCGTCCGTCGCCACGACCTGGAGGTCGATCTTCGCGGGACGGTCGAGCCGGAAGCGGACGATCGCATGGTCCCGGAGCCGGTCGCCGTTTGGGCTGACGGTCGCCAGCTGCCGCGTGTCGCCCGCGAACGGGTTCCCGCCGTTCGAGATCCCGAGCCCGAGCAGGCGCGGCGGTGCCTCACCAGCCGGAGCCGACCCGGAAACCACGAGCGCGAGCAGGACTGCGGCGAGGGCCGGAATCGCTCTCATCACTGTGGATTGTGGCGGGCTTTACGGATTCTTAACAACCCGTTTATGGCCACCTGACCCGGCCTGCGCATACTGCGCGTGCACATGGCGCGCACTCTCTCACTGATCGTGCTCATCGCGGCGCTCGCGCTTCCCGCGACGCTGTCCGCCGCGTCGAGCATCGACGGCACGCTCTCGGTCAAGCGCGGGCACGGCCAGATCGTCCTCAAGCTACGCGGCACCGCGATCGGCAGCCTGGCTTCGGGGATGGTGCGGATCAGAGACCTGACCCCGTTCGACGGGCAGTCGCCACGGTTCCGCCACTGCCGCACGCTTCGGCCGATCAACACCTCGACGACCGTCTGCAAGGGCCGTAGGATCTCGTTCCGGGCTCTCGACGGCCGCTACATCGTGACGACGAAAGGCGCCGGCACGTTCCTCTCGGCGGTCGGCCACGGATCGGTCATGCTCGACGGCGTGGACCTCGCTCCGACCGGCGTCGTGTCGTTCGACGGCGGGCCGTACCAGCCCATCCCGGTCGATCCGACGACCTACCCACTCGGAACGTCGTCGGGGGGGTAACCGGCGTCTCTGGCATCCTGAGACCATGGCGACTCGGGGTCAGACGGTACTGGTGGTCGAGGACGAGACCTCGATCGCGTCGTTCGTCGCCCTCTACCTGAAGAACGCGGGCTACCGGATGGGGACCGTCGGCACGGGCAAGGACGCGCTCGAGCGGGTCGCGAGCGAGGAGCCGGACCTGGTCGTGCTCGACCTGATGCTCCCCGACATGGACGGGCTCGAGGTCTGCAAGCGGATCCGGCAGGGCTCCGACGTCCCGATCCTGATGTTGACGGCCCGCGACGAGGACGTCGACAAGATCATCGGGCTCGAGGTCGGCGCCGACGACTACCTGACGAAGCCCTTCAATCCGCGGGAGCTCGTGGCGCGGGTGAAGTCGATCCTCCGGCGCAGCGTGCCCGAACGGCGCGAGGCGCAGACGAAGCAGCTCACGCACGGCGACCTCGAGATCGACGCCGGCAGGCGCGAGGTGCGGGTCTCCGGAACCGAGGTGCAGCTCGCGCCGAAGGAGTTCGACCTGCTCTGGGAGCTGCTCGACCACCGCGGGCTCGTGCTGACGCGCGACCAGCTGCTCGAGCGGGTCTGGGGCTACACCTTCGCCGGCGACACGCGCACCGTCGACGTGCACGTTCGCCAGCTCCGCCGCAAGCTGGGCGAGGCCTCGCCGATCGTCACCGTCTGGGGAGTCGGCTACAAGGTCGCCCCGGCGCGGGACGCGGCCGTCCCCACCTGAGCCGGCCGAGCCGTGCTCCGGTCGCTCCGGTTCCAGCTTCCGGCGCTGTTCCTGCTGGGCGTCGTCGTGGCGGGGCTCGTCTCGGCAGCGATCGCGCTGCGTCTGTTCCGCACGTACGCGCAGAACCGGGCCCGCGCGCAGGCGTACGGCGAGCTCGCGCGGGAGGCGAGCGGCCTCACGCAGCTCTACGCCCGGCAGGCCGGTCTCAAGCTCCTGTCGGCGAAGAAGCTCGAGCTCGCGACTGGGGGCGACCGGATCTTCTACACCGGGCTGAATCCGTTCCCGGGGCAGGGGCCGGCGTTCCGGCAGCTGCCGAAGGGAGTCGTCGACCTGAAGCGCGTGCGCCGCTCTCGCACCGCCGTCAGGTTCGAGTTCACCCCGCCCCGCGCGGAGCATTCGATGCTCGCGGCCGCGCGTCCGCTGAAGGTCGGTCGCCAGACCTTTGGGGTGATCGTCGTGGCCAAGGCGAAGACGGTCCTCAACCAGCGCTGGCTCGCGCTGATCGAGCGCCTCCTGCTCGCGTTCGCGGGCGGGGTCGCGGTCGCCGCGGGGTTCGCCTGGTACCTCTCGCGCCGGATCACGATCCCTGTGCTCGACCTCTCCCACGCGGCCGACGAGATCGCCGCGGGACGCTACGACGTCGACGTGCCGCGGGTGCCTGGCGGCGGAGAGATCGACCAGCTCGCCGGACGCTTCCGCGAGATGGCGGCCAGGCTGGCGGAGGCCGAGGAGCTCGAGCGGAACTTCCTGATGACCGTCTCGCACGAGCTCCGGACGCCGCTGACGGCGATCCGCGGACACGTCGAGGCGCTGCGCGAGGGCGTCGTGACCGACGAGGAGATGCGGGTCGCCTCGCTGACGGTGATCGCCGCCGAGGCGGAGCGGCTCGAGCGCCTCGTCGGCGACGTCCTCGACCTGGCGAAGCTCGGCGGCCGCCGCTTCACGGTGTTGCGGGAGGAGGTCGAGATGGAGCGGCTGGTCGACCGCGCGTACGCGGCCTTCAGCGAGGAGGCGCGGCGGCGGGGCATCGACTACGGGCTGACGGTTGCGGCGAAACCGGTGATCGTGTCGGACGGCGACCGGGTGCTCCAGATCATCTCGAACCTGCTCTCGAATGCGTTCCGCTGGACACCCGACGGCGGCCGGATCGAGCTCGAGCTGACGGCGCAGGACGGCCGGGTGTGTGTCGCGGTCGACGACACAGGCCCCGGGATTCCTTCGGCGGAGCGCGAGCGCATCTTCCGCCCGTTCTGGTCGCATGACGGCGGCGGCACGGGCCTCGGGCTGGCCATCGCGCGCGAGCTCGCCGGCGCACTCGGCGGCCGGATCAGCCTCGACACCTCGACCGAGCACGGCAGCCGCTTCGAGCTTGTCCTGCCGGCGAGGCCGGACTAGTAAGAATCCAGAGCCGATGGTCGTTCCCGCCCGAGAGGTCGTCGCTCTGCCAGGCCGGCGGTCGGGCTTCCGGGCGGCACTGGCGGCGATTCGGCCGCGGCAGTGGTCGAAGAACCTGCTCGTCTTCGCCGGGATCGTCTTCGCTGCCAAGCTTGGCGACGCGACGCGTTGGGGCGAAGCGGCCGCGGCGTTCGCCGCCTACTGCGCCCTGTCGAGCGCGGCCTACCTCGTCAACGACGTCCGCGACCGGGAGCACGACCAGGCCCACCCGCTCAAGCGGCTGCGGCCGATCGCCCGCGGCGAGCTCTCGGTGCCCGCGGCGCTCGCGCTGGGGGGAGTCCTCGCGGCGGCGGCATTCGTCGTCGGCGCGTGGCTCGGGCTCGCCTCGCTTGGGCTGCTGGCTGCCTTCGCCGGGCTTCAGCTCGCGTACAGCCTCGGGCTCAAGCACGTAGTGCTCGTGGACGTGCTCGCGATCGGCGGGCTGTTCGTGATCCGAGCCGCGGCCGGCGCCGTGGCGGTCGACGTGCGCATCTCGCCGTGGCTCCTGCTCTGCACCGCGCTGCTCGCGCTCTTCCTCGCACTCGCCAAGCGCCGCGGGGAGCTCGTCCTCGTGGGCGCCCTTGAGACGCCGGGGCGGCCGGTGCTCGAGGGCTACTCGCTCGAGCTCGTCGACCAGCTCGTCTCGGTCGTCGCCGCGTCGACGGTGATCGCGTACTCCCTCTACACGTTCACGGCGCGTGACTCGAAGGCGCTGATGGTCACGATCCCGTTCGTCATCTTCGGCGTCTTCCGCTACCTGCTGCTCGTGCATCGGGACGACCTCGGCGAGGAGCCGGAGCAGGTGCTACTGACGGACGTCCCGATCATCGTGGCCATTTGCCTCTGGGTCGCGACGGCGGTCCTCATCCTGGCAGTCACCTGACGCGCTGGGTCCTGCTTGCCGTTGCGCTGGCGGTCGCCGTCGCGCTCGGTCTCGGCCTCTACGCCGACTTCGGGCGCCTGGGCGACGAGCTGGAGAGCTTCCGCTGGGAGCTGTTCCCGGCCGCGGCCGGGCTGACGGCGCTGAACTACCTGCTCCGCTTCTGGCGCTGGCAGCGGTACCTCGCACGGCTCGAGATCGAGATCCCGGCCGGCCGCAGCTTCTCGATCTTCGTCGCGGGCCTCGCGATGACGATTTCGCCCGGGAAGCTCGGCGAGGTCCTGAAGTGCGGGTTGTTGCGGCGCTCCTTCGGGGTGCCGGTTCGCCGCTCGGCGCCGGTCGTGCTTGCCGAGCGGGTCACCGACGCGACGGGGGTGGTGGTGCTCGCTGTCGCCGGGGGCGCAGGAGCCGACCGCTGGCCGCTCCTCGTGCTGGCGCTGGTCGGGGTCGTCGTGATCGTCGCGGTCGTCCGGAGCCCGCTGCTCGAACGCTTCGCGGCGCTCGGCGAGGCTCCCGCTGCGGCGAGGATGCTGCTCGGCCCGCGGCTGCTGGCCGGGATGACGGCGCTCTCGGCCGCTTCGTGGTTCTGCGAGTGCCTCGCGGCCTACGTCTGCGTGCGCGGGCTGCGCCTGCACCTGTCGCTCGCGGACACCGTCGTCGTCTTCTCGCTCGGCAGCCTCGCCGGGGCGCTCTCGTTCCTGCCGGGCGGCCTCGGCGTTGCCGAGACAAGCATGACCGGGCTGATCCGCGTGCTCGGGGACGTCTCGCGCGCGGGTGCGGCCGCGGCGACCGTCCTGATCAGGCTCGCGACGCTCTGGTTCGCGGTCGCGCTCGGACTCGTCGGCCTCGCCGTCGAGGAACGGCTGGCGCGCCGGGCCGGCTAGCCCGTTTCGGCGCGGCGCTCTTCGATCCGGTAGACGATCGCGCCCTCACCGCCCTGGAGGCCCCGCTCCAGCGCGCCCAGGCGCTCGTCCACGGACTTCCAGCCGGAGCTGATGAGGTCGACCAGCAGTGCGAGGTCGTCCACGCGAGCGTGCCGCTCGGCGAGCAGGTCGCCCTCCATCCGTTCTAGCCGGCGGATCACCTGATTCGTCAGGCCACGGAGCTCGGCGAGATTGCGCCCGACCGGCCTGACCTGCTCGCGCAGGCCGTCCTGCAGGGCGCCGTCGATCCGTGCCGGCAGCGTCGCCTCGAGCTGCGCCGCGGCCTGGGCGAGCTCCTCCACCTGGGCTCTCGCGCGCTCGAGCGCGGCGTCGACGGCGGCTGCGTCCGGACGGCCCTCCGCGGCTTGCTGAAGCCGTTCGCGGGCCCGTTCGAATGCGTCGTCGGTCATGGGCGCCAACGGTAGCGTTCGTGTCGGATGAAGTCCTCTGAGCTCGACTACTCCTTGCCGGCTGAGCTCATCGCGCAGCGCCCACTGGAACGGCGCGACCACTCGCGGCTCCTCGTCTACGAGCGGGCGAGCGGCGACGTCCGGCACCGGCGCTTCGACGAGCTGCCGGACGAGCTTGAGCAGGGGACGCTCACGGTCGTCAACGACACGCGTGTGCTGCCGGCGCGGCTGCGGCTGCGACGGCCGGGCGGGGGAGAGGCGGAGGTGCTGCTCCTGGAGCGGCTTGGCGCCAACGGGTTGTGGGAGGGGCTGGCGCGCCCGTCGCGGCGGCTGAAGCCGGGGCAGCGGCTCGGGCCGGTCGAGCTGCTCGAGCCGCTGGGCGAGGGCCGCTGGCGGCTGCGGCTCGAGGGTGAGCCCGCGGGCGAGGCGCCGCTCCCGCCCTACATCACGGAGCCTCTGGCGGACGCCGAGCGCTACCAGACCGTCTACGCCTCGACCGAAGGCTCTGCCGCGGCTCCGACCGCCGGGCTCCACGTCACGCCCGAGCTGCTGAAACGGCTCGACGTCGAGCGGGTCACGCTGCACGTCGGGCTGGACACGTTCCGTCCGATTGCGGTCGAGGAGCTGGGCGAGCACCGGCTCCACAGCGAGCGCTACGAGGTGGCGGCGGCCGCTTGGGAGCGGATCCGCTCGGCTTCTCGAGTGCTCGCGGTCGGAACGACGACGGTGCGGGTCCTCGAGTCGCTCGCCCGCGGCGCGCCGCTCTCCGGCCGGACGGATCTGTTCGTCACGCCGGGCTTCGACTTCCGCCGGGTCGATGCGCTGCTGACGAACTTCCACCTCCCGCGGTCAACGCTGCTCGCGCTGGTGATGGCGTTCGCGGGGGTCGAGGAGACTCGCCGCCTCTACCGGCTCGCGATCGACGAGCGGTACCGCTTCTACAGCTTCGGCGACGCGATGCTGATCCTGTGAGCGAGGGACTCGAGGTCAGGCGGGCGGAGCCGGAGGAGCTCGAGACCGTCGTGGGCGTCCTCTCCGAGTGCGCCCGCTGGCTGCTGGGGCAAGGGATCCGCCAGTGGCCCGATCCGTTTCCCACCGAGCGGGTCGCCCCGTTGCTGGAGAAGGGCTCGTTCTACCTCGCGCGGCTCGACGGCGAAGTCGTGGCCACGTTTGCGCTGCTCTGGAGTGACCCGGCCTTCTGGGGAGAGCGGCAGCCGGATGCCGGGTACGTGCACGCTGTCGCCGTTCGGCGTGAGTACGCCGGGCGTGGCATCGGCCGGGGGTTGATCGACTGGGCGGCGGAGCAAGCGGTGGCGGCTGGGCGGGACTACCTGCGGCTCGACTGCCTGAGCGAGAACGCCGCTCTGTGTGCCTACTACGAGGGCATGGGGTTCGCGCCGCAAGGAGAGGTCGAGATCGACGATTTCAGGGCGACCCTGTTCGAGAGGCCGTGCCCGGCGTGACGACGATGGCGGCCGCGACGCTGCGTGGACGAACCGGCCCGACTCGCGCAACCGAGCTCGGGGTGCACTGTGGACGGATCGGCACGACTTCGGCGCGTTTCCGTCGCAGACAGGTGCGAGTTTCGCGGGTACGCTCGCAGCGGGAGCGAGGGTGGCCCAGCTACCCCACCCAGGGTGGGGGTGTTGCGGGATCTTGAGCGCGTTCGCGCTCACCGCGACGGACGGGGCTGCTCGGGCCGGCGTGCTCTCGACCCCGCACGGCGAGGTGCGGACGCCCGCGTTCATGCCCGTCGGCACGAAGGCGACCGTCAAAAGCGTCGCCCCCGACGAGTTGCGCGACCTCGGCGCCGAGATCCTGCTCTGCAACACCTACCACCTGCACTTCCGCCCCGGCGTGGACACGATCGCGGAGCTCGGCGGGCTCCACCGCTTCATGGCCTGGGATGGTCCGATCCTCACGGACTCCGGCGGCTTCCAGGTCTTCTCCTTGCGCCACACGATCCTCGCGCGCGACGACGACGGGGTCACGTTCCGCTCGGTCTACGACGGCGAGACGGCCCGCTTCACGCCGGAGCTCGCCGCGCGAGTGCAGGCAGGCCTCGGCTCCGACATAGCGATGTGTCTCGACGTCTGCCCTCCGGCCGACGTCACCCGGGCCGAGCTCACCGAGGCGGTCCGCCTGACGACCCTCTGGGCCGAGCGGCAGCAGCGCACAGACCGCGCTCCGAACCAGCTCCTCTTCGGCATCGCCCAGGGCGGCTCCGACCCGAACCTCAGGCGCCGCTCGATCGAGGAGCTCACCGCCCTCGGCTTCGACGGCTACGCCCTCGGCGGGCTCGCGATCGGAGAGCCGAGAGAGACGATGTTCGAGACGACCGCCTGGGCTGCAGACCTCCTCCCGATCGACCGCCCGCGCTACTTCATGGGCATCGGCGACCCCGAGGGCATCCTCGAGGTGATCGAGCGTGGGATCGACCTCTTCGACTGCGTCCTGCCGACGCGCAACGCGCGCACCGGCTCCGCCATGACACGCGACGGCCGCCTCAATCTCCGCAACGCCCGCTTCGCCCGCGATCCCGCTCCGCTCGACGAGAACTGCGCCTGCCCCGCCTGCACGAGCTTCTCGCGCGCGTACCTGCGGCACCTCGTGAACCAGCAGGAGCTGCTCGGCCACCGCCTGCTGACCCTGCATAATCTCCGCTTCGTGCTCGACCTCGTGGCAGGCGCGCGCAGCGCGATCGAGCGGGGCGAGCTCCAGTCGTACAAGGAAGCGGCCCTGGGCAGGCTCTCGGCCGCGCCGGAGGTTCGAACGTGAGCTACATCATCCCCCTCGTCGTCGTCTTCGGCCTGATGTGGCTGCTGCTGATCAGGCCGCAGCGCAGGCGCACCCAGTCGCAGCTCGCGATGCAGGACCACCTGCGCAAGGGAGACGAGATCATCACCGCCGGCGGGCTCCACGCCATCGTCCAGTCGATCGAGGACGACGTGCTGGAAATCGAGCTCGCGCCGGGCCTTCTCGTTCGCCTCGACCGCCGGGCGGTGGCGGCCGTCGTGTCGCCGGAAGAGCCGGAGCTCGAGGCCGCCGCCGAGGAGCCGATCTCGTCCGACGACGGCTAATCTGTTCTTTCCCGCGTGGCGAACCGACGCTCTCATCTGATCCTCGTAGGCGTGCTCGCGCTGGCCCTCGCCGGCGTGGCCGCGCTCGCGATCCCGGGCTCTCCGACGCACAAGAAGGTGACCCTCGGGCTCGACCTGCAGGGTGGGCTCGAGGTCGTCCTCAAGGCGGTCCCGCCGAAGAACCACAAGCTCACCGACGCGGACATGGACCGCTCGGTCACCATCATGCGCAACCGGATCGACAAGCTCGGCGTCTCGGAGCCCGAGATCCGCAAGCAGGGCAAGAACCAGATCGTGATCGAGCTGGCCGGCGTCCACGACCCGGCGAAGGCCGCCGCGATCATCGGCAAGACCGCGCAGCTCCAGTTCTACGACCTCGAGAACGACGTCACTGGGCCGTCAACCGACGGCCAGGGCAACGTGCTTGCCCAGACGAGCCTCTTCAACCTGTTGAACGCGGTCAAGACCGACACCAAGAAGGGGACGCCGACCGCCTTCTTCCTCTTCGATGCGAAGAAGAAGCTCAAGCGCGGCCCCCAGGACACGCGAGAGAAGCTGCTCAGCGAGCCGAAGAAGCTGACGACGCTGCCAAAGGGCTGGACGGTGCTGGCGGTCCCGCAGAACATGACCGTCGTCAGCTGCCCGCGCGCGAGCGGCTGCCCGGGCATCCAGCGAGGACAGGAGAACGCGCAGACCTACTGGTACCTGTTCAAGTTCTACCCGGACCGGGTGGACCAGCCCGTTCCGGAGGCGACGGGCACCGACCTCAAGCTGTCCGCGATCAAGCCGGACATCAGCTCGAGCGGCCAGGGCAACGTCGTCCTGCTCGGCTTCAAGAGCGAGGGCAACAAGAAGTTCCACGAGATCACCCAGAGGGAAGCCGCCCGCGGGCAGGCGGTCGCTGACGCCGCCGGCCAGGGGAGCGCGAGCGACATCGGCACCGTCACGCGCTACGCGCAGCACTTCGCGATCGTGCTGGACGGCGAGCTGAAGTCGACCCCGTACATCGACTACAAGCAGAACCCGGACGGGATCGATCCGACCGGCACCGGCGCGGAGATCTCGAACATCACGAGCTACACCGAGGCGAAAAACCTCGCGCTCGTGCTGCAGACCGGCGCGCTGCCCGTCGAGTTCGAGCAAATCGAGCGCACCGACGTCTCGGCGACGCTGGGCAAGGACTCGCTGCGCGAGGCCAAGACCGCAGCCCTGATCGGCCTGCTGATCGTCGCCGTCTTCCTGCTCGTGCTCTACCGCTTCCTCGGCGTCGTCGCGGTGATCGGCCTCGGCATCTATGTCGCCTTCCTCTACGCGGCGATCCTGATGTTCGGGGTCACGCTGACGCTGCCGGGCTTCGCGGGGATGATCCTGACGATCGGCGTCGCGGCCGATGCGAACGTCGTCATCTTCGAACGGATCAAGGAAGAGGTGCGGTCCGGGAAGAGCGTCCGCGCGGCGATCGCGGCCGGCTACGCGAAGGGCTTCCACACGATCATCGACGCGAACGTCGTGACCGTGATCACCGCGCTCGTCCTCTTCGCGGTGGCGACCGCGGGTGTCAAGGGCTTCGCGCTGATGCTGATGATCGGGACGATCATCTCGCTGGTCACCGCCGTCGGGGCGACGCGCGCGATGCTCGGTCTACTCGCCGGCTTCCGCTGGTTCGACAACCCGCGCTTCATGGGCGCGCACGGCCAGCAGACGGCCAAGTGGCTCCAGATCGACTTCATGAGGCGCCGCTATCTCTGGTTCGCGATCTCAGGCGCGATCGTCGCGATCGGGATCGGCGCGCTCTCAGCCAGGGGGCTCAACCTCGGGATCGATTTCAAGGGCGGCACCCAGGTCACCTTCAAGACGCCCCAGCCGACCTCGCTCGCGAGGGTGCGGACCGAGGCGGCGACGATCGCCAAGTCGCCGGTCGTCCAGGGCCGGGGCAAGAACTTCGGCGGCGACAGGTACGAGA
>WNGF01002028.1_pt1 | contig 28983 bp, 25 predicted proteins | sample 5400641 | NCBI WGS metagenome assembly WNGF01 (sample SAMN13153371, study PRJNA577476) | soil metagenome | isolation source: 80 cm soil or saprolite under grassland replicate 2 | place: USA:California | collected 2016-06-15 | reverse complement strand
CTTTTTTCACCGCCGCAACGGCAGCGTGACGGTGCTGGGCATCGACGGCGAGAAGGTGATGAGGCTCGACAGCATCGAGGTCGGCGGGCTGCCCGAGGCGGCGGTGTTCACGCCGGACGGCCGCTATCTCCTGATCGGCAATTACCTCGACCAGGATTTCTCCATCCTGCAGGTCGACGGCAAGAAGATCGCCGACACCGGCAAGCGCTTCAAGGTGCCCGGCCACCCGGCCTCGGCGCGGATGAGCGTGAACTGATCGCCGGCTCGCGCTGCCGCGCCATGCAAGAAGGGCGGCCGCGCGGCCGCCCTTCGCGCAAGTGGATTACGAGGCGAGCCTCACTCTCCGGCGCCCGCCGCCTCGCGGGGGCGCTCGCCGCCCTCGGCCTTCTGCTTGGCTTCGAGGTCCTCGCCGGTCTGCTGGTCGACGATCTTCATCGACAGCCGCACCTTGCCGCGGTCGTCGAAGCCGAGCAGCTTGACCTTGACCTTGTCGCCCTCCTTGACCACGTCGGTGACCTTCTGCACCCGGCGCGGCGCGAGCTGGCTGATGTGGACCAGGCCGTCTTTCGAGCCGAAGAAATTCACGAAGGCGCCGAAGTCCACCACCTTGACCACGGTGCCGTCGTAGACCTGGCCGACCTCGGGCTCCGACGCGATCGACTTGATCCAGTTGATCGCCGCCTTGATCGAATCGCCGCTGGCCGACGCGATCTTGATCGTGCCGTCGTCGGAAATGTCGATCTTGGCGCCGGTCTTCTCCACGATCTCGCGGATCACCTTGCCGCCCGAGCCGATCACTTCGCGGATCTTGTCGACCGGGATGGAGATCACCTCGATGCGCGGCGCGTGCGCGCCGAGTTCGGCGCGATGCGAGACCAAGGCCTTGCTCATCTCGCCGAGGATGTGCATGCGCCCGTCCTTGGCCTGGCCGAGCGCGACCCGCATGATCTCCTCGTTGATGCCGGAGATCTTGATGTCCATCTGCAGCGAGGTGACGCCGCGCTCGGTGCCGGCCACCTTGAAATCCATGTCGCCCAGATGGTCCTCGTCGCCGAGGATGTCCGAGAGCACGGCAAACCGCCCCTCTTCCAGGATCAGCCCCATGGCGATGCCGGCGGTCGGGCGCCGGAGCGGCACGCCCGCATCCATCAGCGCGAGTGACGTGCCGCACACGGTCGCCATCGAGGAGGAGCCGTTGGATTCGGTGATCTCCGAGACCACGCGCAGCGTGTAGGGGAACTCGTGATGCTGCGGCAGGATCGGACGGATCGCCCGCCAGGCGAGTTTGCCGTGGCCGACCTCGCGGCGGCCGGGCGCGCCCAGCCGCCCGGTCTCGCCGACCGAGAACGGCGGGAAATTGTAATGCAGCAGGAACGTCTCCTTGTAGGTCCCCTGCAGCGCGTCGATGTATTGCTCGTCCTCTCCGGTGCCGAGCGTGGCGACGACCAGCGCCTGGGTCTCGCCGCGCGTGAACAGGGCGGAGCCGTGGGTGCGCGGCAGCACGCCGACCTCGCACACGATCGGCCGCACGGTTTTGAGGTCCCGCCCGTCGATGCGCCGGCCGGTATCGAGAATGGCGTGCCGCACGATCTTGGCCTCGAGGTCCTTGAACACGGCCGCGATCCGCAGCGGGTGGTGCGGGGAGTTCTCGACCCCGTCGGGAAAGAAATGCGCCATCGCCTTGGCCTTGGCGGCGTCGATCGCCGCGTGCCGCTCCTGCTTGCCGGCGATGCCGTAGGCGGCGCGCAGGTCGACTTCGACCAGCCCCAGCATCTCCTGTTCGAGCGCCTCGCTCTCGGGGAGTGCGAAGTCGCGCGGCTCCTTGGCGGCCTTCTCGGCGAGCGAGATGATCGCGTCGATCACCGGCTGGAAATGCTTGTGGCCGAACATCACGGCACCGAGCATGACGTCTTCGGGCAGCTCCTTGGCTTCCGATTCGACCATCAGGACCGCGTCGCCGGTGCCGGCGACGACGAGGTCGAGCTGGCTTTCCGACATTTCGTCGAGTTGCGGATTGAGCACGTATTCGTTGTTGATGAAGCCGACGCGCGCGGCGCCGATCGGCCCCATGAACGGCGCGCCCGAGAGCGTGAGCGCCGCCGATGCCGCGACCATCGCCACGATGTCGGGATCGTTCTCGAGATCGTGGGAGAGCACGGTGGCGATCACCTGGGTGTCGCAGCGATAGCCCTCGGCGAACAGCGGCCGGACCGGGCGGTCGATCAGGCGGGAGACCAGCGTCTCCTTTTCGGTGGGACGGCCTTCCCGCTTGAAATAGCCGCCCGGAATGCGGCCGGCGGCGTAGAATTTTTCCTGGTAGTTGCAGGTGAGCGGCAGGAAATCGATGCCTTCCTTCGGCTCCTTGGCGGAAACGACGGTGGCGAGCACGGTGGTCTCGCCGTAGGTGGCGAATACCGCGCCGTCGGCTTGGCGGGCTAGCCTGCCGGTTTCCAGGACGAGCTTACGCCCGCCCCAGTCGAGCCCAACACGATGAATATCGAACATGATTTGTCTCTTTCATGGTTTCGGCGGAAGGGCGAAAGCCATGAGCAAGACGGCGAGAGGCTGTCGCGCGCGCAAGACAGCATCCGGCGATCCTGCCATGGCCTTCGATCTCCCTTCTGTCTGCCGGGCCTCGCCCGGCTTCTGGTTTCGGCAGCCTCGCTGCCGGACTTGTTGCGGCGGCTTGCGCCGTCCGCTGTGAACGCGCGCTTTTTCCCGCGCGCGGTGTTTCAACGACGGATGCCGAGCCGCTCGATCAACGTCTTGTAGCGGGTCTCGTCGATGCGCCGCAGATAATCGAGCAGCTGGCGGCGCTGCGACACGAGCTTGAGCAAGCCGCGCCGGGAATGGTTGTCCTTGACGTGGGTCTTGAAATGCTCGGTCAGGCTCGAAATGCGCTCCGAGAGGATCGCGACCTGGACTTCCGGCGAACCGGTGTCGCCGGATTTGGTGGCATAATTCTGGATGATTTCCGCCTTGCGGCCGGTCGTCAGCGACATCGTGCTAGCCTTTTCTTGCACCGGCGCTGCTGGTCAGGCCGGCGAGGTTGAACACGCGCTTGGGGACGATTTCGCCACGGTCGACTTCGGCAAGGGCGATCAGCCTTCCCGCCGTGGTGACGTAGACCGTGCCGCGCAAAATCGGAGCGTCCCGTCCGCGCAACAGAACGGCCTGGCCCCGCTGGAGCCGGGCCGCATCGGCCCTGCTGACGGCCAGCGCCGGGATGTCGTCCAGCGCGGTCTCAACGGGCTCGAGCGCGTCGGCGAGGCTCGCCTCGCCGGCGGCGGCTCTATGCCACAAAGCCTGCAGCTCTTCCAGCGAAATCATATCGGGCTCGCCGAACGGTCCGACCGCGGTGCGGCGCAGCGCCGAGACGTGCCCGAAGCACCCCAGCGCGCGGCCCATGTCGCGCGCGAGCCCGCGCACGTAGGCGCCCTTGCCGCACTCGGCCTCGAACTCGGCATGGTCGGCATCCGGGGTTGCGACGAGCTCGATCCGGTGAATCGTGACCGGGCGGGCGGCCAGCTCGACCGCCTCGCCGTCGCGGGCAAGATCGTAGGCGCGCTCGCCTTCGATCTTCACCGCCGAGAACCGCGGCGGCACCTGATCGATGGTGCCGAGGAAGCGCGGCAGCAGCGCGACGATCGCCGCCGCATCGGGACGTTGCGGGCTCGTCTCGATCGCCCGCCCCTCCGCGTCGTCGGTGTCGCGCTCCTCGCCCCAGCGCACGGTGAAGCGATACGATTTCCGCCCGTCCATCACGAACGGCACGGTCTTGGTCGCCTCGCCGAGCGCGATCGGCAGACAGCCGGACGCCAGCGGATCGAGCGTGCCGGCGTGGCCGGCGCGCTTGGCGGAAAACAGCCGCTTGACCATTCCGACCGCGAACGTCGAGGTCATGCCGACCGGCTTGTCGATGATGACCCAGCCGTGGACGTCCTGTTTCTCCGGCTTGCGCGAGGCGCCCGGGGCGTCGATCGCGTCAATGCTCGCCATCGGACCCTCCGGCGAGATCGCGCTTGACCGCGGGAGACCGCAACAGTCGCTCGATCCGTTCCGCCTCGCCGAATCGCTCGTCGATGCGGAAGCGGATGTCGGGCGCGAATTTCAGATTCACCTTCTTGGCGATCGCGCCGCGCACGTAGCGCTTGTTGCGGTCGAGCGCCGCCAAGACCTGGGCCTCGTCGCGCCCGCCGAGCGGCATCACGTAGACGGTCGCCAGCCGCAGGTCGGGGCTCATGCGCACTTCCGGCACCGTGACCAGATGCGTCTCGATCACCGCGTCGTGCACTTCGCCTTGCGCCAGCAGCTCGGCGACGGCGTGGCGCACGGCCTCGCCGACGCGCAGCTGGCGCTGCGAGGGGCCGCTTGCCGGCGCGCGATGCTGTCCGCGGGACATTTCATTGAGCCTCGTTACGTTCCGGCGCGCGCTGGCGGCGCCGAACGTTCTCCGATCGATCTCGGTCCAATTTCTCCCGGACAAGATGAGCGCAGGCCAAAGTTTCGAACTTTAGAGCGTGCGCTGCACCGTCTCCACCCGGTAGCACTCGATGGTGTCGCCGGGGCGCATGTCCTGGAAATTCTCGAACGCCATGCCGCATTCCTGGCCGGCACGGACCTCGCGCGCGTCGTCCTTGAAGTGCTTGAGCTGCGAGAGCTTGCCCTCGTGGATCACCACGTTGTCGCGGATGAGCCGCACATTGGCGCCGCGCTCGACCGTGCCGTCGGTCACGCGGCAGCCGGCGACCTTGCCGACTTTCGACACGTTGAAGATCTCGAGAATCTCCGCGTTGCCCAGCGTGGTCTCGCGCAGCGTCGGCGGCAAGAGCCCCGACATCGCTTTCTTCACGTCGTCGACGAGATCGTAGATGATGTTGTAGTAGCGAATCTCGATTCCGGCGCGCTCGGCAGCTTCGCGCGCCTCCTTGTGGGCGCGCACGTTGAAGCCGATGATCGCCGTGCCCGCGGCTTCCGCGAGCGTCACGTCGGATTCGTTGATGCCGCCGACCCCGGCGTGGATGACGCGCGCCGTGACTTCCTCGGTGCCGAGCTTGTCGAGCGCGCCGACGACCGCCTCCACCGAGCCCTGCACGTCGCCCTTGATCACCAGCGGGAACTCCTTGCGGCCCGCGGTCTTGAGCTGGGTCATCATCTGTTCGAGCGAGCCGCGCAGGCCGGCCGTGCGCGCGACCAGCATTTCGCGCTTCTGCCGCGCCCGGTACGCCGTCACCTCGCGGGCGCGTCCTTCGGTGTCCACCACCGCGAGCCGATCGCCGGCTTCGGGCGTGCCGCTGAAGCCGAGCACTTCGACCGGCGTCGACGGGCCGGCGGTCTCGACGGGGGTTCCAGCATCGCTGACCAGCGCCCGCACGCGGCCCCATTCCGCGCCGGCGACTACGAGATCGCCGACGTGCAACGTGCCGCGCTGGACCAGCACGGTCGCGACCGACCCGCGGCCGCGATCGAGCTTCGCCTCGATCACGGTGCCTTCGGCGGGACGGTGCGGATCGGCCCTGAGCTCGAGAATTTCCGACTGCAAGCCAATGGTCTCGAGCAGGCGGTCGAGGTTGGTCTTCTTGGTCGCGGAGACTTCGACGTCGAGCACGTCGCCGCCGAGGGATTCGACCTGGATTTCGTGCTGCAGCAGCTCGGTGCGTACCCGCTCCGGCTTGGCATCGGGTTTGTCGATCTTGTTGATGGCGACGATGATCGGCACCTTGGCGGCCTTGGCGTGATGAATGGCCTCGACCGTTTGCGGCATGACGCCGTCATCCGCCGCCACCACCAGCACGACGAGGTCGGTCACCTTCGCGCCGCGGGCCCGCATCGCCGTGAAGGCGGCGTGGCCCGGCGTGTCGATGAAGGTGATTTTCGCTCCCGAAGGCGCGGTCACCTGATAGGCGCCGATGTGCTGCGTGATGCCGCCGGCTTCGCCCGCGGCGACCTCGGTCGAGCGGATCGCGTCGAGCAGCGAGGTCTTGCCGTGATCGACATGGCCCATGATGGTGACGACCGGCGGGCGCGGCACGAGATGAGCGGGATCGTCCGGCGCGTCGAACAGGCCCTCTTCCACGTCGGATTCGGCGACGCGGCGGACCGAATGGCCCATCTCCTCGGCCACGAGCTGGGCGGTATCGGCGTCGATGACGTCGGTGATCTGCACCATTTGGCCCTGCTTCATCAGCAGCCGGATCACGTCGACGGCGCGCTCGGCCATGCGGTTGGCGAGTTCCTGGATGGTGATGGCTTCGGGGATGATCACCTCGCGGACGAGCTTATCCTTGGGCTCGTTGGTGACCTGGCGCTTGAGCCGCTGCACGCGCCGGCGGAACGCCGCGTCGGAACGCTGCCGCTCCTCGTCCACCTTCAGTGCGGTGACCAGGGTGAGCCTGCCGCGGCGCTTTTCGAGGCCGGTGCGGGGCGCCTTGGGGGCGGGCGCGGGACGCGCGGCCCCGCCGGGACCACGGCGCACGGTTCGCGGCGCCTCTTCCTCTTCGGGCTCGAGCGCGGTACGTGCGCCGGGCGCCAATGCGGTTCGCTTGGCTTCGTCCTCGCCGAAGCGCTTCTTGGCCTCCTGCTCGGCCTTGCGTTTGGTCTCCTCCTCGTGGCGGCGGCGGTCCTCCTCCTCGCGCTTTCGCGCCTCCGCGGCCTCGCGCTCCAGCTGCTCGCGGCCTTCGCGATCGGTGCGGCGCCGCGCTTCCTCCTCGGCAATGCGGCGTTCCTCCGCCTCGCGCACGCGCGCGTCGGCGAGCGCGTGGGCGCGCGCGTTGCGTTCCTCGTCGGTCAGCGTGCGCAGCACGACCCCGGAGGGCTTCGGCGCCGCAGCCGGGCTCAACGCGGGGCTCTGAACCGCCGCGGAACCGGCGGCGGATGCCTTGGCTTGCCGCGCGGGCGCGCGTTCCGCCGCGCCGATCGGCTCGGCCGCCTTGGCGTCGCCCGGCCCGGCCGCGCGACGCTTCACCTTCTCCACGACAACCGCCTTGCTGCGGCCGTGGCTGAAGCTTTGACGCACGACTCCCTGCTCGACGCCGCGTTTGAGCGTCAGCGTCTTGGTCGGATTGACGCTTAGCGTCTTTTCGCCGGTATTCTTGGTTTCAGTCATCCAAAGTTCCAGTCCTGAGCGGCATGCCTGGATTTGAGAGATCCTCCAGGCAGTCCGCACCAATGAAGCCTACGCGACTGCCGTTCCGGCAGCTCGGGTCTCCGGGACCTGCTTTGGCACCGCCGCCGATCATGGGGTGCCATCTCGATCCTCCGGAACGCCGGTCCGGAAGCGTTCGAGGCTGCGACAGCGCGCAAGAAAGCTGTCGCTGGCCCGGCCCGCGAGCAGGGCAGCATGTATCACATTTGCCCTGCCGAGTGCCAAATCCAATTGGGCCGAGCTGAATCGCTCGACGACGGGAATGCGCGCGGCCTGCGCGCCGGTCCGGCGCCTGGCCGCCGCGGCGATCTTCGTCACCCCGTCCGGCCCGGCATCGGCCGCGTGGATGAGCGCAATCACGCTTTCCCGTTGGAGCGCGGCTTCGACCTTGGCGAAACCCGCGGCCAAAACTCCGGACTTATGCGCGATTGCCAGCGCGTCCAGGGCCGAGCGCTCCAGCAGGGCCTCGACGCGATCGGCGAGATCCGGCTGGACCCGAACCTCGCGCCTGAACGCGCGCGCGAAGGCCTTGCGGCGGATCGCCTCGGCAAGTGCCTGGCGCGTCGCCGTCACCCAAACGCCCCGGCCCGGCAGCTTGCGCTTGAGGTCGGCCACGACCTGACCGTCGGGGCCGACGACGAAGCGGATCATGTCGGTCACCGGCTTGACGCTGCGGGTCGCGACACAAAGTCGCTCCGTGGCCGCGGCTGCCTTGCGCGGTCCGGCATCCACCGGGTCGATTCGAGCCAGCATGAACAAGATCCGCGCGGGTTTACCCCTGCACCTCCGTTGCTTCGGCGGGCGCGGTCTCGGCCGGAGGCGTCAAATCGGCGGCATCGATCCAGCCGGCCTTGACGCGCGCCTGCATGATGATGGCCTCGGCGTCCTCGCGCGTGAGCTCGAAGCCGTCGAGAATGCCGGGATGGCGAATGGTCTCGCCCTCCTTGCGCTCGCTCCAGCCGGAAATCTCGTCGGTGGCGCAGCCGGCGAGGTCCTCGACCGACTTGATGCCGTTCTCGCCGAACGCGACCAGCATGCGTGTGGTGACGCCGGGCACTTCCTTGACGGCATCCTCGACGCCGAGCTCGCGGCGCTTGGCGTCGAATTCCGCCTCGATGCGATCGAGATAATCCCGCGCGCGGGTTTGCAGCTCCTGGGCGGTATCCGCATCGAAGCCTTCGATCGAGGCGATCTCCTTCTCGTCCACGAAGGCAAGCTCCTCGACCGACGTGAAGCCTTCGGAGGCCAGCAGCTGGCCCACGACTTCGTCGACGTTGAGCGCATCCATGAACATGCGGGTGCGATTCTCGAACTCGGCCTGCCGGCGCTCGGATTCCTCCTGCTCCGTCAGGATGTCGATGTCCCAGCCGGTGAGCTGCGAGGCGAGGCGCACGTTCTGGCCACGCCGCCCGATCGCCAGCGAGAGCTGCTGGTCCGGGACCACGACCTCGATGCGCTCGCGCTCCTCATCGAGCACGACCTTGGCGACTTCGGCCGGCGCCAACGCGTTGACCACGAAGGTGGCGATGTCCGGCGACCACGGAATGATGTCGATCTTCTCGCCCTGCAATTCGTTGACGACCGCCTGCACCCGCGAGCCGCGCATGCCGACGCAGGCGCCGACCGGATCGACCGAGGAATCGCGGGAGATCACCGCGATCTTCGCCCGCGATCCTGGGTCGCGCGCCACCGCCTTGACCTCGACGATGCCGTCGTAGATTTCCGGCACTTCCTGGGCGAACAGCTTCGCCATGAACTGCGGATGGGTGCGGGAGAGAAAGATCTGCGGTCCGCGGGCTTCCCGGCGCACGTCATAGATATAGGCGCGAATGCGGTCGCCGTTGCGGAACACCTCGCGCGGCAGCATTTCGTCGCGGCGCACGATCGCCTCGCCGCGGCCGAGGTCGACGACGACGTTGCCGTATTCGACCCGCTTGACGATGCCGTTGACGACGTCGCCGATGCGATCCTTGTATTCCTGATATTGCCGATCACGTTCGGCCTCGCGGACCTTCTGGACGATCACCTGCTTTGCCGATTGCGCGGCGATGCGCCCGTATTCGAGCGGCGGCAGCGCGTCCGCGATGGTGTCGCCGAGCTGCGCGGCGGGATTGTGCCTGCGCGCATCTTCGAGGCTGATCTGGCTTGCCGTGTTCTCCACGTTCTCGACCACCAACAGATGCCGGGAAAGCCTGAGCTCCCCGGTCTTGGCATTGATGTCGGCGTGGACGTCGGTCTCGCTGCCGTAGCGCGAGCGCGCCGCCTTGGCGATCGCGTCCTCCATCGCGGTGATCACGATGCCGCGGTCGATCGCCTTCTCGCGGGCGACCGCGTCGGCGATCTGCAGCAGCTCGAGCCGATTGGCGCTGACAGCCATCGATCATTCTCCCTCATGATGGGCAACGGGGCGGCCTTTGCCGAACCGGTGCCGAAATTTATCTTCATCCTGGCTGCCGGAGCGATCCGGCGAACCCCCGATTCCCGCCGTCCGCTCCGCGGCCTTGGCCCGCCTGAGCGATTCGGTGACGAGCGCATCCGTGAGCACGAGCCGCGCCTCGGCCATGTCGGCGATTGGCAAGCTCACCTCGGCGGCCTCGCCCTCCTTCGCATCGTCGCGCCGGATTTTCGCCGTCTCGCCTTCGACGCCGAGCAGGACGCCGCGGAAACGCCGGCGGCCGTCGCGGGCGACGGCCATCTCCACCTTGACGACGTGTCCGGCGAAACGTTCGAAGTCCGACCGGCGCACCAGCGGCCGGTCGATGCCGGGCGAGGAGATCTCCAGCCGATAGGCGCGATCGATCAGATCCTCGACGTCGAGCACCGGGGAGAGCGCGCGCGAGATCGTCTCGCAGTCCTCGACGCTCATGGCCCGGTCCGGGCGCTCGGCCATGATCTGCACCGTCATGCCGGACATGCCCGAGACCCGCACCCGCACGATGCGAAAGCCCAAGCCCGCGAGCACGGGCTCGGCAATGGCAGCCACCCGCGCTGCCAGCCCGGTCTCGCCGACCAGGCGCGGCTCGGATTGTTCGCTTGCAGCCGTCGGCACGATCATGCGGTTCGACACGTCGGTTCGGGTAACAAAAAAGAGCGGGTCCCGGGGGGCCCACTCTCGATAGCCGTTCGGATAATCCGAACGTTATGAGATGTCCATACAGACGCACGGAATATAGCGATTTATCCCGGCAATGCAAGGCCCATGCGGGCTACCTTTATACTTAGAGACAGGCATCGCCATACCTTAGAGACAGGCATCGCCGCGGGGAGCCGTTCCGCGACAGGGGTTCTCCTTGCTCAGCGCGATCATCCGCTTCTTGGCGTCCGCCTGAGCCACGAAATCGAAGGCACTCTTCGGTTTGAGCTCCGTGGCTTTGCGGAAATCGGCGATGGCAAACTCGCGTTTGCCTTGCAGTTCATAAATGCCGCCCCGCGCATAATAGGTTTCTATCTTCTGCGGATCGAGCGCGATCGCCTGGTTGAAATCGTCGAGCGCGCGGTCGTAGTCCTTTTTCTTGAGAAAAACGAGACCACGCGCAGCAACGGCATCGGCAAAACCGGGCTTGATCTGTAGCGCGCGGTCGAGGTCGGTCAGCGCCTTCTCGGTATCGCCCTTGGCCAGGAACGCGCGCCCTCGACCCCAATAAGGGAACGGCTCTTCGTTGCCTTTGGCAATTGCCTCATCGAAGGCGCTGATGGCGCGTTCGGCTTGGCCGCTCGCAAGCATGGCTAGGCCCCGTCCTGCGAATGCCGCTGCGTTGTTCGGATTGATCTCGATCGCGCGGTCGAAGTCGGCCGTGGCTTCGCTGGCGCGTCCCTTTGATACCAACGCAAAGCCGCGACCGACGAGGGCATCGGCCCATTTCGGATTGATGGCAAGGGTCCGATCGTATTCGACGAGCGCCTTGTCGAAGTCTCCCTTGGTCAGGAACAGAAGGGCACGACCGGTGCGAGCGACGGCATTGTTCGGGTTGAGCTCAACCGCTTGATCGTATTCGCGCAGCGCCCGGTCGCTCTCGCCCTTCAGCCGAAATACCGCTCCGCGTCCGGAAAATGCATCGCTATTGCGCGGGTCGGTCTTGAGCGCCCGGTCGAAATCCGCCAAGGCTCGATCGAGTTGCTTCGCCGCGATCAGCGCAGAGCCGCGCTCGACGAGGTTCACGGTTTCGGTCGGAGCGATTTTCACGGCTGTATCCAAGTCGCCGAGCGCCGCGGTCACTTGCTTTTTCTGTAGCTGCAAGGCCGCCCTCAATCGCAGGGCCAGGGTCGATTGTGGATCCTTCGCAACCGCGACATCGAGCGCGGCGATCGCCTGATCGAGTTTGCGCTGCTGGAGGAGGCCGATCGCCTTGAGAATCTCGGGCTGTGCGGGCGAAGCCGAAGGTGCCGTGGGCACGGTCGGTATGTCGCGAATGGTAGGCGCGGGCGCGGCCTGCATACTGGGGACCGGCAGCGCTTGCGGCGGAGTCACCACGCCCTGACCCTGGCGCGTGCGCAACGTCAGCAGCACTTCCTTGAGCTTCGCGACGCGGGCATTGGCGGGATCGATCAGCAGCACCCGGTCGTAATCGGCAAGTGCGCGGTCCCACTGCCCCTTGCGTTCCAGCGCGATCCCGCGATTGGTCAGCACCACGGTGTTGCCCGGCGCCAGTGCGACCGCCTGATCGAGATCCGCAAGCGCCGCGTCGAGCTCTCCCCGGTCGCGGCGAAGCGTGCCCCTGGCATTGAACGCGCCGGCATATTTCGGGTCGATTTCGATCGCGCGCGAATAGGCCGCCAGTGTCTTCTCGATCTCGCCCTTGCGCTGCAATGCGTCGCCCAGAAGTCCCCAGGCGACGGCATTATCGGGGCTGTCGGCGCTGAGCTGCTTGGCTTCCGACAACGCCTGATCGGAGTCGCCTTTGCCGAGCAAGGCCGTAATGCGCTTGGCGCGCGCATCGAAATGACCGGGCCTGAGCGCGAGCGCGCGGCCGAAGGCCTCGACGGCGGCGGCAAATTGTTTCGCCTTGAGCGCCTCGTTCGCCTTCGACATTGCGCTGTCGAATTCGGATGTCGGCGAGCACGGCTCGGTCCGGGCGGGCGGCGCAACGGAATCGGCAGCCGCGGGCGCGCTCGGGGCGGGCTGCGTCGATGCGGCCGCACCCGACGCAGGCGCTTGAACTCGATTGAACTCGCCTTTCGCCGCCAGGATCGCCTTCCTGCGGTCCTGCGCATGGCGGTCGGCCGGCGAGATCGCCAGCACGCGGTCGTAATCGGCAAGCGCGCGGTCCAGGTCTCCCTTGGCATCGAAGGCGTCGGCGCGGCTGCTGTAATAAAACGCGCTGTTCGGATTGATCGCGACGGCTCGGCTCAAGTCGGCGATCGCACGGTCGATATCGCCCTTTCTGCGATAGGCGATGCCACGCGCTGCGTGGGCGTCCGCCGAAGCGGGATCGAGCGCAATGGATCGATCGAAATCGGCAAGGGCGCGATCGATGTTGCCCGTTCGATCGAAGACGTTCCCGCGGCTGAGATAGGCGAAGGCGAAGTCGGGCCGCAGCGTGATCGCCTGGTCGAAATCGGCAAAGGCGCCGGGCACATCGCGGCGCATGAAGCGCACGTTGCCGCGGCCCACGTAGGCATTGGCATTTTTCGGATCGAGCGTGATTGCGCGCTCGAAATCGCTCGCAGCGTGGTCGATGTCGCCCTTTTGCCGAGAAACGGCGCCGCGCTGAAAAAACGCCGCCGAAGAGCCGGGATCGAGCTTCACGGCGGCGTCGAAATCCGTCCAGGCCTGATCGAGCAATCCGCGCTGGCGCTCGTCGAGGCCGCGCCGCAGATGGGCTTTGGCGCGATCCTGCGGGTTGCGATCGCCTTGTTCGATCACAGCCGTGCAGGCGGCGACCATCTTGGCATCGTTCGCCGACTGGCAATCCTCCCATTCGCCGGCGAAGACCGGAACGATGAAGCTTGCCAGCGCTGCCGCGATTCCTAGAACCGGCCGGCAAGACGACGTCCAACACCGGCGTGCCGTTCGACGAACCCGAGGCCGCGTGCGCATGAGCTGACCCTCCCGAGGCCGGCACTATTACCCTAGGTAGTTAGCGAAAACGACCCAAATTTCCTGCAGCGCTCCGGCATCTAAAAACCTGCGTAGGCTCCGGCTAAATACGTCGAAACACCAGGCAGGTAGGCGTGCGACTCTGGCGCGCCGCCTTGAGGTGGTAACGCGTATCGATGAAATCCGGCCAGGGCTTTCGCCAATCCTCCGCGCGTTCCGCGGTCCAGATGAAATCGGGCGCGCGCAGGAAGCGCAGCAGCGTCCATGCGGCGTAATCCGCGCTGTCGCTCGCGAAGCGGAACAGCCCTCCGGCCCGCAGCACCCGGGCCATTGCCGCGATCGTCTCGTCCTGGACGAGGCGTCGCTTCCAATGCCGGCGCTTCGGCCACGGATCGGGATAGAGGAGATCGATACCGACGAGCGATGCCGGCGGCAGCCAGGAAAGCACCGGCACCGCGTCGCCGAGGTGCAGCCGAACATTGCGCAAGCCCTGGGCTTCGATGGCGGCGAGCGCCTTGGCCATTCCGTTCACGAACGGCTCGCAGCCGATGAATCCGGTCTGCGGATTGCGGACCGCCTCGGCGATGAGATGCTCGCCGCCGCCGAACCCGATCTCGAGCCGAATTTCGCCGACGGGCACCGGAAACAAAGTCGGGAGCGGTTCGGCACCCTGGCGCAAATCGAGCGCAAGGCGCGGCAGCAATGTCTCGATCAGCTCGGCCTGATGCGCGCGAAGCCGGTGACCTTTGCGTCGCCCGAAAAAACGCCGCGTCTCCTCGGAATTCGCAATCTTCCTGTCCATCCCCGGTGCCGGCGGCATGCAACCCAGCTTGGCCCGCCGTTCAGGCGATCGCACCGCGGATCGCGCCGACGAGATCGGTCTTCTCCCACGAGAAGCCGCCATCGTTCTCCGGCTTGCGGCCGAAGTGGCCGTAGGCGGCGGTGCGCGCATAGATCGGCCGGTTGAGCCCGAGGTGCTCGCGGATGCCGCGGGGGGAGAGATCCATTACCTCCGCCAAAGCCTTCTCGATCCGCGCCTCGGGAATCTCGCCGGTGCCGTGCAGATCCACATAGAGCGAGAGCGGCTTGGAAACTCCGATCGCGTAGGAAAGCTGAATGGTGCATCGCGCCGCCAATCCCGCCGCGACGACGTTCTTGGCGAGATAGCGCGCCGCATAGGCTGCCGAACGGTCGACCTTGGAGGGGTCCTTGCCGGAAAACGCGCCGCCGCCGTGCGGTGCGGCGCCCCCGTAGGTGTCGACGATGATCTTGCGCCCGGTCAGGCCGCAATCGCCGTTCGGGCCGCCGATGACGAATTTGCCGGTCGGATTGACGTGCCACACCGTCGACTTGGTGATCCAGCCGGGCGGGAGCGCCTTGCGCACATAAGGCTCGATGATCGCCTGCACGTCGTGGGACGACAGGTGCTCGTCGAGGTGCTGCGTCGACACCACGATCTGGGTGGCTTCGACCGGCTTGCCGTCCTCGTAGCGCACGGTGACTTGGCTCTTGGCGTCCGGGCCGAGCGCTTCGGTGTCGCCGGAACGGCGCGCCTCGGATAGGAGCTTCAGGATGCGATGCGCGTAATAGATCGGCGCCGGCATCAATTCCGGCGTTTCGGTGCACGCATAGCCGAACATGATGCCCTGATCGCCGGCGCCCTCGTCCTTGTTGCCGGTCGAATCCACGCCTTGCGCGATATCGGCCGATTGCGCGTGCAGATGCACGGCAATCTCCGCCGTTTCCCAATGGAATCCGGGCTGCTCGTAGCCGATGTCCTTGATCGCGAGCCGCGCGATGTGAGAGACGTAATCGCGGGTAATGGCGGAAGGTCCGCGCGTCTCTCCGGCGATCACGACGCGGTTGGTGGTGGCGAGCGTCTCGCAGGCGACGCGGATCTGGGCCGGCTCCCACCCGTGCCGCGGCGCGAGCTCGAAGAACGCGTCCACTACCTCGTCGGAAATCCGGTCGCAGACCTTGTCGGGATGGCCTTCGGCCACCGACTCGCTGGTGAACAGATAGCTGCTGCGTGACACTGCGCTCTCCCCGCCGGACCGCCTCGCGGCCATGGCCGGCGGCGGTTGTTGCAGCGTCCGCCAGTGAGGTCAAGTGAGCGCACGCGAGCGCCGCAGGCGCGCGACGAGCACCCTCTCCCGGGCCGCAGCAGCTTCGGATCGGAATGCAAGCTTGCGAGCTCACGGCGATCGCAAGCGCCGGCGAACGACGAGCAGCAAGCCGAGGCCGAACAGGACTTTTACCAAAACGTCTCCGCCGCGAAGATAGGGCGTCGGTTCGAGCGGCCGGGGCAGTGCGGAGTCGATCACGCCCTCGGCCCCGAGCGGCAGCTCCTTGACGATCCGCCCCAACGGATCGACCACCGCGGAAATTCCGGTGTTGGCGGCACGCACCAAGGGCAGCCCCTGCTCGATCGCGCGCACGCGCGCCTGCTGGAAGTGCTGATACGGGCCCGAACTGTTGCCGAACCAGCCGTCGTTGGTGACGTTGAGCAGCCAGCCCGGGCGTTCCTCTTTCGGCACCGCTTCATCCGGGAAGATGATCTCGTAGCAGATCAGCGGCAGCAACGAGGGCGCGTCCCTCAGCGCCAAGGCGCGCCGGCGATCGCCGGCAACAAACCCGCCCTGCAGCTTGGTCAGCTGCACGAGCCCGATGCTCTCGAGCCAACCCTGGAACGGCAGATATTCGCCGAACGGAACGAGGTGGACCTTGTCGTAGACGGCCAGGACCGAGCCGTCGCGATCGATGACGTAGATCGAATTGAACGCGCGCAGCGCTTGTGCATCGGGCGCGGGCTCCGCGATGCGCGCCGCTCCCGTGATCAGCACCGTCCGGTTCGCCAGCAGCGTCGCGATCTGCGCCAGCGCGTCGGGCTCCCGCGTCAGGAAGAACGGGAACGCCGATTCCGGCCAGATCAGATGCGTCACATCCTCGAGCCCGGCCGACCCGGGTTCGGCGCGACCCGAGAGCGCCAGGTACCGGCTCATCACTTGTTGCTTCGCCGCATAGTTGAACTTGTCGTCCTGGGGCAGGTTTGGCTGCATGATCCGCAGCCGCACGCCGGCCACGAAAGTGGTCGGCGCCTGCGCCAATCGCACGGCTCCATAAGCGGCGAGCGCCGCGAGCACCGCGAGCGCCAGCACCGGCGCGAGCCAGACCCGGCCACGGTCCATGGGATCATCGGCGAGCACGGCGGGGCTCGCGAACAAATACACGGCGAACAACGTGAGACCCCACAGGCCGATCAGAGCCGAGCTTTGCGCCAGCATCAGCGGACCGGTGAGGGCATATCCGAACGCGTTCCAGGGAAATCCGCTCAGCACGTGTGCGCGCAACCATTCGGATGCGGTCAACGCGACGGCGAGGGTGAGGAGGCGAGCCGGGCCGCGCGTCCACAAGGCTTGCGCCAGCGCAAGACCGAGCGCGGTAAAGAGCGCGAGCCCGGCCGGAAGCCCGATCACGGCGAACGGCAGCAACCAGCCGAAGGTCTCGACGTCGACCAGAAACGCAAAGCCGGTCCAGTAGAGGCCCGCGAGGAAATAGCCGAAACCGAAGCACCACCCGGCGAGCGCGGCGCTGCCCACGCCGGCGAGCGCTCCCGCGCCCGAACCGTCGAGGAGCCAGACCAGGACCGGAAACGTGAGGAACAGCACCGGCCAGGCGTTGACCGGCGCGAGCGCCAGAACTGAAACCAGGCCGGCGCCAAATGCGATTGCCGCGCGGCGCCAGCCCCATGCGACCACGATGGAGTAGGCAACGCGCCTGAGCTTCACCCGCGCACCCGCCTACGAGGTCGCGTCGGAAGGAGGCGAGACGTTGCTGCCCCGCATGCTGCCGGCTTCCGCGGTCGGATTCGGGACGGTGCCCGGCGGGCTCTCCGCTTCGGGCTGGCCATCGCGTCGTTTTACGGCGCGGTCGCGCCGGCCCAGCCGGTCCTTGCCGCGGTAGATTCTCACTCGTTTGACCCGCCGCGGATCCGCATCGAGCACCTCGATCTCGAACCCGAGGGGACCCGGCACCAATTCGCCGCGCACCGGCACGCGCCCGATCTGCAAAACGAGATAGCCGCCGAGCGTATCGACCTCCTCGGCCACCTTGCCGACGTCGAACTCGGGGCCGACGATGTGGCTCACGTCCTGGAGATGCGCGCGCGCGTCGGCCAGGAACGAGCCGTCCGGCTGGCGAACGGCGGCGGGCATTTCCGCCTCGTCGTGTTCGTCCTCGATGTCGCCGACGATCTGCTCGACGATGTCCTCCATGGAGACGATGCCGTCGCTGCCGCCGTATTCGTCGATGACCAGCGCGAGGTGGATGCGGGTCGCCTGCATCTTCGCCAAGAGATCGATCGCCGGCATCGACGGCGGAACGAACAGGATTTTTCGGATGATGTCGGCGGAGGACAGCGAGATCGACAAGTCGACCGCCTTGAGATCGAGGCCGGCCGGAAACGGCTTCTTGCGACGCCGATTCACGCGCTCGCCGACCGCGGCGCGCGACGCCATGAAGGCGATCAGGTCGCGGATGTGCACCATCCCGATCGGGTCGTCGAGCGTGTCGTTGTAGACCACGAGCCGCGAGTGGCCGGCGCCCTCGAATACCTTGACGAGATCGCCCAGCAGGATGTCCTGCTGCACGGCGACGATGTCCGCGCGCGGCACCATCACGTCCTCGACCCGCCGTTCGCGCAGGCCGAGGATGTTTTTGAGCATCGCGCGTTCTTCCGGCGAAAACCCGGTTTCGCCGGCGGCGCCGGCCTCGAGCACGACTTCGAGATCGGCGCGGATCGACCCGTGCTTCCAACCGAACAGACTGCGCAGCATCCGAACCAGCCAGCCCGCGCGGTCCCGGGTGTCCTCGCTGACGCGGGGCACCGGAACGGGGAGCTGGTAGCGCTCGCTGCGGACGCCGGTCGGTTCGTTGCGACTGGGCGCGTCGGGCTCGGGCATGGGAATCGAATCGGCCTACGTTCGGTAAGGATCGGGTATGTCGAGCCGCGCGAGGATCTTGCGCTCGAGGCCCTCCATCTCCTCGGCGGCCGCGTCCGATTGATGATCGTAGCCCAGAAGGTGCAGGAAGCCATGCACCGCAAGATGGGCAAGATGATGGGCGAAGGGTCGCGCCTCGGCTTCCGCTTCCCGGGCCACCGTCTCGTAGGAGATGGCGATGTCGCCGAAGTGTCTGGGCGTGATAGAGGGTGTGGCGGCAGCCGGGAAGGACAGAACGTTGGTCGGCTCGTCGATGCCCCGCCACTGGCGGTTCAATTCGCGGATCGCAGCATCATCCTCGATGAGCACGCCGATCACGCCCTCGACTGGACCCGCCGCCGCGTCCGCGGCGCGGATCGCGCGAGCGACGACGTCGAGCGCCTCGGGGGCGGCCGCGGCGGCGGCCGGCGCGACTTCGATTTCGAGCCGCATTCCCTCGACCTCGGCGGCGGCTGCGTGCTCGGGACGATGCACACTCACGACTTCGATTCCCGATCTACGCGGTCGTAGGCCTCGACGATCCGTGCCACGAGGTCGTTGCGCACGACGTCCTCCGGCGTGAAGGGCACGTGGCCGACGCCTTCGACCTCGGCCAGCAGCCGCACGGCGTCGATCAATCCGGATCGCTGCCCGGGCGGCAAATCGATTTGGCTGGGATCCCCGGTCACGATCATGCGGCTGTTCTCGCCCAGCCGCGTGAGGAACATCTTCATCTGCATGGCCGTGGTGTTCTGAGCCTCGTCGAGGATCACCACCGCATTGGAGAGCGTGCGCCCGCGCATGAACGCCAGCGGGGCGATCTCGATCTCCCCGGTCTGCAGCGCGCGTTCCACGATCCGCGCATCCATCATGTCGAACAGCGCGTCGTAGATCGGGCGCAGATAGGGATCGACCTTTTCCCGCATGTCGCCGGGCAGGAAGCCGAGCCGCTCGCCCGCCTCGACCGCCGGACGCGAAAGCACGATGCGGTCGACCTCCTTGCGCTCGAACAGCTGCACCGCATAGGCGACGGCGAGCCAGGTCTTGCCGGTGCCGGCGGGCCCGGTGCCGAACACCAGATGCCAGCGCTTGAGCGCGCGCAGATAGGCGTCCTGGCCCGGCGTGCGCGCCCGCACCGTGCGCTTGCGCAAATTGATCTCTTCGAAATTGCGCCGCGAGGTCTCCGGATCGAAATCGAACAGGGAGCCCTGCGAGATCGCCAGCCGAATCGCGCCTTCGACGTCCCCGGTGGTGACCTCGGCACCGCGCTTGAGCTGCTCGTAGAGGCCTTCGAGCACGCGGCGCGCCTGCTCGCAGGCCTCGCGCGAGCCCTCGATCGTCACCTGGTTGCCGCGCGAATCGGCGATGACGCCGAGCCGGCGCTCGATCGAGGCGAGATTCTGCCCGTATTGTCCGAACAGCGCCGAGGCGAGCCGGTTGTCGTCGAACGTCATGACGATCTGGGTCGCGGTCCCCTCGCGGAACTCTCCGCCTGGAGCGAACTGGCCGGGATCCGTCGTGAACCTGGGCAAGTCTTCAGCTTCCTACCGCAAGCAAGGACGCGGTGCGATCCGAACGCGAGGCTTCGCCCGCAAGCCTTCCGAACAGGCTGTTGGAACCGATTTCCGTGACCGTCACCGGCACGATATCGCCGATCCGGCTTTCCGGCAGCATGATTTGCACCGGCTGCAGATAGGGCGAGCGGCCGACGAGCTGACCCGGGCGACGGCCCGGCTTTTCCAGCAGCACGTCCAAGGTCGCGCCGAGGCAGCGCGCGTTGAAGGCCGCCTGGTTGCGGTCGATCGCCGCTTGGAGCCGCGCCAGGCGTTCGTTCTTGACCGGTTCGGGTACCTGATCGGCCATGGCGGCGGCCGGCGTTCCCGGGCGCGGCGAATATTTGAACGAGAATGCGCCCGCGTAGCCGACTGCTTCGACGATCGACAGGGTCTGCCCGAAATCGGATTCGGTCTCGCCCGGGAAGCCGACGATGAAATCCGAGGAGAACGCCATGTCGGGGCGCGCGTCCCGCATGCGCGCCACGGTCCGCAAATAATCCCTGCGTTCGTGCCGGCGGTTCATTGCGGTGAGCACGCGGTCGGAACCCGACTGCACCGGCAGATGCAGATGCGGCATCAGCTGCGGCAGGTCGCGATGCGCGGCGAGGAGGCTGTCGTCCACGTCGCGCGGATGGCTCGTGGTGTAGCGGATGCGGGCGATCCCGGAGAGCTCGACCGCCCGATGCAGCAGCCGGCCCAACGTCCATGCGCGGCCGTCGGGTCCCTCGCCATGGTAGGCATTGACGTTCTGGCCGATCAGCGTCACTTCGCGCACGCCGGCCCGAGCGAGATGCTTCACCTCGGCGATGATGTTTTCGACCGGACGCGAGATCTCCGCGCCGCGCGTATAGGGCACGACGCAGAACGTGCAGAACTTGTCGCAGCCCTCCTGCACGGTGACGAAAGCCGATACGCCGCGGCGCCGGATCGCCTCGCGGCCGGCCGGCTCGAGCGCGTCGAATTTGCTCTCCGCCGCGAACTCGGTGTCGACCAGCTTGCCTTCGCGCTCGGCGCGATCGAGCAGCGCGGGCAGGCGATGGTAATTCTGCGGTCCGACCACGATGTCGACCAGCGGCGCGCGGCGCAGGATCTCCTCGCCCTCCGCCTGCGCCACACAGCCGGCGACGACGATCCTCATGCGGCGGCCCTCGGCCTCGGCGCGCTCCTTCCATTTGCGAATGCGGCCGAGCTCCGAATAGACCTTCTCGGCCGCCTTCTCGCGGATGTGACAGGTGTTGAGGATCACCAACTCGGCCGTCTCGGCGGCGGGGGTTTCGACGAATCCTTCCCGCGTCAGCAGGTCCGCCATACGCTGCGAATCGTAGGCGTTCATCTGACAGCCGTAGGACTTGACGTGGAGCTTACGGGGTTCGCTCATGCCGCTCGGGTCGACGTCGATCCGGGCCGCTCGGGCTCACGGCGCATCTCGACGAATTCCGGTGCTTCCGTCATACCCTGTTCGCGGTCGGGGGCCTCTCTTACCGGCTTTCCGGGCAAAAAGGAATGGCCGCCGCTCCGCCCCGCCGGGCGATCCCGCAAGGCGGCCATGGTGAGCCCGCGCACGGTGAGTTCCAGTCGACTTTGCCAACGCTTTGCGATCCGTCTGCGCCTCCTATGCGACGGCTCGCCCCAGGTCAGGACGACGTCGAAACCGCCCTCCTCGAGCACCCGGATCAGGTGCGGCATCAGGTCCATGCCGCCATACCGGGCGGCCACGGGCCGGTGCAGGCATCCGATCGGCAGCCCGTGAGGCCGCGTATAAGCGACCGACAACGGCTGAATCAGCACTCGGCCGGAATGTTCCGCCTCGGCCAGCGCGTCGCGGGCGGCTCCGATGAGGGCCGAGCGCAGCATCAGCGCTTCTTCGCGTCGGCAAGCGGCACCGCGTAGAGCTCCAGACGATGATCGACGAGCCGATAGCCCAACCGGCGGGCGATATCGGCCTGCAGTCGCTCGATCTCCTCGGATTGAAATTCGATCACTTTCCCGCTTCTCAGGTCGATCAGATGATCGTGGTGCGTCTCGGAGATCTGCTCATAGCGCGCGCGGCCTTCGCGGAAATCGTGGCGTTCGATGATGCCGGCGTCCTCGAACAGTTTGACGGTGCGGTAAACGGTGGAGATGGAAATATGCGGGTCGACCTCCGCGCAGCGTCGATAGAGCTCCTCGACGTCCGGATGATCCGCGGATCGTGCCAGGACCTGGGCAATCACCCGCCGCTGCTCGGTCAAGCGCATGCCCTTGGCCACGCATTGCGCCTCGATCGCATTGAGCTTCGGCTCGGTCACGACCGGTCCCATCGATGATCCGCTCTCAACCCTCCGCGATGCATCTTATTGAGGCGGCCGAACAGCGTCCACGCGCCGGTCACGCGAGGTCCCGGCGCAGGACGAGTGCACGCGATCCTCCGCCCGGGCGCGGATAATAGGCCTCGCGCCGGCCCACCTCGCGAAAACGGCGGCGGGCGTACAATTTTCGGGCCGCGATATTTTCGTCGTCCACTTCGAGAAACACCGTGCGCGCGCCGCGTCCGGCGAGCGCCCGAAGATGGAGATCGAGCAGGCGGCCGGCGACGCCCCGGCCGCGCCGCGAGGCAACGACGGCGACCGACAGGATTTCCGCCTCGTCGCCGGTCAGGCGGGAGAGGATGAAGCCGTTGAGATCGCGCGCGGTGCTGGCCCGATGCGCCAGCACGTCGCGGTCCAGCAGCAGCCGCTCGAACTCGTCCTCGGTCCAGCCGCGCCCGAACGAGGCCGCGTGCAGCTTTGCGAAGCTTGCCGCATCGCCGGGCCCGGCGATGGCGAGCTGCGGCGCGCCGCGCGCGAAGAGCCGAAACAGGCTCATCGCCGCGGCAATCGGGCGGCATCCTGCGGCCGGGCGTCCGGCCGGCGCAGGTAGAGTGGTTTGGGGAGCGCATGGGCGGTGTCCGCCGCCGCCCCCAACCGCGCGATCGATGCGAGCTGCGGCGCGCCCCGCGGCTCGATGGCCGGCACGGGGATTCCCTGCGGCCATTGTTCGGCAAGGATTTTGGCGCCGGACCCGACCACGACGGCGGCCCCGCTCGCGGCGCGGACGGCGTCCGGAACCGGCACGAGCCTCGGCGTGACCAGGATGCGTCCGCCCGGCCCGAACACCTCGAAATAGATTTGATCGTGCCGGGCATCGATGGCGGCGACCACGGGCCGGGTCTCGCCAGCGGCCAGATAGGGTGCGGCAAGCGCCGCCAGGGTCGAGACGCCGACCGCCGGCTTGCCGGCGGCAAGCGCGATGCCCCGGGCCGCGGCGATCCCGACTCTCAATCCGGTGAAGCTGCCGGGCCCCACCGTAACCGCGATGCGGTCGAGATGGGCGAACCCCTGGGCCGCCTGGTCCATCACCCGCGCGAGGAGCGGCATCAGGGCTTCGGCGTGGCCGCGCGTCATCGCGACGCTCTCCTGCGCCACCACACGATCCGGCGTCTCGATCACGCCGGCCGCGCAGGCCTCGAGCGCGGTGTCGATGGCCAGGATTCGCATGGACGTCCCTGCCCGCGGTCGGTAACCGGCGCGACCGCCCCATTCAGCGCGTCGGTACCACAGCGCCGCGCCCAGGTCGCCGGGCCCAGCGTCGGGATGGCGACCGGCGCAGGCGCATTGGGCCGGCGCAATCGGCGCGGCAGAGCGCGACGATCAGACCGGCCGCACCTCGGTGACGTCGGGGATGAAATGGCGCAGCAGGTTCTGGATGCCGTGGCGGAGCGTTGCGGTCGAAGACGGGCAACCCGAGCACGCTCCCTTCATGGCGAGATAGACCACGCCGTCCTTGTAGCCGCGGAACGTGATGTCGCCGCCGTCGCCGGCGACCGCCGGCCGAACGCGGGTCTCGATCAGCTCCTTGATGGTGGCGACGGTCTCGGCGTCCACCGGCTCGAAGAATTCTTCCGCTACCGCCGGGCCCTTCACTTCGGCGCGCACGATGGGAGCGCCCGACATGAAATGCTCCATGATGGCGCCGAGGATCGCCGGCTTCAGGTGCTGCCATTCGCCCGCCGCCTTGGTCACGGTGATGAAGTCGCTGCCGAGAAACACGCCGCTGACGCCCGCAATCTCGAACAGCCGTTCGGCGAGCGGCGATTGCGCCGCCTCTTCCGCAGTAGGCATGTCGAGCGTGCCGTCCGCGAGCACCGCCCGCCCGGGAAGGAACTTCAGCGTCGCCGGATTGGGCGTCGCTTCGGTCTGGATGAACATGGTCTTCTCTCCCTGGTCGGCGCGGGAGCAAAGGCCCGCGCGGCCGATCTCGTTGTACTAATTGGGGGTTTGGGGCGAAAGGTCAATGCGTCCCATCGCTGCCGCCGGGGAGGTATCGGCTCACGACATCGCGTCGAGGTCCTCGTCGCTCAGATGTCCCGGGACGATCGCGACCGGGATCGGAAACGTCCCCGCGGTCTTGCCGATATTGGAGACGAGCGGCCCAGGTCCCTCGGTGCCGGTGCCCGCCGCGAGCACCAGGATGGCGATGTCCTCGTCCTCGTCGATCAGCGTGAGGATCTCCTGGGCCTTGTCGCCTTCGCGGATCACCCGCTCGGGCGTGATGCCGGCCGCGCCATTGGCCCGGGAGGCGAAGCGGTCGAGCACGGCGTTGGCGGCTTCCTGGGCTTCCGCTTTCATGATGTCGGCGACCCCGAGCCATTGCTGGTGGCGGTCGTGCGGCTCGATCACCAAGAGCATCACCATTCCGGCGCCGGTGCGCGCGGCGCGCCGGCTGGCGTAATAGACCGCGCGGTCGCATTCCGGCGATTCGTCGATGATGACGAGGTATTTCGGCTTGTGGCCTGCCTCGTAGGCGCGGCGCTTGCGGCTCATCGGCCCTCCCCCGGGGTTCCGCCCGACCTCGGCAATCGGCGTCGCGTCTGCATGCTGCCATGCCCCTTGCGGCGGCGACAAGTGCGGGCTCAGCGCCGCACGAAGCCGACGATGTCCTTGACCGCCTTCATGGTATCGGCGGCCATCGCCTGGGCGCGGGCGGCACCCTCGCCCAGCACCGAATCGATATAAGTCGGATCCCCCACCAGACGTTTCATTTCCGCTCCGACCGGGCCGAGCTTGGCGACCGCGAGATCCGCGAGCGCCGCCTTGAAGTTCGAGAACGGGCCACCGCCGAACTCGCGCAGCACCGCTTCCTTGCTGCTCGCCGCGAGCGCCGCATAGATGCCGACCAGATTGTCGGCCTCCGGGCGCGCCTCGAGCCCCTCTTCCTCGCTCGGCAAGGGTTCCGGGTCGGTCTTGGCCTTGCGGATCTTTTGCGCGATCGCGCCGGCATCGTCGGTCAGGTTGATGCGTGAATAATCCGAGGCGTCGGATTTCGACATTTTTTTCGAACCGTCGCGCAGCGACATCACCCGCGTCGCGGGCCCGGTGATCAGCGGTTCGGGCAGCGGGAAAAAACCGTCGCCGTAGCCGTGGGCGTGGATTGAAGCCGCGTAATCCTTGTTGAATTTCTGCGCGATGTCGCGCGTGAGCTCGAGGTGCTGCTTCTGGTCCTCGCCGACCGGCACGTGGGTGGCGCGATAAGCGAGAATGTCCGCCGCCATCAGAATGGGATAGGAATAGAGGCCGATCGAGGCGTTCTCGCGGTCCTTGCCGGCCTTCTCCTTGAACTGGGTCATGCGGTTGAGCCAGCCGACGCGGGCGACGCAGTTGAAGATCCAGGCGAGCTCGGCGTGCTCGGCAACCTGGCTCTGGTTGAACACGATGTTCTTCTTGGGATCGATGCCGCAGGCGAGAAACGCCGCGGTGACCTCGCGGGTGTGGTGCGGCAATTCGGCCGGATCCTGCCATTGGGTGATGGCGTGCAGATCGACCACGCAGTACAGGCACTCGTAGTTCGCCTGCAAGGCGACGAAACGGGTGATCGCGCCGAGATAATTGCCGAGATGCAGGTTGCCGGTCGGCTGCACCCCGGAGAACACGCGCTCCCTGAACGGCATTGACGATCCCCAATCATCGCGGCCGCGCCACATGCCACGACGCCGCGGCTCGGCGCAAGGGCTCGGGCATGTTTTGGCGGACGCGCAACGCTTCGCCGGCGAAGCCCGATGTCGGGCGTGCGGTCTCGGGCGTGCTTGCCGGCTCGCGGATGCTCGCTATAGTGCGCCGCCCTTTCGGGCGATCACTCGAGCGCCATGGCCATCACCCGCTTCGACGTTCTCGGCATCGGGAACGCCATCGTCGACATCATCGGCCGCGCGCGGGAAGATTTCTTGCTCCGCCACGGCATGCAGAAAGGCGCGATGACGCTGATCGAGGCGGCGCGCGCCCAGTCGATCTATGCGGCGATGGGGCCGGCGATCGAAATCTCCGGCGGCTCGGCCGCCAATACCATCGTCGGCGTCGCGAGCTTCGGCGCCTCCGCGGCATTCATCGGCAAGGTCAGGGACGACGAGCTCGGCCGCACCTTCGCGCATGACATCCGCGCGGTGGGCGTCGCCTTCGACACTCCGCCCGCCGCGCGTGGTGCTTCGACCGGGCGCTGCTACATCCTGGTCACGCCCGACGGCGAGCGCACCATGAATACCTATCTGGGGGCCGCGCAGGAGCTCGGTCCCGACGATATCGATGCCGAGATGGTCGCCGCGAGCGCCATCACCTATCTCGAGGGCTATCTGTGGGACCCCAAGAACGCCAAGGACGCCTTCCTCAAGGCGGCCGGCGTCGCCCACGAGGCGCGGCGGCTGGTGGCGCTGACCTTGTCGGACGCGTTCTGCGTCGATCGCTGGCGCGAGGAATTCCTGCAGCTGATCCGCGGCGGAATAGTCGACGTCACCTTCGCCAACGAATCGGAAGTCAAGAGCCTCTATCAGACCGCGGATTTCGACACCGCGGTTTCCGCCCTGCGCCGGGACGCCGCTCTTGCGGTAGTGACCCGCAGCGAGCAAGGCTGCTGCATCGTTTCCCGGGAGGGCACGCAGCGCGTCGCCGCGGTTCCGATCGAGCGGCTGGTCGACGCGACCGGCGCCGGCGACCTGTTCGCGGCGGGATTCCTGTTCGGGCTCGCGCGCGGCGTCGATCTTTCGACCGCGGCCAGACTCGGCGCGCTCGCCGCCGCCGAAGTGATCCAGCATCTCGGCGCCCGGCCCGAGACTTCGCTCGAGGCGCTGGCGCAGCAGAACGGTCTGCCGGCCTGAGCGCGTTGCGCGCGTCCGCTCCGTGTCCGGCGGCGCTAACCAATTGGTAAGCACCGCATGGTTACGAATGGGTGAATCCGAACGGGGACGAGCCCATGAAGAAGCGCAGGAATACGCCGCAAGCCGACGATGCCACGGAGACGATCGCGATTGGAGCTGTGCCCGAGCCGGGCGGCACCGCACGCGCAACCGAGATCGCCCAGGAATGCGCGATGATTGCCCAGGAATGCACGATCGCGACGGCGCCCAAGGTTGCGGATGCGCCCGCTCCGGCCGCGGCCGAAACGCCGCAGCGGCAAATGCCGCCCGAACCGGCCAGCATCCAAGCCGCGCATGCGCGCAAGGAGCCGCCGGCATTGCCGCGCGCGGCAATCCTCGGCCCGTCACCGGGCGTAGCGCCGCGTGTGGAAAGTCCGGTCCCGAACCCGAGCGTGAGCACCCCGGTTGCGGCCGCGGCCGCGACCGAGCGGCGCCCGCGCCGTTTCGCGCTGCTCGCCGCGTGCCTTGCGCTCTCGGCGAGCCTCGGCGCGATCGGCGGCTCGCTCGCGGTCGCCGAAATCGGCCGTCTGCTCGCGCCGCCGCCACCGCCGGCTGCCCCGGCCGCGGCGGCACATGGCGACGCCTCGGAGGAAATTCGGGCGCTCAAGGATTCCGTCGCGCAGCTGCGCACGAATCTGAAAACGATCGGCGACAATGTCGCGGCGGTCCGCGCCAGCCTCAACGCCTCGTTTTCGAGCTCGACCGCGCAGTTTGCGAAGCTCACCGAGGCGATCGACAAGCTCGATCGCCACAACACGGAGCGCCATGCCGCGGCCGCGGCCGCGCCGCCGCCCACCCCGGCGGCCGAGACCACCGGCTCGATTGCGGCCGCGCCGGGCGCCAAGCCGGCGAAGCCCGGGGTGGTCGACGGCTGGGTGCTGCGCAAGGCCTATCGCGGCGCGGCGCTGGTCGAGGGCCGCTACGGCATCATCGAGATCGAGCCGGGCGACAATCTGCCGGGCGTGGGCCGCGTCGAGGAGATCAAGCGCCAGGACGGCCGCTGGGTGGTGGTGACGCCGAAAGGCCTGATCGTCGGATTGCAATAGGCGGCTTCTACCTCCCCTTCAGGGAGGTCGGCGAGCGTCCTTGGACGCGGGCCGGGTGGGGTTCTTCATCGCCTCCCCACCCCGCGCGCTCGCCGAACTCAGGTGTTCCCGAGTTCGGCCAATCATGAAAATTGGTCCAAGTCGGAAACATCCGACTTGGACCGCGCGACCTTCCCCTCCGGGGAGGGAAAAGCAAGAGCCTCGCCGCTTCGTGAACCTTGACGCCGGCTCGCATGCCGCGCCCGCTTTGCTATGCTGGCATCGCTCGAGCCCGGGAGCCTCGCATGCCATCTGTCGCGAACGTCCTGCGTCTCTTGTTCGCGGCGCTCGCGCTCGCCTTGCCGGGCGCCCGCGCGCTCGCGGCGGAGCCGCCGTCCGCGCCGGGCGACGCGGAGCGCCGATGTCCCGGGTTCATCGCCGGCCTGCCCGACGTCCGTTTCGTGAAATTCGAGCGCGCGGCGATCGGCGAAGGCGAGGTGCGCCTCACCTATGTCGGCCATTCGACCTTCCTGATCGAAAGCCCGCGTCTCGTGCGCATCGCGACCGACTACAACGATTACCTCAAGCCGCCGATGCTGCCCGACATCGTCACCATGAACCACGCGCACTCGACGCACTTTACGAATGCGCCGGATCCGGCCATCAAGTTCGTGCTGCGCGGCTGGAACGACGACGGCTCGCCGGCGCTCCGCGACATGAGCTTTCAGGACGTGCGGGTTCGCAACGTGCCGACCAACATCCGCGACTGGGGAGGCGGCACCGAGCGCCACGGCAATTCGATCTTCGTGTTCGAGGTCGCGCAGCTGTGCATCGCCCATCTCGGCCATCTGCATCACACGCTCACCAAGCAGCAGCTCGACGACATCGGCCGCCTCGACGTGGTGCTGGCGCCGGTCGACGGCACCTACACGCTCGACCTCGAGGGCATGATGGAAGTGCTCCAAGCCCTCAAGGCGCCGATGATGATCCCGATGCATTATTTCAGCGCGTTCACGCTCGAGCGCTTTCTCGATCGCGCCA
>WNGF01002027.1_pt1 | contig 29000 bp, 28 predicted proteins | sample 5400641 | NCBI WGS metagenome assembly WNGF01 (sample SAMN13153371, study PRJNA577476) | soil metagenome | isolation source: 80 cm soil or saprolite under grassland replicate 2 | place: USA:California | collected 2016-06-15 | reverse complement strand
CCCAACACGATGGCGAGCCGGTGCCCAAGGTCATTGACTTTGGCGTGGCCAAGGCCCTCGGGCAAAAGCTGACCGATAAGACGCTCTTCACCCGATTCGAGCAAATGATCGGCACGCCGGCTTACATGAGCCCCGAACAAGCCGCTCTCGGGGGTTTGGACATCGACACCCGCTCGGACATCTACTCGCTGGGTGTGCTGCTCTACGAATTGCTTACGGGCGTAACACCGTTCGACGCGGAGACCTTGCGCCAGGCGGCGCTGGACGAAATTCGGCGCATGATTCAGGAGACCGAGCCGCCCAAGCCCTCGACGCGATTGGCCACACTGGGCGAGCGACTCATCGAAGTCGCCAAACAGCGCCACGCCGATCCCGCCACCTTGAATCGTTTGCTCCGCGGGGATCTGGATTGGATCAACATGAAGGCCCTGGAGAAAGACCGGCACCGTCGATACGAGACGGTCAACGGGCTGGCGGCGGACCTGGAGCGCCACTTGAACCACGAGCCGGTGCTGGCACGCCCGCCTAGCACTCTTTACCGATTTGAAAGGACTGTGCGGCGGCATCGGGGCGCGTTCGCGGCCGGCGCTGCGATTGCGGTTGCGTTAATACTTGGCACGGTCATCAGCACCTGGCAGGCGGTGCGCGCCACTCGTGCTGAGCGCGAGCAGAGGCGTGAGCGGCAGCGCGCCGACGAAGCGGCCGACCACGCCAAACGCGCTGAGCGGGAGGCCCGTGAGCAACTCTGGCGGTCGTATCTGGCCCACACCAATCAGGCGAGCGGGCGAGCGGATCGACCACCACCGGCCATCCACATCCCTCCGCGCGATCCACACTCGAGCGCGAAGTCGACGGATCTATCCGCATTCTACAATGCTTCCCTCACCAATTGCTTGTTGAATCCGACATGGGTTGGGAATACCCTCGCGACGTTACCGGCAGGCCGCCAGACCTTCGACGGCACCGAGTTCGACATTCGTGGCGTCATTCAACTGGGTGGCATCCACCCGGACCTTGCTTTCGATTACCCTCCTGAAATCAAGGGCGTCCCTGTTCACCAGCGGTGCCGGACTTTGCACTTCTTGCACGCCTTCGGGTGGTTGGCCCCGAGCGGCTTTCAGGTCGGCGAATATGTCGTCCATTACACTGACGGTAAGCAAATGAGCATTCCGCTCCTGAACCAGGAGAACATCGCATGCTGGTACCAAAAAAAGGACAAGCACCCTCCGCTCAACCAAAGCGCGACTGAAGTCTGGCGCGGGGAGAATCTCGAGAGCCGGCGTAATGACTGCGACGTGGTCCTCTACCACTTCCGCTGGGCAAACCCGCGGCCGGAAGCGGAGATTGCCACCATCGATATCCGCTCTGCCATGGCGATCGCCGCGCCGTTCCTGATTGCGATCACCGCCGAGTGAAAGGCCTGCGAGACGGCGCACCGGCGTAGCCGGCAGGACAAGCGTTCCGTCAGGCATCAACAACCGCGTCCCGGTCGTCGGTACCTATACGTACACGCCACCAACCAATTCAGCGACACTACCGCTCCGAATTTCAGTCGCCGATTTTATCACGCGGTGACACTGTGAAAATTTTCGCTTCATCTGTAATATTGCCGGCCATTTCCGGTAGCAAGGGGTGAATGCAAAGAATTTCCAAGCTCGCAACGGGCGACCTCCGGCTCGATCTGGTCAGCAAGTTTACCGACGGCGGCCTGCGCTGGTCCAATCCCGTTGCACTCTTCGTGGGTACGGACAAGTTGACCACCACCGATAAGCCCTCCATCACAGCTGATCCGACAGACGCCCGGTTCGTCCATGCCGTCTGGAATGTTCTTGCCAACGGCAATCGAGGGCAGGCGATGGAAGTGACTTTCTGTCCGCCTGGTCGCAGGCGCATGACACGGACAAAGGCAGCGTCTCCTTCCGCCGCGTCGGTCCGTGAGAGCGAAGCACGGTCCTCACTTTCAGCAACGCAAAAGTAACAACAAGCCAATATGAAAGGAACGTCATGAAAGCAATACGCACAAGTGTTCGAGTTCAACAACTCATCGCCTCCGGTTTGGCACTCGCGGCATTGGCGAGCGCGCCCGGCGTCCGCGCTGACATCGTGACCGACTGGAACGAATTAACGCTGGCGACCCAGGATGCAATTCCGGGCGCCATACGCACGCCACCCGCCGGACGGGCCCTCGCGATGGTCCACATCGCGATTTTTGATTCAGTCAACGCGATTGATCGAGCCTACACTCCGTATGTTGTGGGTCCCCTGGCCGATCCCAGCGCCTCGCCGGAAGCTGCTACGGCAGCGGCGGCGCACGCGGTGCTGGTCAACCTGTATCCGAGTCGCCAGGTGGACCTCGATGCCGCGTACACGGCCTCGCTAGGGCTTATCCCGGACGGCGACTCGAAGACCAAGGGCATCTCGGTTGGAGAATCGGTGGCCGTGTTGATTCTGGCGTTACGGAGCGGCGATGGGTCAGCCATCACTCTCCCTTACACCTTGGCGCCTGGGCCGGGCATTTACCATCCGGATCCGGCCGCGCTCTTTGTGGCCTGGGGCAATGTCACACCGTTTGCGTTGAAAAGCGGTTCGCAATTTCTGGCGGCCCCGCGACGCCATTGACGCCGGCGACACCGATGGCAATGACCAGACAATCGCCGATCCGACCTGGACACCGCTGACCTACATTGGCGTGCACCCCGACTATGTCTCGCAACACGCGGCGGTTGGTGGCGCGGCGGCCCAAGTGTTGGCCAGCTTCTTCGGAACCGACGACTTCAGTTTCCGCATCACCACCAGCACAGCGCCCGGCGGCGTGTTTCGTTCCTATGCCAGTTTTTCCCAAGCGGCAAACGAAAACATGAATTCCCGCGTCTGGCTCGGCGCGCACTTCCGCACGGCCTGTCGGCACGGACTAAATCAGGGCAAACAAGTGGGGAACCACGTGGTTCATCATTTCCTACAACCGATCAAGGAGTGAAGTCCAAGGTCTACACCGGTTATATACCGGTTCTGGCGGTGCTCGGTCGGCCCCACGTCTAATCGCCAAGTATTCAATCGTGGTGGTGTCGTGCGTTGTCGTGCGGTGTCGGACCACGATACGTGGCCTGGCGGCAGAAGACTACGAAAAGCTTGCCGCTTTGACAGGGCCTATGGCCTTGTTTTCGGCCCCGTAAAGTGGGCCATAGGAATCCCCGGCCCGACAGGCGGCCAAAGGGCGGTGCGCCGTGAGTGGAGACTTGTTTCGCCTCGGCCCGCGGCGCTCCCGACTCTACGTCTTCTGCGCTACGATCTTGCCATTCTGCCAAACATAAATCGGCGTGTCGTGGGCTCGGGCTGTCTTGGGCGCGGCTCGCGCTGCGCGCCGGAGGGCACGTCCGACCGCTGCGGCAAAGTTCTGTGTCTTGTTCTTTCGCATGGGTCCGTTCATGGCCCTCGCTCCAAAAGCTTGGGCACCGTGCCGGAATTATCATACACGGCCCATTCATCGGCAAGCGCCTAGTAGGCGACGCCGAAGTTCTTCCAACCGCGATCAAAGCGTCGCAACACGTCGGATCGAGGCACGTTGTGACCACCTTGCCTGACCCGAGCCGCGATTCGACGCAGGGAGATGCGCGGCGATCGGAGACGCAAAAAAACCATCTCGATCCGGTACCCAACAGGTTTCCACTGCTGAAGACGCCTCACGTGGCCCAAGCCGCTGAGGGTTGTCTCGAAAGCAAAATCGAGCCGGGCGGCCGCGAGGCGATCCAGTTCGTCCAGGAACAAACGCCCTGCGGAAAGTGCCGCCAATTCCGGGCGTAATGGCGAAAGCCCACCGGCGATTAAGTCTGCGTTGACGAAGTGCACCACGCCAGCGTCCCGGGGAAGGAACTCCCGGGCGAAGGTGGTCTTCCCTGCTCCGTTTGGGCCGGCAATCACGATGCAGCGCGGAGTCTTCTTATTCAATCACTACTCACACAGGGATGGTTCCCCGGACTGGTTCACGCCCGAGATGTATCATCTCGCGGGGCGTGCCAGTGGACTCCCGTGTGGTGGATTGCTGTGTTTCTAAAAACCTGGCATTGTTTGCCCGCTTCGCGATGCAACAAAACTACCGTCAGCGAAATCACGATATTGTTCAGCTTTGCCACGCCGGCGCATCGCCCGGAGCGCTCGCCCGGCAGTTTCGGATTACAGAGAACCGAGTCCACGAAATCTTGAGCCGGGAGGCGCGAGACCATGAGGCCGCCCAGCGGGCCGAACGGTTGGCTCGGGCATTTCGAGTGGCTGATGATCTGGATTGGACGTGGCCAGTGGAGGACCTACTGGATGCCCTGGCCCTTCCAACCCCGACACGGCGCGCCCTGGAGTTTCATTGGGCTGGCAAAGCCGTTCCCACGAACCGGGTCAGTCTCCGCGAGTTGATGAATCTGGTGGTTGCACCGACATCGGACGGCCTGGAATATCTGGTCATACCGGCGCTCGAAGTGCGCGGTGTTGGCGGGTTTGGATTCCGCGCCTTGCTCAATGGAATCCAACGGCTCAATCTCGGCGGGGTTTGCCGGGAAGAATGGCTTAAGCGGTTCGACTTGGAAGCTCACTCATGGCGAATCCGGGGAGGAGAGGATTATTACTGGTCGATGCCAAACCCAATGCGAAGGGCCAAGGCACCCCAGTAGCCGGAAGGAGCGGAGGGTCATCGATGGAGAACTCGAAAACTTTTCTCCGTCAAGGCGGACTTGCGCCCACCATGCTAATCGCGGATACTCCAAGTCGGTATGCACAAGCGCATCGCCATTAACTCGAAAATCTGCCACGGCCAGGCGTGTGTGAAAGGCACTCGCCTCCCGGTGCATCAAACTGCGCACGAAGCCAACGCCCAGTGCCCGTGAAGCATTGGAAAAGCTCTGCTGCACCTACTGGTATCCGCTTTATGCATACGTGCGCCGACAAGGCCACAGTCCGGAAGACGCGCAGGATTTAACTCAGGCCTTCTTCGCGCAATTCCTGGAGAAGAAATCAGTGCAGCTGGCCGATCCTCAGCGCGGCAAGTTCCGCTCCTTTCTGCTCACCTCGCTCAAACATTTTCTGACTCACGAATGGGAGCGCGCGCGCACCATCAAACGGGGCGGCGGCCAGGTCCATCTTTCCTGGGACCAGACTTCGGCTGAGACCCACTACTGACTCGAAACGGCGTCCGAACTCACATCGGAAAAAATCTACGACCACCGCTGGGCTTTGGCTCTCTTCCAGCAAGCCCTGGCTCGACTGCGCGAAGAATATGCACCGGCTGGCAAATCCGCGCAGTTCGAGCAATTGAAGACCTTTCTTACTGATGCCGTCGATGACGGGGCTTATGCCGGCGTTGCTACTCAACTCGACATGCCCACCGGTTCAGTCGCAGTGGCCGTCCATCGTTTGCGTCAGCGCTACGGCGAATTAGTGCGGGAGGAAATCGCCCACACTGTCAGCAAGCCAGCCGAAGCCCAGGAGGAACTGCGCTATTTGATTGAGTTGGTCAGCGGGTGAATCAGCGTGGCTGAGGTAGTTGAATCGCTAAAATTGGTTGAAGCGTTGAAACGGCCCGGAAACTGGATCGATTTAACGATTTAAGACTCCAACGATTTCACGCGCCTTTGCCCTGTAATCTTGGCGCGCAATTCCGGTAGTATCCGCTAGACCAATTTTAGAGCATCTGGACCATGGCTTTCACGCGCACATGTCCCAAGTGCCGTTCGGCGCTTCCCAATGAGGGCTGGGAAGGGCTTTGCCCCAAGTGCCTCGTGCGCGTCTCCCTGGAGATGGCGAGTGGTGAAGCCGAGCCGGAACATCCGTCTGCTCACTCCGCCGCTGGCCACCCTCTCCCATCGGATGGGAGAGAGGCTGGGGGTGAGGGCGCCGCAATAGAGAATCCCAAATCGCAAATCGAAAATCCGAAGCTTCGTTCCTGCGGCGATTACGAACTGCTGGAAGAAATCGCCCGCGGGGGCATGGGCGTGGTATTCAGAGCAAGGCAGGTGAGTTTGAACCGCATTGTGGCGGTGAAGATGATTCTGGCCGGCCGGCTCGCTGGCGAAGCGGAGGTGCAACGCTTCCGCGCCGAAGCCGAGTCGGCTGCCCAGTTGCGGCATCCGAACATTGTCGCCATTCACGAAGTCGGCGTCCTCGAAGGGCAACATTACTTCTCCATGGATTTTGTGCAGGGGCAGAACCTGACCGAATTCGTGCGCAACCGACCGCTCCCCTCCAGACAAGCCGCGACATTTCTTAAGACCATCGCCGAAGCGATCCATTACGCCCATCAATGCGGCATCCTGCACCGCGACCTCAAGCCGTCCAACATTTTGATGGATCAATCCGACCAACCGCATGTCAGCGACTTCGGCCTGGCCAGGCAAATGAAAGGCGATTCGGACCTGACACTGAGCGGGCAGGTGCTCGGCTCGCCGAACTTCATGCCGCCCGAACAGGCTGCCGGCAAACGCGGCCAGGTCAGTCCGCGCAGCGACATCTATTCTCTCGGCGCGATTCTTTACTATCTGTTGACCGCCCGTGCGCCGTTTGTCGCGGAGACGATGACCGAGACTTTGCAGCAGGTGGTGAACGAGCAACCGCCCGCGCCGCGCTTGTTGAATCCAAGCGCGCTTCGCGACCTGGAAACGATTTGCCTGAAATGTTTGGAGAAGGAGCCGGGCAAACGCTACGCGACCGCTCAAGAACTGGCCGATGAACTGGGTCGCTGCCTGCGCGACGAACCGATTCGAGCGCGGCCGATGGGTCCCGGCGGCAAGGCGTGGCGCTGGTGCCGCCGGAAACCCGCGCTCACGTCTGCAATCTTCGTCGCCCTCGTCCTCCTCCTCGTCCTCGGGATCGGCTCGCCGATCGCTGCCTTTCGCATCAATCGCGCGCGGCAGCAGGCGCAACAAAAAGCGAAGGAGGCGACGGACAGGTTGTGGGACTCCTATCTGGCGCAAGCGCACGCCGGACGCTGGAGCGGTCGGGCGGGCCGGCGTTTTGAAAGTTTGGAGGCGCTGCGCAAAGCCGCTGCGATTCGCCCCTCGCTCGAATTGCGCAATGAAGCGATCGCCTGCATGGCACTGGTTGATTTACGGGTTGCCAGGGAGCTGTTGGATCTCCGAAACGGACAGCCCGGGGCTGCCTTCGACATGGGTTATCTGCGCTACGCCAGGCCGGACGCGAAAGGGGCCATCCGCGTGCGCCGGGTGGCCGATGGAGCAGAACTGATGCGGCTGACGGGTTGCGAGCCTCCTGTGTATAACCTTTGGTTCAGCTCTGACGGCAGATACCTCGCAGTGACTTTCGGCAAGGGTCCTGTCCGGCTCAAGATGTGGGACTTGGCTCGGAACGAAGTGGTACCCACCCCCGCTGGCCTGAACGACGTCAAAAACCTGGCCTTCAGCCACGATAGCAACACCATCGCAATAACGACGAAGGACGGGGCCGTAATCATTTACAGCCTGACCTCACAAAAGACGCTCACGCCGCTGGCGCCGCCAGTTGCGGCTTGGGCAATCCAATTCCATCCCACGGACACGAGGCTCGCGATTGCCAATGAGTGGGGCTTGAAGTTGGAGGTCCGTGATTTGGAAACGGGAAAGGTGATCCAATCCATACCGCACTCCGATACCATCTACAACCTCGCCTGGCATCCGGACGGCCGCCGCTTGGCCACCGCCTGCGCAGACTCGCGGGTGTATATCTGGGACATCAGCACCGGCAACCAGCTGGCCATGTTGTCCGGCCATTCGAGAGAGGTGGTCGCAGTCGCGTTCAGTCACGCCGGCGACCTGCTGGCGAGCTACAGTTGGGATGGCAATGTGCGTCTTTGGGATACGCTGGCGGCGCGACCGCTGATCAGCACGCCGTCCACCGGAGGATTTGCACACTTCACTGCGGACGATCACTGGCTTGCCTGTCTGGCTGATGGGCCGAGTTTGGCGCTGATGGAAGTAGCCACGGCCCACGAGTGTCGCTTGCTGCACTGGTCTTCAGAACGGGGCAAGGGCCCGAGTAACTGCGACTTCAGTCCCGACGGGAAATTACTGGTCTCCGGCCATGGCGACGGTGTGCATCTTTGGGATGTGGGGGCTGCCAAGGAAATTGCCCGGCTGCCGGAGGGGAATAACTGGTCGGTCGTTTTTGCTCCGAGTGGAAAGAGCTTGATCACCTCAGGAGACAGTGGCCTGAAGCGATGGCCCATCGAGTACCCGTACGAGGGGCAGAAAGCCAACTTGCAAGTCGGCCCTCCACGTCGTTTCGACCTTGCAGGTGGGTCCACCCGCGCGGCGATGAGCGGCGATGGGACCACACTGGCTTTTTTTCACTCCAACATCGTCCATGTACTCGACACCGAGGCATGGCACGAGACGGCGAAGCTCAGCGAGGGTCCGAAGCCGCATTACCTGGCGCTCAGTCCGGATGGCAGGTGGGGCGTGACCGGAAGGTGGAATGCGGGTCGCGGCAATCTGATTTGGGAAATTCGCAGCGGAAAAATCGTGCGCGAGTTACCCGGCGCAATGCCCGCGAATGTCGCTTTTAGCCCGGACAATAAGTGGCTGGTCACGAGCGACGGCAGACAATGCTGCGTTTGGAAGGTTGGCTCCTGGGAGCGTCTTCATTCCTTTGAGCGCCAAGGCGCCGGGGATTTGCCCGGTCCCATTGCCATCACAAGGGACGGCCGTCTGGCGGCTGTCGCCCACTCGCGCCGCGCAGTGCGCCTGGTGGACACCACCACGTGGCAGCAGTTGGCGACGTTGGCACCGCCGGACCCAGAGGAACTGTCTGACCTACGTTTCAGCCCCGACGGCAGCCTTTTGGCAACGGTCAGCAGCTACGCGATACATTTGTGGGACCTGCGCTCTATCCGCCGGCAACTGGCGCCGATGCAACTGGATTGGGACCTGCCACCGCTGCCGCCGCCCGCGACCAATCAATTCCTGGGACCACTAACCGTCACCGTGTTGGGAAACACAAACCAGCCGGGCACCGAAAGAAAGCCGTAGGCAGCGCAGGCCGCGTCACTCCGAGACGGTCTACCGAGTCGGTGAAACGGCGCTCACGCTAGGGCTGTCTTCTGCTCGAGAACCTGCGTCCTTTCTCGTGTTCATTCGTCACTACTCTTGAACAGCGGTCGGCTGAACCGCAGATCACAGTGAATGAACGCAATGTAATATGAAGACTCAGGAACTCGAATTGGATGAAGTCAGGAAATCCGTGCGAGAGCACTACGGCGCCGTTGCCATAAGCAAGCGCGGTTGCGGTTGCGCGCCGACCTGTTGCAGCACCGCCGAAAAAGCGGCCGCCAACACTCGCACTGCCGACGCCGTTTCGCAGGCTCTTGGTTACTCTGCTGATGAAATCAGCGCGGTGCCGGAAGGCGCAAACCTCGGCCTGGGCTGCGGCAATCCGCTCGCCATCGCTTTGCTCAAGCCGGGACAAACCGTGCTTGACCTCGGCAGCGGCGCGGGATTTGACGCCTTTCTCGCCTCAAAGGCGGTCGGGCCAACAGGCCTTCTCATCGGCGTGGACATGACGGCCGACATGGTGAGCAAGGCGCGGAAGAACAAGGCCATGGGCGGCTACACAAACGTCGAGTTCCGGCTTGGCGAAATCGAGAATCTGCCCGTCGCCGAAGCGTCGGTGGATGTCATCATTTCCAACTGCGTGATCAATCTGGCGCCCGATAAGGCACAGGTCTTTCGCGAGGCGTTTCGCGTCCTGAAGCACGGAGGGCGGCTCGCCATTTCGGACATGCTCGCCACGGCGGCACTTCCTCCGGACCTGCTGAAGGACTTGGAGCTTCACGCCGGATGCGTGGCTGGCGCCTGGCTCATTGAAGAGGTTAAGAGCGGCCTCCGCGCCGCGGGCTTCGCGAACATCCGTGTTGAGCCGAAGCCGCAGAGCCGCGAATTCATTCGCGAATGGTTCCCCGGTCGCGGCGTTGAGGATTACGTTGTCTCCGGAACCATCGAAGCGGTAAAAACGTGAGCGCACGATGAGGCCGACGCTCGAAAACATTTGGCACGAGTTCGCCGTCAAGCTGGGGCAGTTCATCCGCGCGCAGGTGGCTGATCCGGCGACGGCAGAGGACATTTTACAGGACGTGTTCGTCAAGATTCAGGCCCGGCTCGACCAGCTTGAAAATCCGGCGAAACTGCAAGGCTGGGTCTATCTCATCGCGCGCAATGCCATCATCGATCATTACCGCACGCGCAAATCGACGATTGAAGTGCCCGAATCGCTCCCTGCTGAGCTGCCCGAAGACGATGCTGAAATGGAAGGACTCAAAGCCGCTTTTCGCCGCATGATTGACAGCTTGCCGGAACCTTATCGCGACGCGCTGGTCGTCACCGAGTTCGAGGGACTCACGCAGAAAGCACTGGCCGGCCGTCTCGGCATTTCAGTCTCCGGTGCGAAATCTCGCGTGCAACGCGCACGCGAGCAGTTGAAACAGATGTTGCACGAGTGCTGCACCTTCGAGTTCGACCGACGCGGGAGGGTCATTGATTGCGCTTCGCGCGCCAAACGCAGTTGCCCGGAGTGCGGCTGAACGACGACTGCGGAACCCAATCAGTTTCTAACAAAGGGGGCTTGACCTTGCACTATGGTGCAGGGTTTACGTGTTTGGTTGATGCACGGCTTGAATAACAACAGGCCCCTAAGTATCGGCAGCGTGGCCAGACTTGCCGGCGTGCCGTTGACGACCGTCAGGTTCTACGAACGGGCGAATGTCGTCCGGCCCATGGGCCGCAGCGGCGCGAACTATCGCCTTTACTCGCCAGACGCGGTCGCGCGTATTACGCCAATTATCACGTCGCTCTCGTTTACGCGGGCTTGCTCGGCTTGATGCTCGCAGCGATCTGGAATGTCATCGCCAAACGCCGCTGCTCCACTTGCTGCTCCAAGTCAAATTCATGAAACCAGTGCTGCAATCCACCGTCACCTGTCCCCATTGCGGCTTCCGCAAGACGGAAACGATGCCGACCAACGCCTGCGTCTTTTTCTGGGATTGCCCGCACTGCGGCGCCCGGCTCAAGCCCAAGCCCGGCGACTGTTGCGTGTTTTGCTCCTACGGGTCCGCGAAGTGCCCGCCCATTCCGGCTGGCGACGACGGCTCGCCACGCGCCGAAGGCAGTTGCTAAGACTGCCAGCGCCGATGCTCCCAGCGATACGACGACGAGAAACTTGATATGGGGCAATGCTCATGGGCACTTTCCTCGCATACGCTGATGACAAAGTTGAACCCCGGACGCTCACGCATGAACGGGAAGATGCTCTTGGTTTTGTTTTGCGAGATGTCGATGCCGAGTTCGGCCATCGCTTCGACGGCCAGCGGGTTGAGTTGGCCGGGTTGTGTCCCGGCGGACTCGACGTGGAAGAACCCGCCGCAGTTTTGTTTCAACAGCGCTTCGGCCATCTGGCTGCGGGCGCTGTTGTGTGTGCAGATGAATAGCACCTTTTTCATACGCTTGAATTTTCGATTTGCTCGTTTTTGCTTGAAATCAATCTCCCGAATCCACCACTGCCGCCACGAGCAGAGTGTGCGTCGGGCGCGGAAGGCCAAGCGACAGCAGCCCCGCCGCCAGCACGAAACCCGTGGACGCCAGCAAGCACCAGATGAGTCCCCCATTCACACCTTGCTTCAGGCCGGTTTGATACAGCAAACCCGACAACACTGTTCCCGCCAGCCGGCCACAAGCGTTCGCCATGTAGTAAATGCCCACGCTCATCGCGACCTTCTTGTCATCGGTGTAGGCGAGGATGAGATACGAATGCACGGCGGAGTTCAGCGCGAAGAGAATGCCGAACAGGATGAGGCCCGCCACAATGACGCCGCCGGGGCTGACTTTGAAGTGGAGCGCGGCGGCGATGGCAGCGGGAAAAAACGCGAGCACGAACGCCAGCCACGTGGCTGTGTGCCCGTCCGGCTGCTTGTGGCCTTCGGCTGTCTTGCGCCGAATGAGCGCGGGCGCCGATGCTTGCACGACCCCGTAACCGATGACCCATGCGGCCATGAATCCGCCGGCCTGCCAGAATTGCCAGCCCAGCACGGAAGACAGGAAGACCGGCACAGCGACGACAAACCAAACGTCACGCGCGCCGAAGAGAAAGAGCCGCGCGACCGCCAGCATGTTCACCGCACTGTTGCGCGAGAACACGTGGCTGAACTTTGCCTTCTTGTTCACAGTCCCGAGACCGCCGCGCATCATGCTAGCTGCGACGAGCAGACCCGTCGCCACGAGCGCGATGAGTGTCCAAACGGACGCCTGAAAGCCAACCACCGAAAGCAGCAAGCTGCCCGTGAAAAATCCCACACCCTTAAGCGCGTTCTTGCTGCCCGTGAGCAGCGCGACCCATTTGTAGAGCCGGCCTTCACTGTCGCCAGCCACGAGCTTCACCGCGCTCTTGCTGCTCATCTTCGTGAGGTCTTTCGCGATACCGGAGAGCGCCTGCGAAAACATCACGTAAGCGACAGTCAAAGCACTGGGCGGCATTAAAGCGAGCATACTCAACGCAATCAGTTGCGTGCCCAGGCCCATGAACAGCGTCGTCTTCAATCCGAAGCGCGAGCCTAGATACCCGCCGCAAAAGTTCGTCACGATGCCGAAGACCTCGTAGAACAGAAACAGCGACGCCACTGCGAAGGTGCTGTAACCGAGTTTGTAGAAGTAGAACAGAACCAGAGTGCGAATCGCCCCGTCCGCCAGCGTGTCGCACCAATAGGCGAGCGTCACAAGCGCGTAGTTGCGGACGCCGTTTTTTGCGGCGGCGTCAGGGATGCTCTTTCCAGCGGTTTCAGCGGCGGCACTCATGGGTCAGTTCAGCGAGAGAGCAACTTTGCGCGCCAGTTCGGCGTAGCGGTTGGCATAGCCCCATTCGTTGTCATACCACGCAAAGATTTTCACCTGCGTCCCGTTGGTCACCATCGTCGAAGGCGCGTCGATGATCGACGAGCGCGGGTCGTCTTTGAAATCGACCGACACCAGCGGGCGTTCCTCGAAGCCGAGAATCTGCTTCATTGGGCCAGCCGCCGCCTTCTTCAGCAGTCCGTTCACTTCTTCCATGGTGGTTGGTCGCGTGACCTCAAACACGCAATCCGTGAGGGATGCGTTCAAGAGCGGGACTCGCACCGCGATGCCGTCGAGTTTGCCGAGGAGTTCCGGGATGATGAGGCCTATGGCAGTCGCGCAACCCGTTGTCGTCGGAATCAGGGAAAGGCTCGACGCCCGTGCCCGGCGCAAATCCTTGTGCGGAGTGTCGAGAATTGACTGCGTGTTCGTCATGTCGTGGATGGTCGTAATCATGCCATGCTTTATCCCGATGCCCTCGTGGATGACTTTCACCACCGGCGCCAGACAATTCGTCGTGCAGGATGCCGCAGTTAAGACGTGATGCCGCGCCGGATCGTAAAGGTGGTCGTTTACACCCATCACGATGTTAAGCGCGCCCTTCTTCACTGGCGCGGCCACGATGACTTTCTTCACGCCGGCCCTGAGGTAGAGTTCCAATTGTTCTTCCGTGCGGAACTTCCCGCTGGATTCCAGCACGATGTCCACGCTCAAGTCTCGCCACGGCACGTCAGCGAAATTCTTCTGGCTGCTGTGTGTGACGGTCTTGCCGTCGATGATGAGCTTGTCCTTCTCACCGCGAACTTCGCGGTTCCAGCGCCCGTGCAGAGAGTCGAAATACAGCAAATGCGCGGAGGTTGCGCCATCCCCGCCGATTTCATTGAGGTGGACGAACTCGATGTCAGGCCAGTCCCAGCCCGCGCGAAAGGCGAGCCGGCCCATGCGTCCGAATCCGTTGATGCCGATGCGTGTTGCCATAGTTGTTGGCTGCATATTCGCGTATGCGAATATGCTGGCAACAAAAAAAGCTTAGCGAGGACAGCACCCGCCCGCCTTCCTCAGTTTCGCGGCACGCGTCGCGTCCTTTTGAATCGCTGGCACTTCGTCGAAACATTTCGAGAGGCACTCCAGCAGTTTTTTCTGAAACGGATTTCGCGCAGGAGCTAGGGCGTAATGAATCCACTGCCCTTCTTTGCGGGCAACGACCAGCTCAGCCCGGCGCAAATACGCCAGATGACGAGATGCCGTCGGTTGCGGAACGCCAATGATTTCCACCAGGTCGTTCACGCACAACTGGCCCCCTTGCAGCAGGTGCAGGATGCGAAGTCGCGTCTGGTCAGAAAAGGCGCGGAACTTCGCGTCGGCTCCATTGGTGTTGGCGCGTGGCATAATAAAGTCTCTAGACATCATTCGCGTTACAGGGGGGACTTTCAATCGAAAACGCCACTTGGCTAGGCTGAACACGTCCACGCCGGTCAATGGCTCGTCAATGGAGACGCGTCGAGGTGTTCTTATCGTTCCTGAATGGTTGAGTTAACATGCGGTGAAGGCGCAGTTCCTTGGGGTCGCGGAATTGTTCGATGCCCAGCGTAATGCCCTCGAACTGCATGTGTCGTCGGACCACGAGATGTGGCCTCACGGCAGAAGTTTGTGCAAAATTTTTCGCTCTGATAGGGGCTATGGCCTTGTTTTCGGCCACGTAAAACGGCCCATAGGGATCGCCGGTCCAGTCAACGGCCAAGCGGAGGTGCGGAGTGAGTGAAGATTTGGGTGGCCGGGGTTCGCAGACCACTGACGTTAGGGCTTCAGCGCTACGACCTTGCCGTTCTGCCAAACATAAATCGGCGTGCCGTGGGCTCGGGCTGTCTTGCGCGCCGCTCGCGCTGCGCGTCGGAGGGCACGCCCGACCGCCTTGGCAAATTCCGGCGTCTTGTTCTTTCGCATGGATCTGTTCACGGCCCTCGTTCCAAAAGCTCGGGCATCGTGCCGGAATTATCCTACACGGCCCATTCGTCGGCAAGCGCCTTGTACGCGACACTGAAATTTCTCCAGCCACGATCGAAACGTCGCAACACGTCGGGCCGAGACACGTCGTGCTTCCCTGCTCCGTTTGGGCCGGCAATGACGATGCAGCGCGGAGTCTTCTTTTGCTGGCGGAGCATCCTCAAGACACTGATCGGGACAGGATCCAAACGCGAGCCGAAAGTCCGGACGGCCCGAGGGGACTTGAACCAGAATACAGCCAGCCGGCCATTCGGCACGATTTGGCATGTTGGCAGGGCGTTTTGCCATTGTTTGCGCTCGCGTCCCGCGAGGTGATGGCCTAGTCATGGTCTCGGTTTTTTGCGTGGGGTCATAGCTCAGTTGGTAGAGCGTCTCGTTCGCAATGAGATTTCGCTTGGTGGCCCCATTTCCCCTTCACCTGGACCCACCTGGACAATCGCCAATAAAATCAGGGGGTTCATGCATTTTCGTCGGGACCCATGTGGACCCAATTATCCGTCAATTTTTTTCACTGGTTAGGAGGAGGTTAGGAGGAAGATGATTACGCCCGAACGGAAATCTACCCGCACGGGGACGGCTCCCCGGACCGGTTAACCGCCGAGATGTATCATCTCGCGGAGCGTGCCAGTGGACTCCCTGTGGTGGATTGCTGTGTTTACTGGTCGATGCCAAACCCAATGCGAAGGGCCAAGGCACCCCGGTAGCCGGAAGGAGCGGATGGTCATCGATCGAGAACTCGAAAACTTTTCTCCGTCAAGGCGGACTTGCGCCTGCCATGCTAATCGCGGATACTCCAAGTCGGTATGCACGAACGCATCGCGATTAGCTCGAAAATCTGCCACGGCCAGGCGTGCGTGAAAGGCACTCGCATCCCGGTGCATCAAATCTTCCGCATGCTGGCCAACGGCGACTCCGTGGACTCCCTCCTGCGTGCCTACCCGACTCTGCAACCCGAGGACATCCTGGCCTGCTTCGACTACGCCGCCTCCCTGGCCGAGGAAGAGGTAACGCCATTTGATGCCATCGGCACGGAATGAAGATTTTCGTGGACGAGAACATCCCCAGCCGCACGGTTGAGGAACTTCGCCGTCTCGGCCATGACGTTCTCGACATTCGCGGCACGGCGGATCAAGGGATGGATGACGACGTTCTTTGGGCGCGAGTGTTCAACGAAGGGCGGCTGCTCATCACCACCGACAAAGGCTTCGCCCAGCGTCGAAGCGAATCTCACCACGGCATTTTGATTGTGCGGCTCCGCCAGCCCAACGAAGCGAAGATTCACGACCGTGTCCTGCGCGCGATGAAGCATTTCTCTGAATCAGAATGGCCGGGCCTGCTCGTGGTCATGCGCGACGCAGTGCAGAGCGTCAGTCGCGCGGAGTAACGTCCAGGCGCTGCTTCCGTTGGGCCGCGAGGAAGCGCGCTCGTCCTGGAGTCTGGGGGATAATTTTGATCGCCCTCTGGCTGGGCCACGAAAGCTTCAACGCTACTCATCAATAGGCGGATCCGATTCTCGACTCACATCAGATTCCCAGTGTATGCTCTCCGCATGCGCCAGGACACATCGCCACCAGAGGACGCCCGGCTCATCCATGTCACCTCGCCATCCCTCAAAGCTGTCACCCAGCACTCCCCTCCTGCTCTCAAGATCGCGCTGTTCCGTTCATTGTTCCGCGGTCGGGAAGATGTCTATCCCCGTCGGTTCGAAAGCCGCAAAACCGGACGCTCCGGTTACCAACCCGCCTGCGGTAACGAGTGGGTGCGGGGCATCTGCGAGAAGCCCCGCATCAAATGCTCGGAATGTCCGCACCAACATTTCCTGCCCATCACCGATGAAGTCATCCGCTGGCATCTCTCGGGGGAGGATAGCCAGGGACATCCGTTTGTCATGGGTGTCTACCCGATGCTCCTGGACGAGACATGCTTCTTCCTCGCCATCGACCTCGACAACGATTCCTGGCGTCAAGACGCGGAGGCCCTGCTCGAATCATGCCAGCGGCTGGCGGTTCCCGCGGGGATCGAACGGTCCCGCTCAGGCAACGGAGCTCACGTGTGGCTGTTTTTCGAAGAAGCCATTCCCGCGCGCCTCGCCCGGAGTCTGGGGTCGCATGTGTTGACCGAGACGATGGAGCACCGGCCCGACATCGGGTTGGGCTCGTACGACCGCCTCTTCCCGAACCAGGACACCCTGCCCAAGGGAGGCTTCGGTAACCTGATCGCACTGCCTCTGCAGAAGGGGCCCCGGGAGCGTCAGAACAGTGTCTTCCTCGATGAGGGTTTCGTGCCCCACGTCGATCAATGGGCTCACCTCGCTGCGCTGCCAAAGATCCCCAAAACTCAGGTGGAAGCCATCGTCCAGGAGGCGGACAGAAGAGGAAGAATCATCGGAGTGCGTGTCGCAGCCGGCGATGAAGACCCAGAAGACGCATCGCCGTGGACCGCGCGGCCCTCACGCCGTCGACAGGACACCCCCATCACAGGCTTGCTGCCCGGGAGCCTGGAGGTCGTGATCGGAGATCAAGTTTACCTTCCCAAGGCTGGGTTGCCGCCCGGACTCCGCAACCGATTGATCCGGCTCGCGGCGTTTCAGAATCCTGAGTTTTATCGAGCCCAATCGATGCGTCTGCCGACTTACGATAAACCGCGCATCATCGACTGTGCGGAAGACCATCCGCAACACATCGCACTGCCCAGAGGATGTCTCGCAGAGGTCATCGAACTCCTTCGCGCGTTGAACATCCAACCAATCCAACGCGACGAACGGTTTGCCGGGACCCGCTTGGGGGCAGCCTTCCAGGGTGAGCTTCGCCCCGAGCAGGAAGTCGCCGCCCAAGCGATGGCCGCCCACGACATCGGCGTTTTGGCGGCGACGACCGCCTTTGGGAAAACCATGATCGCGGCCTGGCTCATCGCCCAGCGCGGGGTCAACACGCTGGTTCTGGTCAATCGACAACAACTGATGGAACAGTGGGTGGCCCGGCTGTCGACTTTTCTGGGCGTGCCGGCCAAGTCGATCGGACAGATCGGAGGCGGCCGGAAGAAGCCGACTGGGCTTCTGGACGTCGCGCTCTTGCAGAGCCTGGTCCGCAAGGGAGTGGTGGACGATCGAGTCGCCAGTTACGGGCATATCGTCGTGGATGAATGTCATCACTTGTCCGCTCGCAGCTTTGAGTTGGTGGCCCGCCGGGCCAAAGCAAAGTACGTGACCGGCCTCTCGGCGACCGTCGCTCGTAAGGACGGCCACCATCCGATCGTCTTCATGCAATGCGGTCCGATCCGGCATCGGGTCGATGCGCGACAACAAGCGGCATCTCGTCCGTTCGTGCATCATGTCATCGTCCGCCCAACGGGATTCCGAACTCTGGATCCCTCCGATGAGAACGTCCGGGCAGAGTTCCAACGCCTCTACTCGGCGCTCACCGCCGATAGCAAGAGGAATGAGCTGATCTGCGCCGATGTAATGGCCGTGCTGCGAGAAGGTCGCTCTCCGTTGGTGCTGACCGAACGCACCGACCACCTTCAAGCTCTCGCCGATCGACTTATTGCGGACACGCCACATGTCATCACTTTGCAGGGTGGGATGGGAAAGAAAGCCCGGCGAGCGATGGCCGAGCGGATAACGGCCATCCCCGGAGATGCCCCGCGCGTGATTCTGGCGACCGGTCGATACATCGGGGAAGGTTTCGATGATTCCCGGCTGGACACTTTGTTTCTGACCTTGCCGGTGTCGTGGCGGGGAACGATCGCCCAGTATGCCGGACGGCTGCACCGGCTGCACGACGGCAAGCGAGAGGTGCGGGTTTACGATTACGCGGACCTGGATGTTTCGATGCTGAGCCGCATGTTCGATCGGCGTTGCCGGGGATACGAGGCTATCGGATACACCATCCTGTTGCCGGCCAGCGCTGTGCCAGGGTGGCCTCCCGAGGTCCCTCTTCCGATCGATCCCCAATGGAAGAAGGATTACGCGGCGAGCGTCCGTCGGTTGATTCGCGACGGTGTGGATGCTCCCCTCGCCAACCTGTTTGTGCATGCCGCCCGGAACCCATCCCCCAACGCCGAGGGCGTCGCCCGGGCACGCAGCGCCACCGAGGCATTCTTCTTTCGGCGTCTTCAATCTCTGCCAGGGACGGCGAACCGCTTTCGTCTGAACATCGACTTGGCGATTCCGTTTGAGGGGAGCGGACGAATGGAGGTCGATCTGATCTACTCCGAAGCCAGGCTCATCATCGAGCTGGACGGCGCTCAACACCTGTCGGACGCGGACGCGTATCGTCGTGACCGGCGCAAGGACGCGTTGTTACAGGAAAACGGCTACTTCGTGTTGCGCTTCCTGGCCGAAGATGTCGGCAAACATTTGGACCAGGTCCTGGACATGGTTCTGCGAACCTTGGCTCACCAAGCTCGAGGGACTTCCTGAGCAGAACAATCTTGGAGGGTCTGTCGGTGCGCGTGTGAGCGTGACAGGATCCGATCACCGTTGGCCCTATTGCACTTGCACGCGGTAGAATCGCTGCGAAGCGGTTGAATTAGAATCAGACAGCACTTTCACGGTGCCGTCACCCGGGACGGGTGGAAGCAGGGTCCACGCAATTGTGGCTAAGGAGTCTGTGGATTCGAGGCGATAGCTCCTTCCTCGAACCGTTCGCACAGAGAGCCGGAAGGTGCTGTTGCGGTACAGGACATGCGAAAGGTCTGATTCAAAAGAGGGACGACCTACCAGCGCCAGACTGTAATACCACCCTGCCGCCAAAGCTACGACATTGTTTAGGCCGCTTGGAACTCGCATAGGATAATGGTGGCTGTCATCCTCGTAGTCGCCCCACGCAACTACTGTTCCGTCCGCCTTCAGGGCAAGGCTGTGATAACCCCCTGCCGCTACCGCTACCACGTTGCTCAGGCCTGCCGGAGGAGTGCTTGGTTCTGGATCTGCTCCCCAACCTACAACCGTCCCATCAGCCTTTAGCGCCAAACTGTGTTGCTCTCCAGAGGCTATCGCGACTACATTACTCAAACCCGTCGGCACAGCCGTTTCACCCTCGCCCCCGTACCCCCAGGCCACTACAGTTCCGTCTGTTTTCAGCGCGACGCTCTGACGTCCGCCAGCAGCCAGAGCAACCACATTGCTCAGGCCCCGTGGAGCACCAGCAACGGCCGATCCCCACCCGATGACTGTTCCGTCTGCGATCAGCGCCAGGGAGTGTGCGCCACCTCCAGCGATAGCCACGACATTGCCCAAGCCCAATGGCACAAGCGACTGGCCGAGGTTTGGCCAGGTCCCATCGTTCATGGCACCGGCGCCCCACGCGGTCACTATGCCGTTTACGTCCAGTGCCAAACTGTGCCATGCACCCGCTGCCACCGCGACTACATTGCTCAGCCCCAACGGGACATCCGCTTGGCCATAGGCGTTGTTTCCCCACGCCACGACCGTCCCATCGGCCGTCAAGGCTACAGTATTATCACCCGCCCCACCGGCTATAGCCACGGCGTTGGTCAGGGCGGGAACAAGCGGCAAAATAGGAGGGCAGAAGTCGCACGTCCAGGCCCACACCGGCACAACCCACACCATCGCGTTTGAAAAGGATGCTGTGCCGAACGCGTTGCTCGCCGAAAGAGAATACGCGCCCGTCATTGAACGCTGCCCATTCATCAGCTCCAAACTGGCATTGGTTGCTCCGGGTACATTCGTTCCGTTGAACTGCCATTGAATCCATATGGGCTGCGAACCTTCTGCACTGCCCAGTGTTACTGAACTCCCAAAAGAAATAATGCTGGTCGACTCAACGTTGACTAGCGGAGCGCTGTCAACAATTGTTACTTTCGCCACAGAACTGGTCACCGCTCCAAGACTGTTGCTGACTATCACCGAGTAGTCTCCGCTCTGCGTTGCCATTGCGTTCGGCAGGATTAAAGACTGAGCGTTCGCGCCCAAGATTGCTTCGCTGTTCTGGAGCCACTGGTAGGTCGAAGTGAGGAGTGGCCCCACGGTTAGCACAGATAAACTCACGGTCGCACCAGAATACGCTGACTGGCCAACCGGACCTTGCTTGACGAAGGGCCTTCCGTCACCGCGGATGAGCAGGCTGTGGTCGCCGCCTGCTGCGACCGCCACCACGTTGCTGAAGATCGTTGGCACATCCGTTTGGCCTTCGTCATCAGCTCCCCACCCTGCGACCGTTCCATCGGTCTTCAGTGCGAGACTGTGGTGCGATCCTGCTGCCACCGCGATGACGTTGCTCAGGCCGGAAGGCACGATCGCTTGGCCACCAACTCCCCAAGCCAACACCGTACCGTCCTCTCTCAGCGCTAGCGAGTGTCGATCACCAGCCGCTATGGCGACGACGTTGGTCAAATCCAATGGCACGTCTGTTACACCTGGTGGAAGGCCTCCCCAGCCTACCACTGTTCCATCAGTACGCAGCGCAAGACTGTGGTCACCGGCAGCGGCGATCGCCACTACGTTGCTCAGGCCGGATGGTACTCCGGTCTGGTTGAGCCAATGGTCACCCCACGCCACCACGGTTCCGTCGGCTTTCAAAGCCAGACTGAAATCAAGCCCTGCCGCGACCGCGATAGCATTTGTCAGGCTTGGCGAAAGAGTAGACTGACCGAGTTCGTTCGCACCACAGGTCCACACCGGCACCACGGACAGCGTCGCCTCAGAAGACTGAGTTGTGCCAAAAGCATTGGAGAGGACTACAGAATACGATCCTCTCATGGAAGGCTGGACATTGGTCAGTACCAACGTAGCGTTCGTAGCTTCAGGCAGCCTGGTCCCGTTAAGTTGCCATTGAAACGTTGCTGGCGAAGAGCCTTCGACGAGTGGACGAAATGTCGCAGAGCCACCCCAAGACGCGACCTGCTGCGTCGGCTCCAGACGAACCAGCGGGGCGCTGTCGATGATCATCACTTTTGCCACAGCACTCGTGACTACGCCCAAAGCGTTGCTCACCACGACCGAGTAGTCTGCACTTGCACCCGACGCAGCGTTTGTAAACGCCAAGGCAGCGTTGGTTGCGTTGGGAAGAGTCAGCCCGTTTCGCCGCCATTGGTACGACAAAGAGAAGCCTCCGCCTGCGGCCTTTACGTTCAGACTGAAAGTACTGCCGGAATAGACGGTATGGGTAAAGGGCGCGACGGTAATCGAAGGGCTTCCCTTGTTCCATAGGGCGAGGCTGTGCTCCCTACTGGTCGCTACCGCCACAACGTTGCTCAACCCTGAAGGCACATCCGTTTGGCCAGCAGAGTTGTCGCCCCACGCTCGAACAGAGCCGTCGGCCCTCAGTGCGACGCTGTCCAAATCTCCTGCCGTGATTGCGACCACATTGGTCATATCCGAGGGTACCTCGGTCTGGCCGTTGTCGTTGTTTCCCCACGCGACGACAGTCCCATCAGACTTCAAAGCTAGGCTGTGGGCGGCGCCGGCTGCTATTGCCAGCGCGTTACTCAGTCCGTTTGGCACATCGGCTTGACCGTAGTCATTGTTCCCCCACGCCACCACTGTTCCGTCCGACTTGAGTGCGAGGCTGTGAACGGCACCTCCAGCCACGGCGACGACGTTGCTCAGCCCCAACGGCGTGTCAGTTTGGAGATAATCATTGTAGCCCCATGCCACGACAGTGCCGTCGGCTTTCACCGCTAAGCTGTGAGCCCATCCTGCTCTCGCCAACTGCATCATGAAGGACACGAGGTGCCGCAAGAAGGAGGCTGAACGCCACGCTGAGCCTGGAGAGGAATGAAGAGCCGGGTTTCGTGGGAATGATCGAGTGTTGGAGGATCACAAAGCTTGGCGTCGTAAGCAGCGCAGAGCAACCGACAGCATTGCACCTGGAATCTTAACTCGTCAACTCGGAAATCAGAAAATCAGAACAGGTTTGTCATCGTCCGCGAGTTGTCCACTGGTTGACACACCATCTAGTATCGTTCCATCTCGCGGCAATGGCGGTCGATCACTTCGATCCACTGAGTCTCGGCGCCCGGGTTGTGGTGCGGGTCCAGACTGGCGATCAGTTCGTGGGCCAGGAATGCCCCTCTTCCGGCAGCACGAGCACCTCGGCCGCCATTTCTGTGCTAAAGGCTCTGGTATCGCCAACTCCGGGGATCTGACGTCTTGAGAGGGCGGGGCCGTCGCCACCCTGGACGGACGCTTCAAGTGGCGGGGTTCGGCAAAGTGCGAAATGTGGCCGTCGACGGCCGTGTCTTGTGGTGCTCTCGGCGTGCGGCACCGGCGTCGGCGAGGATGTGTTCCGGCGAAGGGGTTCTGCGGTCGCAGCGCGTTTCGTTCAGCCGGGTGCGCTTGGCCTGTTGCTTCGTCGTCGATTGCGCCTGCGTCCCGCGAGGTGATGGCCTACTCATGATCTCGCTTTTGCGTGGAGTCATAGCTCAGTTGGTAGAGCGTCTCGTTCGCAATGAGATTCAGCTTGGTGGACCCATTTCCCCTTCACCTGGACCCACCTGGACAATCGCCAATTAAATCAAGGGGTTCACGCATTTTCGTGGGGACCCAAGGGGACCCAATTATCCGTCAATTTTTTTCACGGGTTAGGAGGAGGTTAGGAGGAAGATGATTACGCCCGTGCTGATTACCTCTGCAACCACACGGCTGGTGAAAGCGGATACTGCCGTCGCTGCAGACAGGCTTTTCCGCACGGCGTCCACCAGGAAGCTGAGTTTGTGAGCAGATAAGACGCGTCTATGAGTGCCGAAACCACGCGAGCAAAAAATCATCCACCAGTGTGCTCTCATCCAACCAGGCCACGGCATGTGGAGGAGATACTGACCTCCCGCGTATGGCCTACCGTGTCGCCGAAACGGCGCTCATGCTAGGGCTATCTCACAAAACGGAGGCGAGGGTCGGAATCGAACCGCTTCGGATCTTCCGAATTTCCCGCCAAACCGTTGAGCAGCAAGAACGCTTGTCGTTGCCGCAGTGCCGAGAGTGTTAACGACGCTGGATCTGAAATCAAGCCTACAACAGCGAGCAAACGCCTACATTTCCGAGCACCTGGCAACACCGTTGGTGTCCGTTTTGGTGTCCGCGAAATGAAGTTGAAGTGAGTTTCATGGCGGTATTTGGGTTAGCCCGCCGATGACGCCTGTTTGTGAGAAGGGCAATGAAGCCAGCAAAAAACCAAAGACGGCAATTCTGGAATTGAGTCCTTCTGTGTCGGAAACGCTGCCAGGCCGCAAAAGAACAGCTCTCTTCGCGTGCGGAATTCACATTCCTCGGTCAAACATTTTCTCAACCTTCGCCTTCACCGCTTCATCCATCTTGATGAGCGGCCGCCAGGGGCGTTTAACACCTTCGCTATTCAGGTCCATACAATTCTGGAGGTTTGCCCGTCGAGCGTGCGATTGCCGGCGATGGCGTGCATCGTGAGGTCCACGCCGCCTCGGCGAAAGCGGGCATTGACCCATCCCACAGGCTGATCCGCAGAAAAGTTGTAGCCGAGGGCGGGAAGGTTGATAAGTTTAACTCCCTGCCTTTCGCTGATACTCCACATATGCGAATGACCGTAAAAAATTGCCTTCACCTGGCGGTGTGGGCGAAGGATTTCAAACAACTGGCGGGCATCGAACAAATCGCCGTCGCTGTCCCCAAGCGTATGGTGGACGAAGAGGACGATCGGTTTTTCGCGATGCGACTTGAGGTATTCGCCCAACCACCACCGCTGGATGTGTCCCAGCAATCCGGACGCCGTATTCACGAATAGAAGGGAGTCGAGCACAATGAACCGGATAAACGATTCCTCGATGACCAGGACATGGCGCTGCTTCACCTCCGGCTGCCAACCGACCGGCGTGGCAAATACGTCATTGAAGTTGTCGCGATGGTCGTGGTTTCCCAATCCGATGTAAACGGGTGTCACGCGGCTGAGCGGCTCGAGCAGCGCTTTTAGCTCGCGATAGTCCTCGGGCAACCCCTCGCGCGATGCGGCGTCCCCGTTCAAGATGACGCCGCGCGGCGGGCGGGCGAGGATGTCCGGCACGATGCGGTGGAGATTTTCCCAGGGATCGAATCCGCCTTTCGGATCCTTGGCGCGTTCCCGGTCACCGCCGATATGAGTGTCGGAAAGCAATGCGAGTTGGATTTCGTTCTCAGTGGAGGAGGCGCCGGGCAAAGTCTGGCAGCCTTGAAAGACCACCGCTGCTCCAGCCACGCACGAGGCTTTTAGAAAGTCCCGACGCCGGATCGGCTGATGATAGAAGCCGGGCATGGCGTGATGCTAATCACCCGCCTTCATTTCAGGCAAGGGATGAGACGGATTTACGCGAGTCCTCGAAAAAGTTTCTCCACCTTCGCCTTCACGCTTTCATCCATCTTGATCAGCGGTGGCCAGGGGCGTTTGAAGCCTTCTCCCGGTAATTTCTTCGTCGCGTCGACGCCGAGTTTGCTGCCGATGGCAATTTCGCTCGTGACGTGGTCGAGCACGTCGGCCCGGAAGCGTAATCAACTCCGCGAGTTTCCCATCTTTTCAGAATTGTCGAAACCAAGCCATTCTGTATCATCTTGCCCAAGATTCATTGGCCTTGATGCCGCTTGGCGCGGCGCGGCAGCTCTTCCAGAGCGACACCATTCCCAATGTGGCGAAGCGTTTATGAACCGTCGTCACCCGGATTTCAGAATGCCGCCGCTCGTGCTGGCCGGCTTGTTCTTCGTTCAACTCGCCTCTGTAGCGCACCTGCCTAATGCCTGGCACATCTGGGGATCGGGCAGCGGGTCCGGCATGGGCCGGATGAATTTCCACTCTGCCACTTTTGCGGTCAGCGGGAACATCGGTTGGCGGAGATCCGCTTCAGGTGCACGACGTTTCGACAGCTCGGGCAGAATGGCTTCGATGAAACTTCAACACCTCATCGTATGAAGATTCAGCATTTCATGGCACTCGTTGTTTTGAGCCTCCCGACCGTCCCCGGTGCCCGGGCGGCGGTTCTGGCCGGTCCCCTTATCAACGCCGCCAACGCACACGCTTATTATCTATTGAGCGCCAACACCTGGTGGGCTTCCGAAGCCGAGGCCCGCGGGCTCGGCGGTCACCTGGTCACGATCAATGATGCCGCCGAGAACCAGTGGGTCCTGAATACTTTCTTCCCCTTGACTGGAGTTCCTTACGCCTGGCTCTGGATCGGGCTGAACGACGAGGCCAATGAAGGACAGTTTGTCTGGGCCAGCGGCGAGCCGGTCGCGTTCACCTACTGGTATCCTGGCGAACCGAACAATCTGGGCGGGGAGGATTACGCCACCATCCGCTGAGGACCAATGTGTGCGAACAAACAAGCTGAATTTCAAAAGAGCAACCGCTTTTTTTCGAACCATGAAAACGCCAGTAAGAACCTGGAATCCGCGAAACCTTTGGCCACATTATGAAAACAAAAATCCTGATTCCCCGCTCCATGAACTTCAAGCGGGCAGGAGCGGAGGTAACGAGACTCCTATCCATCGTCAGAATTCTCGCCCTGGCCTGCCTGCTGGTGGCGGCGCAGGTCAACTACGCGGTTTCCGGCAGCACTGCTTATGTGGCGAGCAGTCCCGGCGCTTCCGGTGCCATTGTCATCGCCTCCACCTACAACGGCTATCCCGTCACGAGCATCGGGCATGATGCGTTTAACGGCACGGGCCTGACCAGCGTGACGATTCCCAACAGCGTCACCAGCATCGGGGCATCTGCGTTTGAACTCTGCACGGGCCTGACGAACGTGATCATAGGCAACAGCGTCACCAACATCGAGGGTTTTCTGTTTTGGGGCTGCAGCAGCCTGGCGAGCGTAACGATTGGCAACAGCGTCACCAGCATCGGGCATGGGGCGTTTCAGCTTTGCCCCAGCCTGACCGGCGTGACCATTCCCAACAGCGTCACCAGCATCGGGGATCAGGCGTTTGACGCCACGGGCCTGACCAACGTGACGATTCCCAACAGCGTCATCAGCATCGGGAGCTATGGGTTTTACGGCTGTCCCAGCCTGACGAACGTAACCATAGGCAACAGCGTCACGAGCATCGGGAGCTATGTGTTTTACCGCTGCACCAGCCTCACAACCGTGATCTTTGGCAACAGCGTCACCAGCATCGGGTTTTCGGCGTTTTTGGACTGCACCAGTCTGACCCGCGTGACGATTCCCAACAGCGTCACGAGCATCGGGGGTCAGGCGTTTTACAACTGCACCAGCCTGACGAACCTTTCAGTCGCAGCCGCCAATCCGGTTTATAGCAGCCTCGACGGCGTCTTGTTCAACAAGGCGCAAACAACCTTGATTATTTTTCCTCCCGGTCGCGGCGGCAGTTACGTCATTCCCGACAGCGTCACCAGCTTCGGGAGTCCGGCGTTTTCCGGCTGTACCAGCCTGACCCGCGTGACCATTCCCAACAGCATCACCAACATCGGGGTTTCGGCGTTTTCCGGCTGCACCAGCCTGACGAACGTGACCATTCCCAACAGCGTTTTCGGCATCGGGAATGGGGCGTTTTCCAACTGCACCAGCCTGACACGCGTGACCATTCCCAACAGCGTCACCAGCATCGGGTATGAGGCGTTTATGAGATGCACCAACCTGACGAACTTCACCTCTCTGGGCAATGCGCCGCAGCTTATTTTTCACCCTAGTAATTCTTTTTCCGGATATTGGTTCGTCAATGTCGGCGCGGGCGCGAAGGCTTATTACTACTGCGGCACCACCGGCTGGGGAACAAACTACGGCGGCTTGCCTACCGTGATGCTGTGCCCGCCGGGAATGGCCCCGGGCAGCGCGGGCGTGAAACCGGGCGGTTTCGGCTTCACCCTCACCTCCCTCACCAATCAAACCATCGTGGTCGAGGCCAGCACCAATCTGGTGAACTGGCAACCCATCTGCACCAACCCCCCGCCCGGCACCTCCACCAATTTTGTCGATCCAGAATGGGTGAATCACCCGCGCCGCTTCTATCGCGCGCGCTCGGATTGAAAGGTCCTGAAATTATGAAAACACGACTCATTCCTCTCGCCCTGGCCTGCCTGCTGGTGGCGGCGCCGGCCACGGCGCAGGTCAACTACGAAATTTACGACAGCACTGCTTATGTGACGAGCAGCCCCAACGCTTCCGGTGACATTGTCATTGCCTCCACCTACAACGGCTATCCCGTCACCAGAATCAGATTTTTTGCGTTTTCCGGCTGCACGAACCTGAGAAGCGTGATGATTCCCAACAGCGTCACCACCATCGATCAGGAGCCGTTTATCGGCTGCACGGGCCTGACGAACCTTTCGGTGGATGCCGCCAATCCGGTTTACAGCAGCCTCGACGGGGTCTTGTTCAACAAAGCGCAAACGACCTTGATCACGTATCCTGCCGCTCGCGTCGGCGATTACGTCATTCCCGGCAGCGTCACCAGCATCTTGGATTATGCGTTTCGCATCTGCACCCTCCTGACGAGCGTGACCATTCCCAATAGCGTCACCGGCATCGGGTATCGGGCGTTTTCCGGCTGCACGAACCTGACGAGCGTGACCATTCCCAATAGCGTCACCGGTATCGGGTATCAGGCGTTTTCCGGCTGCGTGGGCCTGACCAACGTGACCATTGGCAACAGCGTCACCAGCCTCGGTGGGACGTTTTCCGGGTGCGCCCACCTGACGAGCGTGACGATTCCCGCCAGCGTCACCTTCATCGACGGTTCGGCGTTTAACGGCTGCGCGAGCCTGACGAACCTTTCAGTGGATGCCGCCAATCCAGTTTACAGCAGCCCCGACGGGGTCTTGTTCGACAAGGCGCAAACAACTTTGATTATGTTTCCTCCCGGTCGCGGCAGTTATGTCATGCCCGACAGCGTCACCCGCATCGGAACCAGTCTGTATTCTGGCGGGTATGGCCTCGCGTTTTACGGCTGCGCCAGCCTGACCAACGTGATCATTGGCAACAGCGTCACCAACATCGGGTATGAGGCGTTTTTGAACTGCATCAACCTGACCCGCCTGACGTTTCCCGCCAGCCTCAGGAACATCGGGTCATCTGCGTTTTACGGCTGCAGGAGCGCGACGAACTTCACGTTTCTAGGCAATGCGCCGGCGCTTGTTTATGACATTGAAGCGGGCGGAGGTCACTTCGCCGGCGTCGGCGCGGGCGCGAAGGCTTATTACTACTGCGGCACCACCGGCTGGGGAACAAACTACG
>WNGF01009219.1_pt1 | contig 29006 bp, 32 predicted proteins | sample 5400641 | NCBI WGS metagenome assembly WNGF01 (sample SAMN13153371, study PRJNA577476) | soil metagenome | isolation source: 80 cm soil or saprolite under grassland replicate 2 | place: USA:California | collected 2016-06-15 | reverse complement strand
TCCAGCGCCGCTACCGCGCCCTGACCGAGCAGATCCGCGACCTGGGCTTCATCGCCACTGGCAGCGTGATCGAGCGCTACACCGTCTGCGCCGCCGCCGGCTGCCGCTGCCACGCCGACCCGCCACAGCGCCACGGCCCCTACTTCCAACACACCCGCAAGGTCGCCGGCAAAACCGTCACCGTCCGGCTCACCCCCGAGCAGGCACAGCGCTACCGCGAGCAGATTACCAACCGCCGCCGCCTGGACGAACTCATCACAGCGATGGACGAGATCTCCACCCAGGCGCGCGAGCTACTCCTCGCCCAGCTCCAACCAACCAAACGCAGCCGCGGTTCTCGCAGCTGACGCCCGAGGACGTGGGGAGCGATATCGACGCAGAGAAGTGCGGAACGTCAGGTACTGGGTGTCCTCCGTGAACGCGGCAGGTGAGGACTGCCACGCAGTCCTCACCACTCTGCCGCCAACGCGGCGTAGATCACTGGAGAGCCACGTGCATCAAAAGATGCCCGCGTGGTTCGGCGGGAGGCCCAGCTCGTCGGCGCAGATCACCGTGGTTTCCTCGGGCGGATCGGTGTAGAGGGCGATGACCCGCGCTCTTTTGGGGCGAAGTCCGGGTCGGTGCTGGTGGTCCACGAGCGGGTCCGCCGCCAGCGCACCCGTTCGCTGCTGAGGATGCGGCGGACCTGGCTGCGGCCCACCCGGATGCCCTCGGCCTGGGCGCGCTCGGCCAGGGTGTCCAGGGTCCAGTGCGCCGGCGCCTCGGGTTGGGCCGGCGCCAGCAGCCCCTCGCCGCCCTGCTGCAGGCGGCCAGGCGGCTCGGCGCGGGCCAGGGCGATGATGCGGCCACGGTCGGTCTCGGTCAGCCGCCGCGGTCGGCCGGGTCCTGGCCGGTCGCCGAGCCCGTCGACGCCCTCGGCGTTGAAGCGGTGCAGCCGCTCCCGCACCGTCTGCGGGTGGCAGCCCAGCCGGTGGGCGATCTGGGTGGTGCGCTGGCCGTCCCAGCTGTGGGCGATCATGCGGGCACGCCGGATCCAGTCGCCGGGGGCGTGCCGGGCGCCGGCCAGCCTGCGGATGGTGTGCTCTTCGGCGGGGTCGACTGGTGGTCGGGCGAACAGCAGGGATGGTGTGCTCTTCGGCGGGGTCGACTGGTGGTCGGGCGAACAGCAGGACGGGCACGGCGGCTTCCTCCTCGGCGCGCAATATCACGCAACCGTCGATACGGGCACTCCACCTATACCCACATTGAGGAACGTAGCATTAGGTAACGCGAAAGACGGAGATCAGCATCGAGGCGATTGGCCGCTTCGCTGACACTGTCTCGGCGTCGTGGTCACGCAGGTCGTCGAGGATCAGGTCGGCCATGCGCTCCGCCAGCTCGGTCTTGGAGGCGACGACGCTGCCGTACTTCTCCTGCCGGGCGAGGCCGAGGGCGAACGTCGCCAGCCCTTTCGCATCCTTGCCAGCCTTGCTGCGGTGGGCATCATAGAGCGCGCGCAACGTTGCCGCGTCCAGCGTCAGGGTGGCGCCGCGGTCGGTGCCGATGGCGGCGACCATTGCGACGAGCTCCTCGTCGCTGAAGTTCGCCTCCTCGAAGCTGGTCTCCCACAGATAGGTCGCCTCGTCGGTCAGCACGCCCTCCCGCTTCAGCCGCTCGACCTCGCGGGCCATGTCGCCCTCGCTGTCGGCAACGAAGACCAGAAAGCGCGGAAAGGCTTTCACGGCTCGAAGCATCTCCCGCCGCACGTTGCCGACGCCAAATAGCCGCTGGATGCTCACGCCCATGTCGTTGAGCGGCATCCCGGCGAGCTCCTCCAGCACGCGCTTGCAGACGATCTCCTCGGTGTCGCCCTCGACGACGATGTGGACTTGATGCGGGTGCAGGTCGCGCAGGCGCAGTTCGACGGCGAGGTCGGCACGCGTGTACCGGAACGTCGGCCACTTGCCGAACAGCCGCTTCCTCCAGGACTTATCGGAGAGGTCGAAGAGCTCGTCTGGGTTTGGCAGCAGCTCGCCCGTCAGGTCGAAGGAGAAGCGGCGCAGCATCTCGGCGGCGTCATAGGCGTCCTACGCGCGTCGTGCCCTGCCGCGCAGCTTGGCCCGCTGCTTTGCCGGTGCCATCCGGATCAGCATGTGCCAGGAGCGCAGCGGGTCGTCGCCGTCCGCCATCATGCCGTGGACGGCGAGACGCTGGTGCATCTGCTTCAGCGCCTCCTGGGTGAGGCCGAGTTCGTCGAGCACCTTGTGTGCGTCGAAGGGCGGCTCGAGGTCGCGGGGGTCGACGTACTCCCCGCTCTCCGGGTGGCGCACGAGGGTGACGGTGCTCTTGAGGAGCGTCCCCTTGACCGACGGGCCGTAGCGGCTCTGGAGACGGTTCAGGACGAGCAGGACGTCGCGCCACTCGCGGTCCAGTTGCCGCCAGCGTTGGAGCTGCCGGCCCAGGAAATTCCGCCAGCCGGGGCCCAGGGTCGCGCGCTGCTCATCGTCCAGCAGCCACTCGATCTGAACGGAGATCTTCGGCAGCTCGACCGCGTAGTTGAAGTACAGAAGCTGCCAGGGCGAGTAGTACGGATGCGGCGCGTCCCTGCCCCACTCGGGGACGGCGTACTCGCTCCAGGGGACGTAGCCCCGCTCGTCACGGAAGATGATCGCCTCGGCGCCTCGGCGTCCACGGCCTCGAACAGGATGGGACAGAACGCCCCTTCGCGGTCGAGCCGCTCAAGCTCTTCCCGGAATGAGCTGGCCCGCTGGATGCCGCGATTGCGCGCCTCGTCGCTCAGCTTCGACGGCGTGATCAGCGGGAACTGATCGAAGGCGTTCGTCTCGTGGGCGCGGCGGAAGCCGTAGCCCACGATCGTCCGCGCATCGACCGCACCAGCGGCTGACTCGTTCACGCCGCACATCGTAGCGTCGAGGGCATCAGGCGCTCACCGGCACGATGGCCCCGGCCGTAGTCGACCACGCCGTCGGCGTCGCCACACGTCGCAGGGCGGCTGGTCATCCTCCTGCGGCCGGTCTACGTCCCGCCTTCGACCAGCTCGGATGCGTTCCTGCCTGGCGCAGGTCGACAACGCCGTCGGTCAGATAGTCGGCCGCGCGATCCGCAACGCCGACGCTGCCGAGCACTACCTCCAGGGCGGCTTCGACGACTGGCCGGGGCGCATCCGGAGCCGAGCTCTGCGCGTGGCGCTCGGCGGGTAACCGGCAGTGGGTCTTGAGCGCCGCGTATTGGCTGTTGGCGCCCAGCCAACCCGATAGGGCTCAAGCGCAGCATCGAGAGATCCGTCGACGCCGCCGTCGAGACCAGCAAGAACCAGGCCAAGGACCTGGAGAGCCACGACCAGATCGCCCACACCACCACCGCGTCGGCCGGCGACCCGAAATCGGCGAGGTGATCGCCAGGGCGATGACACCCTCGGCATGGAGAACGTGATCTAAGTTTAGGTCGAAGCGTCCAACACCTTCGACATCGAACTGGAGACCCGTCGAGGGCAGGCCTCTCCAAGATGGCACCCAGGCCTTCGACAGCGTGTTCGGCTCGGCGGCGCGCAACGTACTGGTCGGCGTCGGCACCGCGTCGGGCGGAGGAAAATCGGAGGGAAATCCGGCCAGCTCTGGGGGCATGGCTGGGCCGCCAGAAACCGCGTTTCCGCAGGTCAGATGGAGTGTGGCAGGACCAGGATTCGAACCTGGGTAGGCGTAAGCCGGCGATTTTACAGACCGCAAATTCGGTTCCCCGCACGTCCCTTCCCATCCCTATCCGTTCCTGATTATCGGCCATAACGTGCGCAAATGACCAGCCAATATCCCTCGCCGTCACCCGGCGTCCCCGCCCATTGCGCCCCGTCCCGCGCAGCTTGGCGTCGGATGGAGGGAAAGCGGAGGGAAATCTCGGCCGCCGACGATCGAAATTCCGCACCTATTCCGGCAGGTAACGCAGGGGTGGGAATCGGTGAAGCTGACTGGACCATTGGGCCTGCCGGAGTTCACCGCACCCCGGTGGCGGGTAGCGCTGTAGAGATCCGTGTAAGTGAAAGTCGTCGTTCACAGGTGCGCAGGCTCGAATGCTGCTAGATGACGTTTCGCTCCTGTTGGGGAGATTCGCTTGCGGTGGTGTTGGGGTTGCGGTCAGGGTGACTCGTCCAGTGCGCGAGCACAGGCAACCAGCCACTGACGCAGCTGGGCGGCCTGCTGTTCGGTCAGCGGTGCCGTCATGCGCCGCTCAACCTCCGCCACCCGCGCGCGTGCCTGGTCCAGCAGCGCGCGGCCGGTGTCGGTGAGCCGCCCCTGCAGCACGCGACCGTCATGAGTGGTGGGGGTGCGGACGATGTGGCCGGCGCGCTCCAGCGCAACCAGGATGCCGTTGGTGGTCTGCGGGGTGAGCATGCTGGTGCGCGCCAGCTCCGCCCCAGACAGCCCCGGCTCGACGTCCAGGACGCTGAGCACCGAGTACTGCGGCGTGGTGATGCCAAGTTCGCGAAGGGCGGCGCCCAACGCCCCGCGCAGCGTGAGCTGGGCCTGGCGCAGCAGGTAGCCCACCGCACCGTCTGGTCCCCGGAACCCCTCACCGAGCCGCGTCGCCATATCATCAATACCCTGATAATCTGATCAGGACCCTGATGATAGCAGTGTCGCACAGGAGCCCGGAAGATGCCCGACAGCACAGCCCCGTTCGCCGGCCGGGTGGCGCTGGTCACCGGCGGCGGCACCGGCATCGGCCGCACCACCGCCCTGCGACTGGCCGAACACGGCGCCAGCGTGCTGATCACCGGACGACGCGCGCAGCCGTTGCAGCACACGGCCAAGCTGGCAACCACGATCACCGCCGTCCCCGCCGATATCGGTGACGAGCGCGCTGTTGGGCAACTCGTGGAGGCTGCCATCGACCGGTGGGGCCGGCTGGATGTGCTGATCAACAACGCCGGAGCGTTCGCCGCAGCGCCACTGGCTGACGTCACGGTGCCAACTCTGGCCCACCTGCACCAGGTCAACGTCGTGGCGCCGACCCTGCTGACCCGCACGGCCCTGCCGCACCTCCGTCAGACCCGCGGCGCGATGGTCAACGTCTCCAGCACCTTCGGGCACCGCCCGGCACCGCCGGGTGCTGCACACTATGGCGCGAGCAAGGCGGCCTTGGAGGCCCTGACCCGCAGCTGGGCAGTGGAGTTGGCGCCGCTTGGGATCCGGGTCAACGCGGTCGCCCCCGGGCCCACCGAGATCCCCATCCTGGCGGCGTCCGGGCTGTCGGCCGAGGCCATTCAGGCCATTAAGGCCGATGAGTAAGGCCGATGAGATCCGCCGCATCCCGCTGGGCCGGCGCGGCACCCCAGACGACGTGGCGTGGTGGATCGTGGCGCTGGCCGACCCCGCGGCCGACTGGATCACCGGTCAGGTCATCACCGTCGACGGCGGTCTGGACCTGGTGGTGTAGACATCGCGCACGTCCTCCCGAGGAAGAGATCAGCGCACCCCTTGGCCGGTGGCTGGTTCGAGCCGGTTGAAGCAGACAAGCGCACAAGCCAGGAGCACGAACGCGAACCACCGCTCTGAGTCGCGGTCCCAGCGCATCGCCACCCGTCGGTAGCAGGCCGTGGGCTGGGCCAGCGCAATCAGCGTCGCCGACCACCCGCCCGCTGATCGCGCAGGGAGATGCTGGACAACGCACCGGCGAGCTTGACCTTGGAGTGTGCTCCAAGGTTTAGGCTCCTCCCATGGCTACGCTCAATGTCTCCACGCTCGCCAGGCAGGTCGGCATCCGGCCCGACACGCTCCGCTACTACGAGCGCGTCGGGCTGCTCCCGCCACCCCTGCGCAGCCCCGCAGGCTACCGCCAGTACGACCCGGCCATCGTCGAGCGGCTGCGGTTCATCCGCGGCGCTCAGCAGTTTGGGCTCAGGCTTCGTGAGATCGCCGACCTGCTCGCGGTGCGCGACCGGGGTGCCTGCCCCTGCGGGCACGCCGAGGCACTGGTCCGCCAGCGGATCAGCGAGCTGGATGCCGAGATCGCCCGGCTGGTCGGCATCCGCCATGAGCTCACTCAGCTTGCGGCCGACTGCGCTGCTGGCGCCTGCCCGGACAGCGTGTGGCCGTGCGAGGCCGGGTTCATCCAGGCCGGGAGGGAGGTGACCACGACATGACCGAGCCTTGTCCGGACTGCGGCTGCCCCTGCGGCGAGACGCCGTGCCCGTGCTGCGGCCGTCCGGCGTGATCGAGCGGTCCACACCTTCCAGAAAACCAGTTGATCACGGCTGCCGCGGTGGGGTGATGGTTACTGGGGTGCCGTAGCTGGCGTAGTCGCGGTCCATGAAGTGGCCGGGGGCGTCCATGCGCTCGTGCAGGATGCGGTTGGAGGGGTCGACCCACAGGCGGTGGTAGGCGCTGTTGGCGGGGTCGACGAAGGCGAGCACCCGGGCTGGGGTGTGGTGCCAGGTGGCCGGGCCGAGGTCGACGACGCCGGTTGCCTGGTCGCTCCAGTTGCGGGCGGGGAAGCGCAACTGCAGGCCGGGGGCGGACTGTAGCTTCCAGGGGCCGTTGCCGTCGCGCATCCAGCGTCGCTCGTCGATCCAGACGGTGTCGGCGGTGCTGTTGCCGGTGTCCAGGTGCCAGCGGGCGCGGTTGGGTGCGGCCAGCACGTAGTCGGTGCGGAACACGGTGCCCAGGCCGGCGGTGAGGACCTCGTGGATGCGGAAGGACCGGGAGGCGGCCAGGGCGTGGTCGGCGGCGCGCAGCCGCCCTGGCGCGGGTCGGGGGAGCGGCCACGGCAGGGTGAAGCGGGCGGTGCCCTTGTTGGGCAGGACCGCCTCCACGAGCAGCGGTCCGCGGGTCGGTCTGGCCAGGAAGGCCTCGGCGCAGCCGTCGCCGCAGGGCTGGACCAGCGCCGGGAGCGCCCGGCCATCCGGGCCGAGGACCCGCAACGGCTGAGGGGTGATGGTGGGTGGGATGCCGAGCCCGCCGCGCACGCGCACGATCAGCAGGCTGCCGGCGGTCACAGCGGTGAGGCCGACCAAGGCGCTGCCGGCCTGGCTGCCGAGCAGGAGCGCGTCGGGTGGGTCTGGTGGTGGGGTGCCGCTGGTGGCGGGGCTGGTGGCGATAGTGAAGCTGGCGGCCAGGCCTGGTGAGGCGCCAGGGATGGCGATCCCGACCCGCCAGGTGCCCGCGAGGGCGAAGGCGTCGGTGGCGGCCCGGTAGGTGGCGGGGGCGACCCGGGGCGCGCGCAGGGGGGCGGGGGCGGCGCGGCCGGCCTGGTCGGCGACGGTCAGGTCGATGCGGGGCAGGCCGTCGACGGGCCGTCCGGTCGGCTCGGTGACGTGGATCTGGAGCAGGTTGCGGCCGACTGTGCCGGGCTCCAGGCGCAGCTGCAGGCGCAGCGGTCCAGCCTGCAGCTGCTGGGTTTGCGGGCCGCCGCGAACGCGGTTGGCGCTGGCGGCGGCCAGGACATCGCCGGCTGGGACGGTGTTGGCCAGCAGCGCGGCGACCAGCACGATGACCGCGCCGCCGGAGGCTTCGACGGCCAGCAGGCGCCGCAGCCCGCCAGGCGCCCCGACGCCATGGGTGCCGGCGTGGGGTAGCAGGCGGAAGCGTGCCACGGCGGCCAGGCCGAGGACCACCAGGAATATCGCGGCTTTGAGGGCCAGGACGCGGCCGTAGTCGGTGCTGGTGAGCGCGGCGCGGCTGGAGACCTGGGCCAGGCCCTGCCAGGCGCCGGTGACCGCAATCACGATGACGGCACGCAGGGCCAGGACCGAGAAGCGCCGCACCGCCTCCAGCCTGGCGCGCCGGGCGGTGAGCGCCAGCACGGCCAGGCCGCCGATCCAGGCGCCGACCGCCAGCAGGTGCACCACCTCCAGCGGAACAAACAGCCAGCGAGGGCTGAGGCCGGTGTCGTGCGCGCCCAGCGCCAGCGTGACGGTCGCGCCGCCAGCCATGATGAGTGCGTCCAGGACAGGCCGCCGGCTACGGCGAACCCGCCACCAGACCAGCGCGGCCGCGACGGCCAGCAGCACCACCTCCACCAGCATGCGGCGGCCGGTGGCGGGCGAGGCCGCAAGGAACGCCCCCACCGCGCCAGGGCCGAGGCTGCCGGTGGTGGCCGCGCCGGCGGCCACCTGCCAAGCCAGCCCGACAGCGCCCACCGTGATGGCCGCCACTGTCAGGGCCCACCAGCGGGGCTCGTCGGGCCCGATGGGCGCTGGCCGGCGCCAGACCGTCAGGGCCGCGACGGCGATCCCGACCAGCCACAGCACCCCGGCCGTCTCCAGCCAGCGGCCGGTGACCTGCCAGGGGGTGGGCAGCTGCGGCGGGGCGGGACTTGTGACCGGGCCGGAGCCGGTGCCGATGGCGAACGCGAAGGAGCCGGCCTCCAGGTGGCCGTCGGCGGCGGAGACGATCCGCCAGCCGGCCAGGTAGGACCCGTCCCCGAGGGTGGGGAGGGTGGCGGCCAGCACCTCGGGCCGCCCGTCGGGGTGGAGCACCGGGCCGAGCTGCACCCGCCCGCGCGGTCCTTGCAGGGTCAGCCCTTGCCCGAGCGGGCGGACCGCTTCGGAGAAGGCCACGCGCAGCTCGGCTGGGGCGTGGGCGATGCGGGCGCCGGCCTGAGGGTTGGTGCCGACCACCAGGGCGTGCGCGGTCGCCGGGGCGGCCGCCAGCAGCAAGCTGCCCACGAACGGGGCCGCTGCGGCCAGGGCGATCCGGCCTCGACGCCGCACCGGCACGCTCCCCGTTTCCATGTTCCCTGCCCTCCACGATTCTCTACAGAACGTAGGAGAACGCCTGCCGGTTCCCAGTCACGATGAATGCCCCCTCCACCCCGGGGTGAGTGGGGATGGTCAGACCGTGCCGACGATCTCGGTCATGTGCTCGGCGATCAGGAAGTGGCCGGCGCTCGGCACCACGGTGGTGTCGCAGACCGGGAACGAGCTTGGCCGCTCCAGCCACACGCGCGTGGGGACCAGCTTGTCGTGCTCGCCGAGCCACAGCCGCACCGGGCTTTTGACCTGCTCGGGTGCGAACCCCCACGGCTGTGGCATCAGGTGCTCGTCGTCGGCGATGCCGCGGCTGCCGGCGCCGGCCAGGGTGCGCAGCGCCCACGGCGCCCGCAGGGCGAGCGGGTAGTACCAGCCCGGCGCGCCGAGCTGCCCCAGCGCGCCCGGCTGGTCCAGTGGTGGCATCGGGGCCACCAGCGCCGTGTGGCTGAGGCGTGGGCCGAGCTTGTAGGCGCAGGCGGCGGCGTGCGGCCCGCCGTTGGAGAACCCCACCACCGCGAACCGCTCCAGGCCCAGGGCGTCCGCCAAGTGCTGCACGTCGTCGGGCCAGTCCAGCAGCCGCCGCCGTGGCTTGGGGGTGGACCGTCCCACGCCGGGCCGGTCCGGCGCGATCAGCCGGACACCGGCCGACCGCAGCTTGGCGTCGGCGACCCAGGGGTTGCGCCGGTAGCCGGGGGTGCCGTGGAAGAACAGCACCGGCCTTCCGTCCGGGTCGCCGAACTCGGCATAGGCCAACAAGCGGTCATCCGGCAGCGCGACCCGATCGTCGATCCGTGGCGTGGTCTCCATAGATGGCCTCGACCTCATGGGCGTCTGCCGGGACGGTGGCGCGAACTCGGGTCCTGCGCCGGTGGACGCATCCTACGCTACGACCGGGGAACGATCAGGTGGTGACGCGGCGGTCGGGTTGCAGCCATGCGGCGACCACGGTGGCGATCAGCGCGGCCAGCACCCCCAGGTAGGCGAGCAGGTGGCCAACCGTCGACTGGTCGCCGTGGCTGTGGCGCCAGGAGTCCCAGGCGACACCCGCCGCCTGCACGGCCGCGCCCACCAGCACCACCAGTAGCCAGCCGCGCAGGCGCGGGTCGGTGGCTGGCTGGCGTGACCAGGCGACCCCGGCCACGCCGCCCGCAAGCAGCACCACGACCCCGAGGAAGATGCCGCCGTGGGCGCGCCACAGGGCACCGGCGGTCTCCAGCACGCCGGGGTTGGCCGCATGCCAGCGCAGGTCCCAGACCTGGCCGAGCACCTGCAGCGCCAGGCCCAGGACGATCAGCCGCAGCGCTCCTGCCGGGGTTCTTGGAAGCAGTGGCATCATCCGGCCCCCAGTAGCTGTGAGAGCGCCATGCTGGCCAGCAGGGTGCCGGCGTAGACCATGCCCATCGGTGCGAGCTGCCGACCAAGGGCCCTGGTCATGACCGCGATCCTGCCGCGACCGGCGGGACGCTGGCCCATCTGGCGGAGTGTCCGCAGCAGCCACCAGGCCATCATGAGGACGCTTGTGGCGATGAGGTAGGGCTGGTAGCGGTCCATCAGCCTACTGGCGGCCGAGAGGCCGGCAAGACCAGTGCCCACCGTGATGGCGCCGGCGATGCAGCACAGGCCGAGCATGGCGGCGGCCAGGTCCATGGCCGGTACCGGTAGCCGCCGGCCGGTCCGCTCGGCCTGGCGTTGGAGCGTGTCGGCGATGGTCTGGCGGACCTTGCGGCGCAGCGCGGCCAGCCGGGCGCGGGCGGCGGGGTCGCGTTGGGCGTACAGCCACAGCTCCATCGACAGCAGCCACCAGCGGCGGTGCTCGTCGTCCAGGTCGCCGAACTGGCTGCCTATGGCATCCAGCTGCTGCTCCAGGGTGAGGTCGCTGCCGAGCAGGGCTTGGATCTGGGCGAGGTCCTGGTCGCAGTGGCGCTCGAAGGCGGCCAGGACCAGGTTCTGCTTGCTGCCGAAGTTGGAGTACAGGGCGCCGACGGTGAAGCCGGCCTCCTCGGCGATGTCGTCCACCGACGCGCCCGCGTACCCCTTGTGGGCCAGCACCCGCCCGACCGTGCAGGTTCGCGACCTCGAGGTCCGAGCGGTCACCGGAGAAGCCGGGCAGTTCACCGTCAGCCTGGGCGACGGCACCACCGAGCAGGCCAGCCGCCTGCTGCTGGCCACGGGGGTCGCCGACCAACTCCCCCCGATCCCCGGCCTGGCCCAGCTGTGGGGCCGCGGGGTGTTCAACTGCCCCTACTGCGACGGCTGGGAGGTCCGCGACCAGCCCTTGGCAGTGCTCGCCGCCGACCCCCGCAACCTCCACCTCGCCCTGCAGCTCACCCGCTTCAGCCCCGACGTGCTGCTGTGCGGCAGTGGCGCGGCCGGGCTGGACGACGACGCCCGCAGCCTGCTGGCCGCCCACAAGGTCGCCCTCTGCCAGGAGCCCATCGCGCGTTTGGTCGGCGGCGACGGCCGCTTGGAGCGCATCGAGTTCCACCAGGGCGAGCCGGTCACGCGTGCCGCGGCGTTCCTGCACGCGCCCACCCGCCAGGCAAGCGACCTGCCACGCCAGCTTGGCTGCACGCTGCTGGACGACGGCTCGGTGATGGTGGACGACCTCGGCCAGACCAGCGTGCCGGGCGTGTTCGCCGCCGGCGACATGGCCCGCCGGCCCAGCATGCCGCTGCCTGGCGCGCAGGTCGTCATCGCCGCGGCCGAGGGCGCCATCGCCGCCGTGGCCATCGACCAGCAACTGCTGCTCCAGCAGCTCAACCCCTGATGGCCCGAGGCGCCACCGCACCCGTCATCCCTTGGGGCTTGGCGTCGGCGGCCTCAGCAGCGTCGAGCGCGGGCGCCGGCTCACCACCCGCCCACCGACAGCCCGGGCGGTGCGCTGCTGTTGGGCAGCCTGGTCGTGGCCGTGCCACTGGTCGGCCAGCCCGTCGCGCTGACCGCCCCGTTAGTCCACGTGGTCGGCACGCCGAGCTGCCCGCTCGCCTGACCGGCCGCGGCTTGACGAAACCTTGAGGATTGCTAGGCCGCTGGCTTGACACCATGGCCGTAGCCTCGTTCCCACAAGAGATCCACAGCAGCAAGAGGAGTGACCGGCGATGATGTGGGGTTGGAACGGCTGGAGCTGGTGGGGATGGCTGGCGATGAGCCTGTCGATGGTGGCCTTCTGGGGCCTGATTATCTGGGGGATCGTGGCGCTGTTCCGCGGCTCCGGCTGGAGCTGGCCGCGCCATGACGGCCCCGACCCGGAGCAGATCCTGGCCGAGCGGTTCGCCAGGGGCGAGATCGACGACGAGGAGTACCGGCGCCGCCTGGAGGTCCTCCGCTCGGCTGGCGAGCGGACCTGGGAGCGGCAATCCTGACTACGAACGCACCGATCGTGGGGGGAGCTTGCTCCCCCCACACGGCTCTCGCAGAGAGGATGTGAGCGGCAATGCCTGCCACCACCACCGGCGACACCCAGCGGCTGCGCCAGTACTGGGACAAGCACGCCCCCCGCTATGACCGGCAGATGCGGGTGTTCGACCGGTTGCTGTTCGGCGACACCCGCGCCTGGGTCTGCCGGCAGGCCAGCGGCGACACGTTGGAGGTCGCCATCGGTACCGGCCTGAACCTTGACCTGTACCCCGACGACGTCCGGCTGACCGGGGTCGACTTCAGCCCCGCCATGCTCGAGCAGGCCCGCGACCGCGCCCAGCGGCTCGGCCGCACGGTGGACCTCAGGGAGGGCGACGCCCACTCGCTGCAGTTCCCCGACAGCTCGTTCGACACCGTGGTGTGCACCTTCTCGCTGTGCGGCATCCCCGGCGAGCGCCAGGCCGTGGCCGAAATGTGGCGGGTGCTGCGCCAGGGCGGGCTGCTGCTCATGGCCGACCACGTCGTCAGCTCGGCGTGGCCACTGCGCGCTGTCCAGTGGCTGCTGGAGCGGGTCACCATCCCGCTCGGCGGTGAGCACCTGCGCCGCCGCCCACTCGACCAGGTGCGCGCCCAAGGATTCGAGCTTGAGCGCCAACAGCGGTTCAAGGCCGGGATCGTGGAGCGGCTGGCGGCCCGCAAGGCGGACACCACACGATGAGCGAGCAGGCGCCCCTGCCGATGCGCGCACTGGTCGTCGACGACGAGCCGCCGCTGGTGCGCCTGGTCACAAGCTACCTGGAACGCGAAGGCTTCCAGGTCCAATCCGTCGGCGACGGCGAGGGCGCGGTGGAGCTGGCCAGGACTTTCCAGCCCGAGGTGATCGTGCTGGACCTGATGTTGCCTCGCCTGGACGGCATCGAGGCGTGCCGTCAGATCCGGACCTGCAGCGACGCCTACATCGTCATGCTGACCGCCCGCGCCGAGGAGGTCGACAAGCTGGTGGGGCTTGGGGTCGGCGCCGACGACTACCTCACCAAGCCGTTCTCCCCCCGTGAGCTGGTGGCCCGGATCCGCGCGATGCTGCGTCGCCCCAGAGCCGCCACGACCGGCGCGACGGTGGTGCCGCCCCGCCAACTCGGCGAGCTGACCGTTCACCCGGCGACCCGCGAGGTCCACCTCGGCGGCCAGCCGGTCGAGCTGACCCGCCTGGAGTTCGACCTGCTCGACGCGCTTTCCGAGCGGCCCCGGGTGGTGCTCAGCCGTCGCCAGCTTCTGGAGCGGGTCTGGGGGCCTGACTGGTACGGCGACGAGCACCTGGTCGACGTCCACATCGCCAACCTGCGCCGCAAGCTCGGCGACGACCCTCGCCGACCCCGCCACATCCTCACCGTGCGGGGGGTCGGCTACCGCATGGGAGCAGGCGCGTGAGCGCCGTGGCCGGGCGGCTGCGGCAAAGCCTGGGCGCCAAGCTGCTACTCGCCCAGATGCTGGTGGTCATCGCTGGCAGCCTCACCCTCGCTATCGTCGCCCTGGCCGTCGCCCCTGGGGTGTTCCACACTCACGTCCGCATGGCGCTTGGCACCATACCTCCTGAGGTCGCCCGCCACCTCGACGAGGGCCTGGCCAGGGCAATGACCGTCGCGCTCGCGACCGGCACGGGCGTGGCGGTGGCGACCGCGCTGGCGGTGAGCCTGCTCCTGGCCCGGCGCATCGCCGGCCCGCTCGCCGCGCTGGCCCGGGCCTCGGGCCACATTGCCCGCGGCCGCTACACCGCCAGGGTCCCCGAGCCGGTGGGCGGCGACGAGCTGGCCAGCTTGGCCGCGGCGTTCAACACCATGGCCCAGGCATTGGAGGCCTCCGAGCAGCGACGCCGCGAACTGCTGGCCGACCTGGCTCACGAGCTGCGTAACCCGCTGGCCACCATCGACGGCTACCTGGAAGGCGTCGCCGACCAGGTCATGCCCGCCGACCAGCAGACCCTGCAGGTGCTCCAGGCCGAGACCGCCAGGCTGCGGCGGCTGGTCGACGACCTCAATGCGGTCTCCCGCGCCGAGGAGCGCCAGCTCGACCTGCACCTGATCCGCTGCCAGCCCGACAAGCTGCTGGACGCCGCCGTCCGGGCCGTCCAGCCCGCCTACACAGCCAAGGACGTCACCCTGACCACTCGGATCGACCCCCACCTTCCCCAGGTGCGCGCCGATCCCGACCGCATCGGCGAGGTGCTGGCCAACCTGCTCGCCAATGCCCTGCGCCACACCCCGCCCGGCGGCCGCGTCGAGGTCGCCGCCACCACCATCCCCGAGGGTCTGGTGCAGCTGTCGGTCACTGACAGCGGCGAGGGCATCCCTCCCGAGCAGTTGGAGCGGATCTTCGAGCGCTTCTACCGTGTCGATCCCGCTCGCACCCACACCCACGGCGGTGGGGGCAGCGGCATCGGGCTGACCATCAGCCGCGCGATCGTCAACGCCCACGGCGGCCAGATCCGCGCCCACAGCCAAGGACCCGGCCACGGCGCCCGCTTCACCATCACCCTGCCCACCCGGCACACCCGGCCACGGTGAGCCGCGACCGCGAGGTGGGGACACCAGCGCTTTCTGGAACGAGCCGCTTGGGCGGCGCTGCGGCGGCGACCCGCCGCCTCGGTCTGGAGCGTGCGAGGATGTGACCCATGCTGGATGTTCGGCGGCTTCTGGTCTTGCGGGCGGTGGCGCGGCACGGCTCGCTGGCTGCGGCCGCCCGGTCGCTGGGCTACACGCGCAGCCCGCGGTGAGCCACCACCTCCGCCGCCTGGAGCAGGAGGCCGGTGTCCGCCTGCTCGCCCGGGAGGGGCGGGCGTGCGGCTCACCGACGCCGGACGCGCGCTGGCGGCGCGCGCCGAGGCCATCGCGCGGCCGAGCTGGACGCCGAACTGGCGGCGGTGGTCAGGGACGAGGCCGGGCACCTGCGGATCGCGGCCCTGCCCAGCGCCAACGCCGGCCTGGTGCCGCGGGCCCTGGCCGAGCTGCGGGCCCGGTATCCCGAGATCGCGGTCTCCCTGGTGGAGGCGGGCCCGGAGGAGTCGTGGTCGCTGCTGCTTGGTGCCGAGTGCGACCTGGCCGTCACCTTCGACCACCCGCTGCTGGCAAGCGGCCGCAGGCCGACGTCATCGTCGTGCCGCTGCTGGACGACCGGGTGCTGGTGATCCTCCCGGCCATCCACCCGCTGGCAGGGGCCAAGGAGCTGACGCTGGACCAGCTGTCGCACGAACCATGGATCCTGAGCACGCGCTGCCATGCGGAGATGCAGCTGGCCTTTGCGGCCGCCGGGTTCACCCCGAACGTCGCCCTGGTCACCGACGACTACTATCGGGCGGTGCCCCGCCTGGTCGCCGATGGTTCCGGTGGCGGGCCTGGCGGGTGGACGGATCATCGCAGTGCTGCCCAGGCGTCCTCGGCCCTCGCCGGCCGTGACCTTTCTGCTGGAGGCGCTGCAGGCGGCCGCGCCAGCCTGGAGTCCGGCCGCGGTGAAATCGTCGCTGTCCTCCCCGGGCTGATCACAGCACCAGGCGCACAGCCAAGACCCGCGGCGCGGGAGCCTGCGCCTCGCCATGCATCAATGTGACTTGGATGCATGGAAGAGGCTGGCATGTTTCCTGTTGGTTCCGGGCGGAGACCGTCACCTGCGGTGATCAGGGCCGTACCGGATCGGTCCGGATCGGCCGAGCCGCGGAGGTGGTACGGGTGATGACCGGCGCGCTCGCAATCCTGCTGGGAATTCTGGGGTGCCTGCTGATGGCGGGCGTGGTGGCCGTCCTGGGCCGGGTTGGGCTCAGCCGGTGGCGTCATCGACGAGACTCCGATTCCGCGCCGGCCGGCCAGGCGCCCAGCCCATGAGGCGAGGTCGGCCGTTCCCGAGTCCACGACGGCTCGAAGCCGGTGACGATGCGCACGTGACGCAATCGTTCGACGCGATCGTGGTCGGGTCCGGGCCCGGTGGGGCGACCGTCGCGCGGGAGCTGTCCAGGCAGGGCTGGAAGGTCCTCATCCTGGAGCGAGGCAACAAGGCGCCGGTCACCGGCAGCATGGCACAGACCCTGCGGGAACTGTGGATGCCCGGCCGCAGCCTGCTGGTCACCGACCGGTTCCTGGCGGTCCTTCGAGCCGTCACGGTCGGCGGCAGCTCGATCTACTTCTTCGGGACCGCATGGGAGCCTGCCTACGAGCTGTTCGACAAGCGCGGCGTCGACATCCACGCCGAGGTAGATGAGGCGCGGCGTGAGCTGTCGGTCGCTGCGCTGCCACCCGAGCTGATGGGACCCAAGGCGCGGCGGATCATGGACAGCGCGATCGAGCTGGGCTACGACTGGCAGCCGATCCCCAAGTACTTCGACCAGGACCACCTCCAGGGCGCTCCCATGGGCTCGTATGGCGTCCCGACCTACCCGGCCAAGTGGAACGCCCGGATGTTCGTGGAGGAGGCCCTCTCGCAGGGCGCGGCCCTTCTCACCGGCGCCACGGCCCGGCGCGTCCTCGTCGAAGACGGCGTCGCCGCCGGCGTGGAATTCGACCATCGGGGGCGAACCAGGCGCACGTTGGGGTCGAAGATCGTCGTCGCGGCCGGCGGGATCGGCTCCCCGGTCCTGTTGCGCGCCAGCGGGCTGCAGGAGGCGGGAAGCTCGTTTTTCTGTGACCCGGTCGTCCTGGTGACCGGTTGGCTCCCCGGCCCCGATCGTGGGCAGGAGCTGCCGATGACCGCGGGGTGCTGCTGCAGGATGAGGGCTACACCTTGACCGACGTGTCCCTGCCGCGGTGGATGCTGTCCATCGTGACCGCCGAGGTGGGAAGGATCGACAGGCTCGGCTCCACTGGGCGGGCGGCCACGATCATGGTCGAGATCCGAGACGATCTCGACGGTCGGATCACCAGGCGGGGTGGGATCCGCAAGCCGCTGTCGACAGCCGACCGCCAAAAGCTCGCCCGTGGAACGGAGCGGGCGAGGCGGATCCTCGCCAACGCTGGCGCGCGGCGGCTGTATCGAAGCTGGGTGTTGGCCGCCCAACCTGGAGGCACCATACCGATCGGCCGGCTCGTCGATCGCGATCTGCAGACTGAGATTCCCAACCTCTTCGTCTGTGACGCCTCCGTCATCCCCGAGCCGTGGGGCCTGCCGCCGTCGCTCACCCTCATCGGGCTGGCCAAGCGCCTCGCGACCCACCTGGTCACCGGCCCGCACCAGCTCCGCGGGAACGAAGGATCACAGACCAAAGCCCCCAGATACGGGAACGATCCGGCAGCGCAGCTCGAACTGAAGGCGCCGGAGGCCGCCGGTGCTGTGCGCCAGCCCCGGCGAGCCGCGCACCCGGCCGGCCTGACCGGATAGCCTGTGGCAACTGGGGCGATCCGTCGCGCTCGGGCTGGGACCGACAGGAGAGGGCGTATGACACAGCCGGTGGTGCTTGCGGTGGACGACGACGGCGAGGTCCTGGCCGCGTTCGAGCAGGCGCTGCGCAGGCGCTACGGGGCCGACTACCAGGTCCTTGCCGAGTCCTTGCCGAGCGCTCCCCCGCCGCCGCGCTGCAGGTGCTGGAGCGGCTGCGCGACCAGGAGGTGGCGGTCGCGGTGATCATCGCCGACCAGTGGATGCCGCACATGACCGGCTTGGACCTGCTGGCCCGGGCGCGCGAGCTGCACCCCTCGGCCAGGCGGTTGCTGCTCATCGGTGTGCTGGACCGCAGCGCCAACCAGCCGATCAGCCAGGCGATGACGCTGGGACACCTCGACGGCTGGATATTGAAGCCGTGGGAGCCGGCCGAGGAGCACTTGTACCTGCCGGTCAGCGAGCAACTCACCGACTGGATCCGAGCGACCGGCAAGCCGAGCTTTGTGGCCATCCGGATCGTCGGGGAGCAGTGGACGCCGCGCAGCCACGAGATCCGCGACCTGCTGGACCGCAACGCCATCCCCTACCAGTTCCACCCCCACGACAGCCAGGCCGGCCGGCAGCTGCTCCGGGAGACCGGGCAGGACGCCACCCATCTGCCGGTGCTGGTCCTGTTCGACGGGCAGGTGCTGGTAGATCCGACCAACGCCGAGGGCGCCGCCGCCCTCGGCATCGCGACCCAGCCCGAGCCAGGCCCCTACGACCTGATCGTGGTCGGCGCCGGACCGGCCGGGCTGTCGGCGGCCACCTACGGTGCCTCCGCGGGGCTGCGCACGCTGATGGTGGAGCCGGAGGCGCTGTGCGGGCAGGCCGGCAGCAGCTCGCTGATCCGCAACTACCTCGGCTTCCCGTACGGGATCAGCGGCCGCAGCCTCGGCCAGCGGGCCGCTGCGCAGGCGATCTTGTTCGGCGCGGAGCTGGTCTACGCCCGCGCGGTCGGGTTGCGGGGCGCCGGCCGGGACTGGATGGTCACCCTGGCCGACGGCAGCCAGGCGGTCGGCGGCACGGTGCTGGTGGCCACCGGCGCGGCCTACCGCCGGCTGGACGCTCCCGGCGTGGATGAGCTGCTCGGCGCGGGCGTGTTCTACGGGGCGGCGGTCAGCGAGGCCCCGGCGATGACCGGCAGTCAGGTGTTTGTGGTCGGCGCCGGCAACTCCGCCGGCCAGGCCGCCCTGCATTTGGCCAAGTATGCCGACCGGGTCACGATCCTGGCGCGCGGCGACACGCTCGAGCGGACCATGTCCGACTACCTGGTCAAGGAACTCCAGGCCAGCCACACCATCACCGTTCGCCTGGGCACCGAGGTGGTCGCGGCTGGTGGGCCCGGCCGGCTGGAGCAGCTCACCCTGCACCACGCCCGCACCGGCAGCACCCAGACGGTCCCCGCGGCGGCGCTGTTCATCCTGATCGGCGCGCAACCACGGACCGAGTGGCTGGCCGAGACGCTGGAGCTCGACCAGCACGGCTTCATCTTGACCGGCCCCGACCTGCTCCAGGGCGGCCGGCCACCGCCCGGCTGGCCGCTGGACCGCCTCCCCTTGCTGCTGGAGACCAGCCTCCCAGGGGTGTTCGCCGCCGGGGACGTGCGCCACCGGTCGATCAAACGGGTGGCCTCCGCGGTCGGGGAAGGCTCGATCGCCATCCAACTCGCCAACGAGTACCTCGGCCAGCAGTAGCAGGCAACCGGCACGCTGCCGCCCACGAGCGCCGTCGTGGCGTTGGAGACAGTCGGCAAGCGTGCCCATGGCCTGGCGGCCCGCCTACAGCCGCACCATCCAGCGGCGGCGCGGGTGCGTCCTACCAAGCCTTCAAGGGGCCCACGGACGGCCCGGCACCTCTACGGCGCCTGTCTTCGTCGCTGGCTTCAGCGGCGCAGGTGGTGCTCGAGCTGGTCGATGGGTGAGAAGACGACGCAGCCGACTTGGTCGTCGCGGCGGAGCAGCCAGTTGGAGACGGCCAGCACCTCGCAGCCGCCGTAGCCGCGCAGCGCCGCCAGCAGCATCGAGGTCCCGTAGAACAGCAGCGCGGCGTCGCTGGTGAACCGCAGCGATGGCGCGTACCAGGGTGTCAGGTACAGCGCCAGGAACACCGCCACGTTGAGTCCGTGACCCAGCGGCCCGGTCGCCGCAAGTCGTGGCCTGCCGCGACGGGCCCGCCACCACTGCCACCCAAGGTTCTCATGCCCCTGGCGGGGCGCCCGCGGGTGGATGAAACTCGGGAGGCGCCCTCCCGCTGACGTCGTGCTGTCTTGGTGCCGGTTGAGCCCGTACCCAAGCTTGACGCTGGAGCCCGTCCCGGTAGGGACCCCGGGTTGCCGCCGGTGAGCGCGAGTCTCAGCCTCTTGATCTGCTGCGGGTTCCGCGGGTGGGCGCGATGGATCGGGCGCGAATACGAAGGGGGTGACTCTGTTGGCGAAGTCGAGGCGCCTGGGCGTGGGACAGTAGTGGCCTGCCCGATGTGGGCGGTTGGGACTGGGGTTCTTCTCTTGAGGAGCGGTGCGTGCTGCGTCCGGTAGGTGTTCCAGAGGTCCCGGTGGCCACGGCGGCGTTGGCCCGGAAGGTGCATCCGCATGGCACCGATGAGATGCGGGTACGGGATGCGCTCGGTCCGCTGTTCGCCGATGAGGACTTCACCTCGCAGGAGTTTGAGGACATGTACGCCTCGCTGGGGCAGCCCGGGCTCTCCCCGGCGCTGCTGGCGATGGTCACGGTCCTGCAGTTCCTGCACCACCTCTCCGACCGGGACGCGGCGCAGGCGGTTGCGGACCGGATCTCCTGGAAGTACGCCCTGGGCCTGGAGTTGGAGCACACCGGCTTCGACTACACGGTGCTGTGCGAGTTTCGCGCCCGGCTGGCTGTGGCCGGTCGGGCGGATGCGCTGCTGAGCGTGATGCTGGAGCGGTTGCAGCGAGCCGGGCTGGTCCGGGCGGGTGGCCGGGTGCGCACCGACTCCACCCACGTGCTCGCCTGCGTGCGGCGGCTGAACCGGATCGAGACCCTTGGCGAGGGCCTGCGTGCCGCGTTGGAGGAGATCGCCCGGATCAGTCCCGGCTGGATCGTGCCGCTGCTGCGGCCGGGCTGGGACGAGCGCTACGGCCGCAAGGTGGAGACCGCCCGGCTGCTTGGCCGCACCAACGCCTCCGCCGCCAAGCTGACCGAGCAGATCGGTGCCGACGGCCAGGGCCTGCTGGACACCGTCGACGCCGACCCGGCCGCGGCCTGGATCAACGACCTGCCCCAGGTGAAGATCCTGCGCATCCTGTGGGACCAGCACTACCAGCACACGCCCGCCGGGCGTCTGCGCTACAAGGACGCCGGCGAGCTGCCGGTGGCCGCCCAGCGCATCCACTCGCCCTATGATGCGGACGCCCGCTACAGCACCAAGGGCGAGGACACCGAGTGGGTGGGCTCCAAGGCCCACCTGAGCGAGTCCTGCGACGACCAGGAGCTGCCCGACCTGGTCACCGATGTGCACACCACGCCCTCCACCGACCCGGACGTGGTCGCCACCACCCCCATCCAGGACAAGCTCATCGCCCGCGGCCTGGCCCCGGGTGAGCACCTGATGGACGCCGGCTACCCCAGCGCCGACAACATCGCCGCCTCCGTGACGCGCGGGATCACCCTGGTCGCCCCGGTCACCGTGGTCACCGGCCGCAATGCCCGTCAGGGCACCTTCGGGCCCAGCGCCTTCACCGTCGACTGGCAGGCCGGCACCGCCCGCTGCCCCGCCGGCCAGACCAGCCGCTCCATGCGCCCGGACAAGCGCGGCCTGGTCACCTTCGCGTTCTCCCGCCGTGACTGCCGGCCCTGCCCTGTCCGCGACCAGTGCACGCTGGCGGCTCCCCACATCCCCCGCCGGATCACCATCCACCCCGAGCGTGTCCACCAGGCCCGCATGACGGCCCAGCGGGCCCAGGACACCGACCAGTGGCGCACCACCTACAACATCCGGGCCGGGATCGAGGGCACCGTCTCCCAGGCCGTCCGCGGCCCTGACCTGCGCCACTCCCGCTACCGTGGCCTGCCCAAAGCCCACCTGCAGAACGTTTTCATCGGCATGGCCCTCAACATCGGCCGCCTCGGCGCCCACTTCAACACCAAACCCCAACCCGCGCGCCGCCCCACCCGCATCCACCAACTGTGCACCGCTCACGGCCTCACAGCGGCCTGATCACGACCCGACTTCGCCAACAGAGTCAGGGGGTCGGGTTGGAGATCGTGTACCCGCGGGTCGCCGGGATCGATGTGGGCAAGAAGCTCGTGGCGGTGGCGGTCCGCACCCTGGGCAGCAGCCGGGTCAGCGCCAGCAGCAGCTGCGCAAGTTCAAGACGTTCTATCCGGTGTTGCAGCTGGTCGGCTGGCTGGTCGCCCAGGGTGTGACGCAGGTGGCGATGGAGGCGACTGGGATGGACTGGCGGCCGGTGTTTCATGCCCTGTGCGAGGCCGAGCGGCTGGAGGTGGTGCTGGCAGGCGCTCGGCATGTCAACAACGTGCCTGGCCGCAAGACCGACGCCAAGGACGCCGAGTGGCTGGCGGAGCTGTGCGAGGTGGGGCTGCTGCGTGGCAGTTTCATCCCCGGCGGAGATCGCCGCGGTCGGGGAGGTGTGCCGCGACCGCAAGAAGCTGACCCAGGCGCGCACCAGTGAGCTGCAGCGGCTGTGCAAGGTCCTGGAAGACGGCGGGTCAAGATCGACTCGGTGGCCTCCAGCATCACCACGCGCTCGGCGCGGGCGATGGTGGAGGCGCTGGTTGCCGGGGAGCGTGACCCGCGGGTGCTGGCCGAGCTGGCCCGTGGGGCGGGGCGCAAGAAGCTCCCCGACCTGGCGATGGCGCGTGCGGGGCGGTTCGGCGCCCATCACGCGCTGCTGGCACGGATGCACCTGGAGCACATCGACCACCTGAGCGGGATGATCGGACGGCTGGACGGCGAGATCGACCAGCTGGTCGCCCCGTTCGCCGAGCAGGTGGGCCTGCTGCGCACGATCCCGGGATCGCCGAGCGCACCGCCCAGGTGCTCATCGGCGAGATCGGCGTCGACATGTCCCGCTTTGCGACCGCCGACCATCTGGCCTCCTGGCTGGTCTGTACCCGGGCACAGGCGAGTCGGCCGGCAAGCACCACCGCGCCAAGACCCGCACGGGCAACCGTGAGGTCCGCGAGGCGCTGGTCGAGGCGGCCTGGGCCGCTGGCCGGACCGGCACCTACCTGAGTGCCCGCTTCCGCCGGCTGCACCGCCGGTTCGGCAAGCAGGGCGGCAGCAAGGCCGCCGTCGCGATCGCCCACAACCTGCTGGTGATCGTCTGGTTCGTCCTCCACGACCGTGCCGGCTACCGCGATCTTGGCGCTGACTGGTTCACCCGCCACGACAACCCCGACGCCACCAAACGCCGGCTGATCCGCGAGCTGCAAACCCTCGGCTACACCGTCGACCTCACCCCAGCCGCCCAAGGACCTCACCGCCACCAACCCGGCCTGCACCGGGTTGCTGCCGCCTGCCCACTCACCATGGAGTTTCATCTCAGCAGCACGGCCGGGAACCCCACCAGGCCGAGCAGCCACGCGGCTGGGCGGAACGGCCCGGCAAGCTCACCCTGTAGGACGCTGCCCAACAGCACCAGCCCGACCAGCAGCCGCGCGGCTGTGCCCATCGCGCCGATCATCCGGCTGGGCCGCCGGTCGGGTGCCTGGCCGGCCGCCTGCTGGTCGCCGCCATTCGTGGTTGTCGTCGTGGTTGCTGCCAAGATCATCACCCCTGCAGGGGAGGCTAGGGCCTGCCCCCAGGGGGAGGGTCAAGTGCCAGCGGTGGAGGCCCGCACCCTCGACGTCGAGTTGAACTTCGGGTCGCCGGCGCGGAAGTCGGCGCCACCGTGGCAGCCCAGCTCGGCCTGGCGGCTGGCCTCGAAGGCGTCCAGGCGCTGGCGCACCTGCTGGAGCTCGGCGATCCGCGCGTCAAGGCGCGCCCGTACCCGCCGCAGCCGGTCGGCCAGGTGCGGGCCGATGGGCTGCTCGGGCCGGGCGAGGTAGACGCCGGCGAGCTCGCGGATCTCGGCCACGGTCAGGCCGAGGCTGCGCAGGTTGCCGACCACCGCGACGTACCACAGGGCGTCCTGGTCGAACAGCCGTTACCCGGCCGGGCTGCGGCCCACCGTGTAGATGAGCCCCATGCCCTCGTAGCGTCGCAGCGCCTTGACCGACGTGCCGCTGCGCCGGGCCAGCTCCCCGATCGTCATCGTGGCCGCAGCGGGTGCGTCACCGGTACCGGTTGCCGTCACGGTCGGCTCCCAACCTGCACGGCCGGCTCGGTCGGTTGGTCGTGGTCGTCGATCCATCGCCGCCACGCCGCCTTGCCTTGGCTGGTCGCCTCCGCCAACCCGACGGCGGTGCCGCGCACGCCGTGTCCGGCGGCCCAGGCGCGGGCGGCATCGGCGTGCTCGAAGAAGTTCACCAGCGGGCACCAGTCGTCGATCACCGACCCCGAGGCGCAGCAGTCGGAATCGTCGCCGGTGGTGGCCGGAGCGCAGCGGTCGGTGTCGGCGAAGAACACCACCAGCTCGGGATCGGCCTGGCGGAGCCTGCCGTGGTGGAAGTCGAGCCGGATCGGCGCGCCCGAGGATGGGCTGGTGGAGCGGATCCGCCCGCTGGCGGCCAGGGCGGCCAGGATGCCGACCGCGTCCCAGGCACACCAGGTCCAATATCGCCGCTCCTGCCCGGGCGCCTGTTCGAGGATCAGCTCGTGCGGGGTGGGCGTCAGCGACAGGCCGTGGCTGCCGGTCACCGCCCCGGTCTGGTCCCGCCGGATGCGGCCCTGCCGGTCAAGCGACACCAGGGCGCGCTCGACCTGATCGAGGTCGGCTGCGACCGCCCCGGCCAGCCGAGCCGGACTGACGGGTCGGCCATTGTCGCGCAGCAGGTGGAACGCCCTGGCAAGCAAGGCGTGCTCGAACGCCGGGCCGCCACCGAGGTCTGGGAGGTCTGGCTGGCGGGTCATGGGCTCGGGTCAGTCGCCGGAGGCCGGGATGATGCGCTGGCATTCTGCCAGGGCGCAGGCGTTGTCGGCGGCCAGCGCGTGGGCTAGGACGACCAGGTCGGCCACGCGGGGGTCGGCGACCCGGTAGAAGGCGTTGCGGCCGGCGCGGCGGCAGGCGACGTAGCCGCAGTCGGCAAGGCAGGCAAGGTGCACCGACACCCGGCCCTGGGACAGGCCGACGTGGGCGACGCACTCGCTGACGGTGTGCTCAGCGTCCAGCAGGAACTCCAGCAGCCGCAGCCGGGTCGGGTCGCCAAGGGCCCGGAAGAACTTGGCAACCGTGTCCACCATCGTCGCCTCGGCGGGCAGCAACGCCGGTGCCGCTGTCGGTGGTGGTGCCGCGGCGGGCTGGGCCATGGTGGGTGGGCTCCCCTTGTGATGTATCTGGCTAGGCGAATACTATGCCGGCGGGAACGCATTCGGCAAGACGAATCGAAGGCGGATCGGTGCGGCCGGGCGCCGGCCCGATACGCCCGGGCACCTGGAGTGGACGTGGAGGCGCTCATGGAGCGGGCCAGCGGCGAGAACGGCTACGACCTGGCGATCGTTGGCTCGGGCGGGGCGGCGTTCGCCGCGGCGATCGCGGCTCGCCGCAAGGACCGCCGGGTGGTCATGGTCGAGCGCGGCAGGATCGGGGGGACCTGCGTTAACACCGGCTGCGTGCCGTCCAAGGCGCTGCTTGCCGCCGCGGCGGCCCGCAATATCGCTGCCGAGGCCGGCTGGCGGTTCCCCGGGATCGCCACCACTGCCGGCCCGGTCGACCCGGTTGCGCTGGTTGCCGGCAAGCAAGCCCTGGTCGAGGACCTGCGCGCCGACAAGTACGTCGACCTTGCCGCCGCCTATGGCTGGGAGGTCGTGGGCGGCACGGCTCACTTCGTCGCTGACCCTGCCGAGCCGGACGGACCGATGCTCAGGGTCGACCTGTCCAGCGGCGGCACCCGGCGGATCCAGGCGGCCCACTACCTGGTCGCCACCGGCTCCACGCCCTGGGCGCCGCCGATCCCGGGCCTGGAGGAGGTCGGCTACCTGACCTCGACCATGGCGATGGAGCTGGCCGAGCTGCCCCGGTCGCTGCTGGTCGTGGGCGGCAACGCGGTGGGACTGGAGCAGGCCCAGTTGTTCGCCCGGCTCGGCGCCAAGGTCACCGTGGTGGAGGTTCTCGACCGGCTGGCGCCGCTGGAGGAACCCGAGGTCGGCGCCGCGATCGCCGCGGTGTTCGCCGACGAGGGCATCACCGTCCACGCCGGCGCCCAGCTCAGCTGCGTGGCCAGCGACGGCGAGGGTGGCGTGGCGGTGGTCGTTGTCCACCGCGACGGCCGCCCCCGGCAGCTGCGGGCCGAACGGTTGCTGGTCGCCACCGGGCGCCGTCCGGTCACCGGCGGGCTCGGCCTGGAGGCGGTGGGCGTCAAGGTCGGCGACCGCGGCCAGGTCGTGGTCGACGAGCGGCTCCGCACCGACAACCCGCGGACCTGGGCCGGCGACGCGATCCTGGCGGCGGTGTACGCGGTCAAGCTCGCCATGACGACGACCGAGCTGGCCGACACCTGGGCGCCGTACCTGACCATGGGCGAGGGCCTCAGGCTGGCCGCGCAGGCCTTCACCCGCGACATCACCAAGCTCTCCTGCTGCGCCGCCTGACCCGAGCCAGGAACAAGACCATGGACCTCGCCGTCGACCAGCTCCTCCTCCAGCGCAGCGGCCGGCGTCCCGACCCCGCACGGCGCCGCCGAGCTTGCCAACACCCATTCGTGAGCTGCACCGGCGGGTGCTTTGGCGTGCTGCCCGGCGGCGTGGCCGAGCAGACCCGAAGCTCGTACTGGCCGGACAGAAGGCAAGGTAGCGAACCAAGCATGGATGCCAGTGGCATCGATGAGCTGTGGCCGCAGGCAGCCACGCGGATCCGGTCGGCTGGTGGCTGGGCGCTGCGGCCACTGGCGCGACTCGGGCGGCCGCGAGACGCCCGCCGGACCTGGCTCGCCGAATCCGTGGGCCGAGCGGAGCCCGGGATGGTGATCGTGAAGGCCAGCGCCAACCCGTTCGCCCCCTCACGGGCGGCATGGACGGCCAACGCGTTGTCGCTGCTGGGCGAGCGGGGCTACCCGGTCCCGGCGCTGCTGTGGCAGGGGCCGCTGGATGGCCGCTGGTTCCTGATGGTCCAGGCGCGACTGCCCGGCCAGCCGCTGCGCACCCTGGATGGGGCGACGTTGGACGCGCTGCTGGGGCTGGTGGAGCTGCAGGCCGACCTGGCGCCAAGGCTCGGCGAGGGCGAACGCCAGGATCCCGGCCAGCAGCCACCCGGCGGCGGTGGCCAGCATCCAGGCCAGCCCGCCGGTTCCCCACAGGCTGATCGCCGGCTGGCCGGCGAGCAACAGGCCATCCAGGCTGGCCAGCCCAGGGGTGATCGGGACCAACCGGCCGGCGGTGGCCATCCAGCCGGGCACCGCCAACAGCGGCAGCGCGGTCGCGCTGAGCACCCACACGGCAATGCCCTGGGCTTCGACCAGCATCTCGATCCGCTTCCAGACCAGCGTTAGCCCACCGATGAGCAGCGAGTAGCCGACCACGGCGAGCACCAGCAGCACCAGCGGCAGGGCGGCCGCGGTCCGCCAGCCGATGTGCAGCGGCACCAGCAGCCGGACAGCTGCGTACAGCGCGGCGACGACGGCGGCGGTCTCGGCCAGCGCGGCGACCACCCGCCCGGCGGCGGCGAGCAGCCAGGACGGCAGCGGGCTGAGGTAGACCTGCTCCAGCGTGCCGGCCTGGATCTCACCCAACAGCCGCCAGAACATCTTGGCGACCTGCAGGTAGAAGAACAGGAACGGGACCATCCACACGACCAGGATCGACATCCGACCGGGCTCCAGCGACCAGCGCAGGCTGCCGCGGGCGATCTGGTCGCCGGCGCCAAGCAGCGGGCCGAGCAGCAGGGTGAAGCCGATGAACAGGGGCAGCTCGATGAGGATCTGGACCCGTTCGGCCCAGGCGTGCAGCAGGCCCTTGCGGACCTCGTTGCCGATCGCGATCAGCATGCCGGTCATCATGGACCCAGCCTCCCCTCCCGCAGCGCCCGCCGGATGCTGACCTGGTAGGTGGCCCAGCCGATGCCGAGCAGCACGACCGCGTGGGCCACCAGCAGCGGCAGGGTGTGGTCGGCCCAGACCGCCGACAGTGGCCGGCCATCCACCAGCATGCTGTGCAGGGCGCGCACGCCAAGGGTGGTCGGCAACAGCTGCGCGACGACCTGGATGGTTGCGGGGAACACGGTGATCGGGATCAGCGTGCCGTTGAAGAACAGGACCGCGCCGTTGAGCACATGGACGACCGCGCCGATGCTGGCCACGGCGACGGTCAGCCCGGCGACCAGCAGGGCGTAGCCGGCGATGTCGGCGAGAGTGAGCAGGGCGGGCACGACCGTCGCCGGATCGCCGTGGTAGTGCACGCCGAACCCCGCCACGAAGCCAATGCCGAGGATGGCGGCGACCAGCAGCGCCTCCAGCGTCAGCGCGCCCAGCCTGCCGGCCGCCAGCGCCCAGGCGGGGACCGGGCTGAGGTGGGTCTGCTCCAGGGTGCCGGCATTGATCTCTTCGGCGACGCCGCCGCTGGCCGCCAGGGACGCGATCGACGCGGCGGCGGCCGCTGCCATGCCTGGGAGGGTGGCCAGCAGCAGCGGCTGCAGGATGTGGCCGCCGTCGATGAAGAACCGCAGCACCAGAAACGAGGCGGCGTTGGCGGCGATGCCCATCGCCAGCGCCGCGCGGCGCCGCCACAGCAGGCGCAGTCCCTTGGCGGCCTCGTTGCCGACGATCAGGGCCGAGGGCAAAACGGTGGTGGTCATGCCGCCCGCTCCGCGTGGACCAGCCGCAGGAAGACCTCCTCCAGATCAGGCTCGACCTGGCGCACCGACAGCAGCGGCAGCCCGAGCGATTGCACCTCGGCGAGCACCTTGTACAGGTCGTCGGCATCGGCGGTGGGCAGGGTGATGCGGGTCGCGCCCTCCTCCGCTGCCATGCTGGTGCCACTCGGCAGGCTGAGCAGTGCGAGCCGGTCGGGTGGGCCGGCGACCCTGACCTCGTAGCGGTCCTCACGGAACCGGCCCAGCAGCTCGGCGGTGGGCAGGTCGGCCACGATCGCGCCGTCGCGGATGACCGCCACCCGGTCCGACAGCGTCTCGGCCATCGCCAGCTGGTGGGTGGTCAGCACCACCGTCTTGTGCTGCTCGTGCGCCAGCCGCACCACCCAGTCCTTGACGGTGCGGGCGGCCTCCACGTCCAGGCCGATGGTCGGCTCGTCCAGCAGCACGATCGGCGGGTCGGCGATCAGCGCGGCGGCGACCGCGACCTTCTGCTGCATGCCCCGCGAGAACGTGCCCACCGACTCGCCGTGGCGCTCCCACAGGCCAAGCTCTGTGAGCAACCGCTGCGCGCGTGGCTTGAGCTCGGCGCCGCGCAGGCCCTTGAGC
>WNGF01002024.1_pt1 | contig 29020 bp, 27 predicted proteins | sample 5400641 | NCBI WGS metagenome assembly WNGF01 (sample SAMN13153371, study PRJNA577476) | soil metagenome | isolation source: 80 cm soil or saprolite under grassland replicate 2 | place: USA:California | collected 2016-06-15 | reverse complement strand
CGCTTGCGATTCACCACCGCATCGGCCGGCTCGAGATCGGCGACCCGAGCGTCGTCATCGCCGTCGCGTCACCGCATCGGCCCGAGGCGTTCGCCGCGTGCCGCTACGCGATCGAGCGGATCAAGCAGATCGCGCCCATCTGGAAGCACGAGCACTACGAAGGGGGCGACGTCTGGATCGAGGGGGCGACGGCGGATCCGATGGACGAAGAGGTCCGCCGCATGGCGTTCGCGCAATGCTCGTAACCATTCGCCTGTTCGCGCGTCTTCGCGAAATGGCCGGTGACGCAGAGCTCCGGCGCGAGCTGCCCGAAGGGTCGACCGCGCGGAACGCGTGGGAAGCGCTCGCCGAGGAGTTCCCCGGCTTCGACGATTACAGCAAGGCGGTCTCGTGCGCGATCAACCAGGAATACGCGCGCATGACGACGCCGCTCGGCGACGGGGACGAAGTGGCATTCCTGCCGCCGGTCTCAGGGGGTTAATTTCGGTGGTGCTGGCGGTCCGCCTTCGCCAAGGCTCCGGCGGACCGCCGTAGCTTTAGCGGAGGCTGGTCAGGCCGGCTTTTAACGATGTTCGATAAACTCAGCGCCGTCGAGGCGCAGTACGAAAAGCTGATGACGGAGATGGCCGATCCCGCCGTGCAGGCGGACTCGGCGAAGTTCCGCGCGCACTCGAAGACGCTCTCCGATATCCAGCCGCTCGTCGAGCACTTCCGCGAATACAAGGACCTCATCGCGCAGATCACCGCGACCGAGGACCTGCTCAAGGACCCGGACATGCGCGAGCTCGCACAGGAGGAGCTCGCGTCGCTGGAGGCGAGGCGCGATCAGCTGCTCGCCGACATCAAGGTCCTGCTCGTGCCGAAGGATCCGAACGACGCAAAGAACGTCGTACTGGAAATCCGTGGCGGCACCGGCGGCGACGAGGCGGCGCTGTTTGCGGCGGATCTCTTCCGGATGTACACGCGGTACGCGGAGCGGCAGGGGTGGCGCATCGAAGTGCTGAACCTGAGCGAAACGGAAGGGGGCGGCATCAAGGAAGTGGTCGCGCTCATCGAAGGGCGCAACGTCTACAGCCGGCTGAAGTACGAGAGCGGCGTGCATCGCGTCCAGCGCGTGCCGGCGACCGAGGCGAGCGGCCGCATTCACACGTCCACCGCGACGGTCGCGGTGCTGCCGGAGGCCGAGGAAGTCGACATTCAGATCGATGCGAAGGATCTCCGCGTCGACACGTTCTGCTCGAGCGGGCCCGGCGGCCAGAGCGTCAACACGACGTACTCGGCGGTCCGGATCACGCACATCCCCACCGGCCTCGTCGTGTCGCAGCAGGACGAGAAATCCCAAATCAAGAACCGCGCGAAGGCGATGAAAGTGCTGCGGTCGCGTCTCTACGAGATGGAGATGCGCAAACAGCAGGAAGCGATCGCGAAGGATCGACGCACGCAGGTGGGCACCGGCGAGCGCTCCGAAAAGATCCGCACCTACAACTTCCGCGAAAACCGAATCACGGACCACCGAATCGGCCACACGATGCACCAGCTGACGGCGGCGCTCGACGGCGACCTCGGGGAGCTCATCGACGCGGCCACGACGTTCTTCACCTCGGAGAAGCTGAAGGAAGCCACGACCTCCGAATCGGAAAAGCCCAAGGAGGCCAAGGCGCCCGAACCGGCACGCTGATGCCGTCGCTGCACGAGCGGCTCATCGCAGCGCGGAAGTCGCTCGTGCAGGCGGGCATTCCCGACGAAGAAGCGGTGCTCGACGCGGAAGTGCTCGCGCGGCATGTCCTCGAGTGCGACCGCGCCACCCTCCTCACCCGCAGCCGCGACCCCATCCCCTCAGCCTTCGACCGTCTCTACCAGCCGCTCATCGCCCGGCGTGCCGCGCGCGAGCCAATCGCCTACATCGTCGGCCACCGCGAATTCTGGGGCCTGGAGTTCGATGTCACCCCGGACGTGCTGATTCCCCGGCCGGAGACGGAGCTGATCATCGAGGAGGCGGTGTCCATCGCGTCGCGAACGCTGACGCGCCGGATCGTCGATGTCGGGACAGGCAGCGGCTGTCTGGCCGTCGCGCTCGCAATCGAGTTCCCGTCGGCACGCATTGTCGCGACGGACATTTCTCCAGCGGCGCTGGACGTCGCCGGCCGGAATGCGAAGCGGCACAACATCGCCGGGCGCATCTCGTTCGTGCAATCCGATCTGCTGAGCGATGTCGACGCGACCGCGCAGCTGATCGTCTCGAACCCGCCCTACGTGCCGAGCCGTTCCTGCGATGACCTGCAGCCGGAAGTCGGTCGATACGAGCCGGCCTCGGCGTTATACGCAGGCGACGATGGACTGGGAGTCATCCGCAGGCTTTTCGCGGCAGCGCCGCGGTGCCTTGCGGAGGATGGCTGGCTCGTTGTTGAATTCGGCTTCGGCCAGGACGCCGCGGTTCGCGCGGCCGCGGCCGAGGCGGGCTGGCAGGTCGCGCGGATCCGCGCCGACCTGCAAGGGATTCCGCGCGTGGCGGTGTTGAGGAGGTAGCGTGGCAGATTGCCTGTTCTGCAAGATCATCGCGGGGCAGATCCCCGGCACGATCGTCCACCAAAGCGATCATATCGTCGCCTTCAAGGACACCACACCGCGGGCGCCGACGCACGTGCTCGTCGTTCCACGGCGTCACATCGCGAGCCTCAACGATCTCGGAGAGGAGGACGACGCGCTCGTGGGCGAGATGGTGAGGACCGCGGCGGCGATCGCGAAGAAGAACGGACACGCCGAGGGTGGCTACCGCGCCGTGTTCAACTGCAATGCAGATGCAGGGCAGACCGTGTTCCACATCCACCTGCACCTGCTCGGTGGAAGAAAGATGACCTGGCCGCCGGGATAGCAAGTCCGGCTGAAGCCGGACACTACGTCGTCGTCCGTAGTGTCCGCCTTCAGGCGGACCATCACATTTACTTCTACTTCGGCCTTGGCGCCAGCAGATACTGGCCGCGGCCGTGTTCGCGTGCCAGGAAGAAATCGACGACGCGGTACCCGCGTGCGAAGTAGGTGCGGAAGATCGAGCGGGTGGCCATCCGCCATTCGAGCCCCAGGTCCGGCTCCCGCGCCAGCATGTCGTTGAAGTCCGTCGGAATCTCCACGAGCAATCGATCGGCGAGGCTGTCGAGCATCGGCGCCCCGGGCGCGAGACGCCCCGGCGATTCGACTGAAGGATTCACGAGGACCGCTGACATCACCGCGCTGTCGCGAAGCACCGAGCTCGATGGCGCGGCCAGCCGCCGCTCGACGTGCGGCGAGGTCAGGCGCCACTCGGCGACGAACCGATCCGTCGGCGCCCCTTTGTGAAGCGGGCTGGTCGAGTCGCCGTAGACGTCCTCCTCGTACGATTCGACGATCACCCCGAGGCGCGTGAAGTTCAAGTGCGCGTTCAGCGCCTGCAGCGGATCGAACGTCCACTCGATGATCTCCACGCCCGCGCGCAGCGCATGTTCCCGCTGCGCGAGCTTGAGGCGCAGCCCGAGGCCCGCATCCCGCGCGTCCGGCGCAACGCCGAGCATATGCGACCACTGGATCAGCCGTCCTTCTCTCACCCCGGGCATCGAGTACACGAAACCTTTCAGCTCGCCCGAGTCATCAAATGCGCCGAGCAGGATGCCGCCTCGCTTTATCGAGACGATGAGGACGGGTGGAGGGACGACGTCTTGGGAGTCCGGGTAGCCCCACACGAGCCGCTCGAGCGCCGCGACCTTGCGACATTCCTCGAGCGTCGTGAGCGGACGTATAAGCATTACAGGAGCGGCGGCAGCTCGCGGAGCGACTGTATCACCGGCACGTCCGGCGGCGCAGCCGCCGGGGAACCGGAGCGGGCGACGAGCACGCCGCGCATACCCAGCCGCCGCGCGCCGTCGACGTCATGCGTCAGGCTGTCGCCCACCATCACGGCCTCGGCGGGCTTCACCTGCACGGCGCGCAGCGCCGCTTCGAAAATGCTGCGGTGCGGCTTCATGTAACCGTGCTCGACCGACGAGAGCGTGACGGCGAACAACCCCTGGAGCTCGAAATGGCTCTCGAACGACGCGAGGCAGCGATGCGAGTTCGAGATCAGCCCGATTTTGATCCCCGCCGCGTGAATCTCGCGGAGCACGCCGGGCACGTCATCGTACATCGCGAAGTGATGGCAGGCCGCCCACTCGTCGTAGATCTCGCGCGCGGCGATCTCCACGGAAGGCCCGCGGCCTCCCATCCCCTCGATGATCCGCTTCGTGTAGTCGACGTAAAGCTGCGGATCGTAGAGATCGTCGCGCGGATCGAGGCCGGATGCCGCTTCGGTCACCGCGCGATCGAAGCACGCAGGATCGACGGTGATGCCGTGGCGTGCGCAGAACTCCTCGTAGCCTGACGCCTGAAACCTCGGGCCGGGATAGATCAGCGTGAAGTCGACGTCGAAGAACACGGCGCGGGCCCTCGACCCCGCTCGGGCCAGGGTGCCGCGCTCGGTCATGCTCCGGCCCCGTTGGAGACGTCCGGACCCGCGACCGCAACCGCCGCACGTTCCGGCGCCAACGCGTCAGCCGCCGCGGTGCGAATCTCGTCGATGGTCACGCTCTGAAGAACGGACGGCAGGCGTCGATCGAAATCCAGCCCGAGACCGAACTGTTCGCAGTTCTGGAGGAAGCTCCCGATGCTGTAGTTCGTTTCAAGCAGCCGCGGGATCGATCCGATCAGGTAAGCGCGCGTCTCCTCCACCTCGGTCGTCGTCGGTCCGTCTTCGCTGAGATGCCGGACCTCCATGTCAATCGCGTCGAGCGCGCGCTGCACGTTTTTCGGATCCACGCCGGCGCGCACCACGAGCGGACCCTCGCCGAATGCCGGATCGAACGAGCTGAACGCGTAGTACGCCATGCCCTGGCGCTCGCGGATGTTGTCGGCGAGGCGCCCCCCGAGACCGAACTGCCCGAGGATGTTATTCATCATCCAGTACGCATAGAACCGCGGATCGAGGCGGCTGATCGTGATGAGGCCGTACGCGATGTCGCTCTGCGATTTGCCGGGCATCACGATCGTGCGCTCCCGGCGGAGCGGCGGAACGGCGGGAGGGGGAACCACGATCGGCGCCGCGGGACGGCCTCTCCATCCTTCGAGCTCGCGATGCGCGCGCTCAATCGCATGCTGGGCTTCGACGTCCCCCACGACGACGAGCGACAACACGGATGGACGGATGTATCGCGCGTGGAAATCGACGATCGCGCCACGATCGATGCGTTCGACCGTCTCGATCGATCCCTTGGGCCTGCGACCGTACGGATGCTCGCCGCCATACAGGAGAGCGGAGAGCGCTTCGCCCGCGCGGACGGCCGGATTGTCGTCGTCCTGCCGCAGCGCCGTGATCGTTTCCGCGCGCCGCTTTGACAGTTCCTTCTCCGGGAACGTCGGCCGCCGCGAGACGTCGATGACGATCGACAACAGATCGTCGAAGTCTTCCGCAAGGCACGTGCACGAGATCGTCGTGGCGTGTCGGGTTGTCGCGACGTGCAGGGTCACGCCGCGCTCGTCGAGCTCTTCCGCGATGATGTCGGCGGAACGCCGTTCGGTGCCGCGGTCGATCACCCGAGAGGCGAGGTAGGCGACGCCGCACAAATCCTGAGGCTCATCGATCCCGCCCGCAAGGAATGTCGCATTGATTGCGACGGCGGGCGTGGCGGCGGTTTCCTGGACGATGACGACGGCGCCGCTGTCGAGCGATTCGCGCACGGGCGTCAGTCCGGCGGCGAGGGTCGGACCGATCATCGCGACTCCAGCGGTCGGAACCAGCCAGTAGTCCGGGTGATGGAACCAAGGCGGCGCTTCGCGACGCCCCAGACCTGTTCGGCGGTGACGGCATCAATGCGCGACGGCATCTCGCTGAAGTACTCGACGCCCGCGATCGTTTCGAAATATCCGAGCTGGTGCGCGACGTTCGTGACGCTGTCGCTCTCGAACACGAGCCGCGCGCGCAGCTGCCGCTTCGCACGCTCGAGCTCATCGCTGTCCACGCCTGCGCGGCGGACGTGCTCGATCTCCTCGATAGCTGCCGCTTCGAGCGTCTCGACCGGGGTCCCTTCCATCGCCGTAAATGACAACGTGTAGAGGAAGGGCTCGGCCGTCGGCATGATCCCTCCCGAGACCATCGATGCCAGCCCGCCCTCGACGAGCGCGGTGTACAGCCGCGCCTTCCGCTGCGGCGGCGCCACGCGAAAACTGGACCACAGGTTGACCCCCTTTGCCCCCGTGAGGACGGTGTCGAGCACCAGCAGCGGAAAGAAATCCTTGTCTGTGGCAGCGGGCGCATGGAACGCAAGCTTCACGTATCCGGTCGTCCCCTGCCGCTCGATCGTGACGCGACGTTCCCCGAGCTGTGGCGGTTCGACGGTCCTGATCCGCGCCGGCTCCCGTCCCGACGCAATCCCCCCGAAGTATTTCTCCGCGCGCCCGAACACGTCGTCGGCGTCCACGTCGCCGGCGATCACGAGCGTGGCGTTGTTGGGAAAGTAGAACCGCCGGTAGTGACCGTAGAGGTCATCGCGGGTCATCGTCCGCAGGTCGTCGAGCCATCCGATCGTTGGGTGGCGATAGGGATGCGCGCGAAATGCCGTCGCGGTGACCTCGATATCGAGCAGCTGTTCGGGATCGTTCTCGCCTCCCTGGAGCTCCGAAATCACGACGGTGCGCTCCGATTCGCAGTCGGCGAGCTCATAGAGACCATTGGCCATCCGCTCGGCCTCGATGAACAACATCTGATCGAGCACCGCACGGCCGGCGGTCTCGACATACGTGGTCTGGTCGATCCACGTGTAGCCGTTCCACATGCCGCCGAAGCGCTCGACGATGCCCTTCATCTGCTCACGCGGAATGTTCCTGGTCCCTTTGAAATTCATGTGCTCGACCCAGTGCGAGGCTCCGGTCATCCCCGGACCTTCATCACGTGAGCCCACGCGATACCAGCACCACACGGATGCGAGCGGCGCCGTGTGGATCTCCCTCACCACTACTTTCAGACCGTTGGAGAGGTATTCGAACCGGACAGGAGCGGCTACGGAGACGGCGGCCGGAAGGGTCATACAGATATTATATAGGCCGCATTTATGGGCTTTTTTGACACAAATCGCCGCCCTACAGTCGGGTTTCGGCGCAATATCGAGCGGCCCCACTGGCCCTGCACTTGCAACAAATGAGTACGAAACGAAGGGGCGAGTTCGCGCTCGCGGATTGCTCAGCTAATAGCTTCATTGGGGAGGACTGAACGATGTTGAAGCGTATGGTTCTCGCGCTCACCGTGGCAGCGCTGACCTTCACCGGCGTAGCCCAGGCGCAGGAAAATGCCACGCTCACCCTGCGCAACGGCGACAAGGTTACGGGGCAGCTCGTCGATCTCGGCGGCGTCGGCTTTACGATGCGGGTGAATGGCACCGAGCGGAACATTCCGACGAACGATGTCTCGGTCATCGACTTCGCGGGCGGCACCATGACAGATGCCGACTGGAACAAGCTCAGCGGCGGCGATCAGGTCGTCATGCTGAAGAGCGGAGAGACCGTCAGCGGCCATCTCTACGACATCGGCGGCACTTCGCCGCTGAAGATCACGTTCAAGACCGCGTCTGGCGATCGGGAATTCTCGTCAAACGAAATCGGACGGATTGTGCTCGCGCGCCCGTCTAACGCGGTGGCGACCAGCGGCTCGACCGCCAACCTGCAGGCGCCGACCGGCAACGGCATCACCGTATCCGGGAAGCACGCGTGGACGGCCACCGGCATGACGGTGCGCAAGGGAGAGACGCTCAATTTCAACGCCACCGGAGAAATCCAGCTGAGCGGCGACGCCAGCGACATCGCCAGCGCTTACGGCGCAAAGTCCGGCCGCAAGGCGACGAATTCGGCACTGCCAAACGTGCTCGCCGGCGCGCTGATTGGCCGCGTCGGCTCGAATGGTCAGCCGTTCGCGATCGGCACGGGCGTCCCGGTCACGATGCCGGCGAACGGACAGCTGTTCCTCGGCGTCAATGACGACGGTTTTGACGACAACGTCGGGGAGTTCCGCGTCGAGATCACGCGGCAGAATCGTCGTTAGAGATGAATCCCTGATCCCTGATCGGGAATCCCTGATCCGGGAATCGGAGAATCCCTGATCGTGAATCACCGAATCCTTGAATCCTTGAATCGTTGAATCGGCGCTCCTGATTCGAGGATTCAAGGATCAGGGGTTCTGGCCGAGGGATGCAAAACGGATCTCGCGCAGAGGACGCAGAGCTGGGGAACTGACAAAGTCCTATTAGGCTAAGCCTAGGAATTTGCTTTGTACGCATGCAGGACGGCCCGATCCTGGCGGAATGCCGGCCTGAACGCATTCTTTCCCCGCAGCTGATGGTAGGCGGCGCGCGCGGCGCGGTAGATCGGACCGGGCGTGCCGGTGACGCTCTCTACGCGTTCGAACCCCAGACTCCCGAGCATCCCGCGCACCGCCGGGATGTTCGGCCCCCACCAGTTGGTCGGATCGTTATTCAGCTCGCGCGATGGGTAGAAAGCCATGACCGGGCGGCTGAATCCCACCATGTCGACCACAGTTTCAACGACGAGCCGCTGCCGCACGAGCGGCGCGATCCGTTCGAGCGCGAGGAACGGATGCCGCAGGTGATACAGCACGCCGAGAAACAGCACGACATCGAACGTCCCGACGCGCTCGGGCGAGAGATCCATGACGTCGATGTCGATATCCTCGACGCGCGATCCGAGCGCCTCGCGCGCGAGGTTGAACCCCGCTTTTGTTCCCCATCCCCCGCCGTGCCACGAAAAGTAGTCGGCCGCGACGACCCGCGCGGCGCCGCGCCGTTCGCACTCGAATGAGAAGAACCCGTCCCAGGCGCCAATATCGAGGACCGTCAGCCGTTCGAGGGAGGCAGGCAGCTGGACGCGCGCAAGACGCTCCGGCGTGTCGTCGATCCCCTGGGTAATCACGCCGTCGCCAAGGTCAATGGTGTGATACCAGCGAATCGCGGCCGCGCGCGATTTCAGATCCTGCATGCCGGGTCCATTCTGTCATGCACGAGCAGCCCGTGGGGCAACGCGGGCGTGGCACCGAGAGCGGCGAGGCGCCCCGCTGGCAAGGCGCGACGACTGAGAATATCGGGAATGATCGGGAATATTTAAAGGAGGAGCAATCCGCCTGCGCCAAGGCTCCGGCGAGACCTCGCCGAAGCCCGATGGCATTCGAGTCGGGCGAAGGCGGGCGCAGCCAGCGGGGATGCATCGGCGATCGAATGCAGCCGGCGTTGCACCACTGGCTGCTAGAATAAAAGGATCCATGGCCGAGTGGAAAGACACGCTGAACCTGCCACGCACCGACTTCCCGATGAAGGCGAACCTTCAGACGGCCGAACCGCAGGCGCTTGCGCGCTGGGCGGAGATGCGCCTGTACGACCGCATCCGGGAGCGCACCGCAGGCCGGCCGAAGTTCGTGCTGCACGATGGTCCACCCTACGCCAACGGGCGGATTCACCTCGGCACCGCGATGAACAAGATCCTGAAGGACTTCGTCGTGAAGTCGCGGACGATGATGGGATTCGACTCGCCGTACGTGCTTGGCTACGACTGCCATGGGCTGCCGATTGAGCTGAAGGTCGACCGCGAGCTCGGTCCCAAAAAGCGCGACATGTCGCTCGCGGATTTCCGCCGCGCGTGCCGCGCCTACGCCACCCGCTTCATCGACGTGATGAACGTGGAGTTCCAGCGCCTTGGCGTCTTCGGCGATTGGGATCACCTGTACCTGACGATGGACTTCCGCTATCAGGCGGCCATCGCGCGCGCATTGGGGAAGTTCGTGGAGCGCGGCCTCGTCTACAAGGGGAAGAAGCCGGTCCACTGGTGCATCCATTGCCGCACCGCTCTCGCGGAAGCGGAAGTCGAGTACGCGGATCACTCGTCGCCATCGATCTACGTCGAGTTCCCGCTCGCGGACGCGAGCGCGCAGGAGCTCGGCTCGCGCGTGCCGTCGCTCGCGGGGCGCCCGGTGTCCGTGCTGATCTGGACTACGACCCCCTGGACGATTCCGTCGAACCTCGCCATCGCGTTCCACCCGGAGTTCGACTACGGCGCGTACGAAGTCGACGGGCGTGCTGTGATCGTCGCCGAAGGGCTTGCCTCGAACGTCGCGGTGGCGACAGGCCGTTCGTTCGGATCCCCGATCGCGCGCATGAAAGGTGAGCAGCTCGAAGGGATCCGGTTCCGTCACCCGCTCTACGCGCGCGACTCGGTCGGCGTGCTGGCCGACTACGTCACGCTCGAGGCCGGTACCGGTGCGGTGCATACTGCACCAGGCCATGGCAGCGACGACTTCACCACGGGCCTGAAATACGGGCTCGAGATCTATGCGCCTGTCGGTCCCGGCGGACATTTCCTTGAAACGGTGGAGCTGTTCGGCGGCCAGCGCGTGTTCGATGCAAACCCGGCGATCGAAGAGGCGCTCCACGAGCGCGGACGCCTGTGGCACCGGGAGCCGTTCCAGCATGCGTACCCGCACTGCTGGCGGTGCCACAACCCGGTGATCTTCCTCGCGACGTCGCAGTGGTTCATCGCAATGGATCGCGAGACGGGCGGCTCCGCTTCGCTCCGGCAGGCTGCGCTCCAGGCGATCGATCGCGACGTGAAGTGGGTGCCGGCGTGGGGACGCGATCGGATTTACAACATGATCGCGAACCGTCCCGACTGGTGCATCTCGCGGCAGCGCGCCTGGGGTGTGCCGATTCCCGCCGTCGACTGTACAAAGTGCGGTGAAGCGCTGCTCACCCCCGAGCTGGTCCAGCGCGCGGCGGCCGTCTTCGACGTGTACGGGGCGGACGCCTGGTATGAGCGGCCGATCGCGGAATTCATCCCCGACGGCCTGACCTGCCCGCAGTGCGGCGGCACGGAGTTCGAGCGCGAGCGCGACATTCTCGACGTCTGGTTCGACTCCGGATCGAGCCACGAGGCGGTGCTTCCGTTCCGCGAGGAATTGACCTGGCCGGCCGACGTGTATCTCGAAGGCAGCGACCAGCATCGCGGCTGGTTCCAGAGCTCGCTGCTCGTCGGCCTCGGCACGCGCAACAGGCCGCCGTTCCGCGAAGTCGTCACGCACGGATTCATCGTCACGGAAGACGGCCACAAGATGTCCAAGTCGCTGGGGAACGCCATCGAGCCGCAGGACATCATCAGGGACAGCGGCGCCGAGATCATCCGGCTGTGGGTCGCGATGGTGGACTTCCGCGAGGAAGTCCGCATGAGCAAGCAGATCCTCGCGCGCGTCGTCGAGGCGTACCGGAAGATGCGCAACACGCTGCGCTATCTCGCGTCGAACCTCTACGACTTCGACCCGGCGAAAGACCGTCCGCCGCTCCCTAACATGCAAGAGGTCGATCGGTTTGCGCTCGCCCGGTACGCAGCCATGGCCTCGGCGGTGCGGCGATCGTACCAGGAGTACGACTATCCCAGCATCTTCCAGGCGATCAACCAGTTCACGACCGTCGACCTCAGCGCGTTCTACGCTGACGTTTCCAAGGATCGCCTGTATACCTTTGCCGCGGGTTCGCCGGAGCGCCGGTCGGCGCAGACGGCGATGTTCGTGATCGCGGACGGGTTGACGCGGCTGCTGGCGCCAATCCTGCCGATGACGACCGACGAGCTCTGGCGCCATCTTCCCGGCGCGCCCGAACCATCAGTGCATCTCGCGCTGTTCCCCGTCGACATCGACAAGTTCGACGATGCGGAACTCGTGACGCGATGGGACCGGTTGATGCGCATCCGCGACGAGGTGAACCGCGCGCTGGAGGCAGAGCGCCAGGCGAAAACCATTGGGAATTCGCTCGGAGCGAAAGTGATCCTGCGCGCGAGCGGCGACGATGCGCGGCTGCTCGAGCGGTATCGCGACGACCTGCCGATGTTCTTCATCGTGTCGCAGGTCGAGCTCCAGCCGGGCGCGGCCGACGCGGCGCTGGCGGTGACCGTCGCCCGCGCGGACGGTGAAAAATGCCCGCGTTGCTGGCGGATGGTCCCGACCGTCTCCTCCGCTGAAGCCACTGCCGGCCTGTGCGATCGCTGTGTCGCCGCATTACGCGGAACGACCGGACCGGTGGCCGCCTGATGACGATGCCGCCGGTCAGGCCCGAACAGCCAGCTGCGGATCTCCCGGCGTCCGTGCCGGAAACGCCGCGGGCGGCGCGCTACGCGCATCCGCTCGAGCTCGGCACGATGGCGACGATCGTCGCGCTCGACCAGCTCACGAAGCTGATCGTGCGGCGGATGCTCCCGCTCGGCGACAGCCGCAGCCTCATCCCGGAATTTCTCGACCTGACGCACGTCCACAACACGGGGGCGGCGTTCGGCCTGCTGAACGCGGCAGATTTCCCGTACAAGCCGGCCGTGATGATCGGGATCGCTGCGGTCGCGCTCGTCGCGATCGCGGCGTACGCGACACAGCTTGGCTTTCACGAGCGGATGGCGCGGTTCGGGCTGGCGCTGATCCTCGGCGGCGCGTTCGGAAACCTGATCGATCGTGCCGTCGCCGGCTATGTGGTGGATTTTGTGGACGTGTACTGGGGCGCGACGCACTTCTGGGCCTTCAACGTCGCGGACTCGGCGATTACCATCGGGGCCATTCTGGTCCTGCTCGACATGATCGGCATCGGGCGACGACATGCATCCCATCCTGTTTGAAATCGGCCGGTTCCCGGTCTACACCTACGGCGTGCTGCTCGCCGCGGCGTACCTGCTGGGTCTGCAGTTCGCGCTGATGCGCGCGCGCACGCGCGGTCTCGATCCCAACCGCGTGATGGATCTCGGCATCTGGATCATCATCAGCGCGCTGGTCGGCGCAAAACTGCTGCTGCTCGTCGTCGAATTCGACAAGTACACGTCGAACCCGTCGGAGCTGTTTGACCTGTTCCGATCGGGCGGCGTGTTCTACGGCGGACTGATCGCGGCGGTCGTTGTCGCGCTCTGGTATCTGCGCCGGCACCGGATGCCGATGTGGACGGTGACCGACGTGTTCGCGCCGGGCATCGCGCTCGGGCACGTCATCGGGAGGATGGGCTGCCTGTTCGCGGGCTGCTGCTTCGGCAGACCGACGGATGTGCCCTGGGCGATCACTTTTCACAGCGAGTACGCCGCGCGGAACGTCGGCACGCCGCTCGACGTGCCGTTGCACCCGACGCAGCTGTACGAGGCCGGTGCCGAGCTGCTGATCCTCCTGTTCCTGCTCGCGACCGAGCGCCGCGGGCGGCCGTTCCCGGGCCGCACGTTCTGGGCGTACATGTTCCTCTACGGCGTGTCGCGCTTCATCATCGAGTTCTACCGCGGCGATCCGCGCGGCACGGTCGGCATGTTCTCGACGTCGCAGTTCCTGTCGCTCATCGTCGTGCCGCTGTCGATCGTGATGCTGGTCGTGCTGGGCCGCCGCGCCATGGGTCCCACGCCGCAGGCGTCCGCGCGGCGGGCAAGGGCGGCGTAATTGGCTGGCCTGAAGGCGAGCACCACCGAAATCGGTAATTGGCTGGCCTGAAGGCCAGCACCACCGACACTGATGTCACACCAACTGACAGTGGACCCCGAGTATGACGGCGCGCGCCTCGACAACTTCCTGACGGCGCTCCTGCCCGATCAGTCCCGCTCGAACATCCAGCGCCTGATCAAGGAAGGACACGTCAGCGGCGGGGCCTCCGCGCTCCGGCCGAGCACCGCGGTGCGCACGGGCCAGACCTACACGATCGACGTCCCGCCGCCGGCGCCGTCGATCCCTGAGCCCGAAGAGCTCCCGCTGCGGATCATCTATCAGGATCAGCACATCGTGGTGCTCGACAAGCCGGCGGGGATGGTCGTGCACCCGGCGGCGGGCCACAGCGGCGGCACGCTCGTGAACGCGCTCCTGCATCACGTCAAGGATTTGAGCGGCATCGGCGGCGAGACCCGGCCCGGCATCGTGCACCGGCTGGACCGCGGCACGTCGGGCGTGATGGTCGTCGCGAAAACGGATCGCGCGCACCAGGAGCTCTCGCGGCAGTTCAGCGATCGCGAGGTGGAAAAGGAGTACATCGCGCTCGTCTGGGGCGTCGTGCAGGCGGGGCGCCGGATCGATGCGCCGATCGGCCGCGACCCCGGCGACCGCCAGAAGATGTCGACGCGGGCCCGGCGCGCCCGGAACGCCGTCACGCGCGTCACGTCCGCGCGGCATTTCAAGGGAGTGTCGCTCGTGAAGGTCGCGATCGCAACGGGGCGCACGCACCAGATCCGCGTGCACCTGAGCGCGATCGGGCATCCGATCGTCGGCGATTCGACCTACGGCGGAGTGCATCGGCGCACCGCCGCGAATCTGCGCGCCGTCCAGCGGCTGGAGCGGCCGTTCCTGCACTCCGCGAGGCTGGCGTTCACACATCCCGGAGATGGCCGGCGCGTGGAATTCGATTCGCCCCTCCCGCCGGATCTGCAGGCGGTCATCGAAGAGATCGAGATGCGGGAGGAGGAGTCCAATGGGTGACCCGGAGAAGCTGTCGCACGAACGCGTTTACGACGGCAAGGTCTTCGACGTCGATCGCGATCGGGTCCGCATGCCGAACGGCCGCGAGGTCACGGTCGACGTGGTGCGTCATCCGCGCTCGGTCGTGCTGATTCCCGTCCCGGAACCGGGGCACGTGATCCTGATCAAGCAGTATCGCTACGCCGTGAACGCATTCCTGTGGGAGTTTCCGGCGGGCAGCGTCGACGAGGGAGAGACGCCGGAAAAAGCCGCGGTGCGCGAGTGCCACGAAGAGATTGGCAAGATGCCGGCGACCGTGGTGCGCCTCGCGGCCATGTACCCGACCCCCGGCTACTGTGACGAGGAGATGGTGTTCTTCCGCCTGTCGAACCTCGACGAGCCGGCGCACGCCGCGGAGCTCGACGAGGACGAAGACATCGAGGCGAAGACGTTCGAGCTGCGTGAGGCGCGCGACATGGTGAGGCGCGGCGAGATCGTCGACATGAAGACCGTGGCGGCGCTGGCGATGATTTAGATCGGGATCCGGGATCCGTGGTGCGGGATCCGAAAATCGGGTCCCGGATCACGCGTCCCGCATCCCGGCTACTGCACTGTCTCTCTGATTTCCTCGTCCATCGGCAGCCCGGTGTGCGTCTGCGTGGCTGACGGCTGCAGCGCGATCGCCGTCACCTCCTCGATGTGCGCGACGTAGTGGATCTTCAGCTCGCGCCGGAGCTCCTCGGTCAAATCTTCGTTGATGTTCTTCTCGTTCTGCCGCGGCAGGATCACCTCGGTGATGCCGTGCCTGCGCGCCGCCAGGACCTTTTCCTTGATGCCGCCGACCGGCAGCACGCGCCCCGAGAGCGTGATCTCGCCGGTCATCGCGATGTCGCCGCGCACCGGGCGTCCAGTCAGCTCCGACGCCAGCGCCGTCACCATCGTCACCCCCGCAGACGGGCCGTCCTTCGGGATCGCGCCGGACGGGACGTGCAGGTGGATCTCTGAGTCCTTGTAGAACTCCGGATTGACGCTGTAGTCGGTCGCGTGCGCACGGAACCACGACAGCGCGGTCCGCGCCGACTCCTTCATGACGTCGCCGAGATGGCCGGTCAGCGTCAGGCTGCCGCCCCCCTGCATCTTCGACGCCTCGACGAACAGCACTTCGCCGCCGGCCGGCGTCCACGCGAGGCCCACCGCGACGCCGGGGTCCTTCGTGCGGTTCTCGATCTCCTCGTCGAGGAACGTCGGCGCACCGAGCATTTCGACGACGACGTCTTGCGTGATGACGATGCGCGTCTCGTCCCCTTCGGCGCGGCGCCGGGCGACCTTGCGGCACAGCGCACCGATCTCGCGCTCGAGGTTGCGCACGCCCGCTTCGCGCGTGTACCCGCGGATCACCGCGTGGATCGCCGTGTCGGTGAACTCCATCTGCTCGGGCGTGAGCCCGTGGTTCGCGATCTGTTTCCCGATCAGATGTTCGAGCGCGATCTTCAGCTTCTCTTCTTCGGTGTAGCCCGCGAGCTCGAGCACTTCCATGCGATCGCGCAGCGCCGGTGGAACCGGATCGAGCACGTTCGCCGTCGTCAGGAACAGCACCTCGGAGAGATCGAACGGCACGTCGAGATAGTGATCGCGGAACGTGTTGTTCTGTTCCGGATCCAGCACCTCGAGGAGCGCCGACGCCGGATCGCCGCGGAAGTCGGATCCGAGCTTGTCGATCTCGTCGAGGATGAAGACGGGGTTCTTGGATTCCGCGCGACGCAGCCCCTGGAGGACCTGACCGGGAAGCGCGCCGATATAGGTGCGCCGGTGCCCGCGGATCTCCGCCTCGTCGCGCATGCCGCCGAGCGACACACGGACGAACTTGCGCCCCATCGAGTTCGCGATGGATTTTGCGAGCGACGTCTTTCCGACTCCCGGAGGGCCGAGGAAGCAGAGGATGGGGCCCTTCACGTCCGGGTTGAGCTTCCGGACCGCGAGGTATTCGAGGACGCGGTCCTTCACCTTCTCGAGCCCGGAGTGATCGGCGTCGAGGACCTCTTTCGTCCTCCGCAGATCAATTGAGTCCTCGGTTCGCTTCGACCACGGCAGGGCCACGATCCAGTCCATGTAGGTCCTGGACACGGTGTACTCGGCGGCCGCGACCGGCATCTTCGACAATCGATCGAGCTCGCGGAGCGCTTCCTTCTTGACCGGTTCCGGCATTCCGGCGCTGTCGATCTTCGCGCGCAGCTCGTCGATCTCCTTCGTCTGCTCGTCCCCTTCGCCGAGCTCCTTCTGGATCGCCTTGAGCTGCTCGCGCAGGAAGTATTCGCGCTGGTTCTTGCCGACCTCCGATTGCACCTGCGACTGAATCTTGGACCCGAGCTCCAGCACCTCGAGCTCCTTGATGAGAATGCGGTTCAGCGAGTCCATGCGCGCGCGGATGTCGAGCGTGTCGAGGACTTCCTGCTTCACCGGCGTCCCGATCGTCGTCAGGCTGGAGGCGATGAAGTCGGCGAGCTTGCCCGGATCCGTGATATTCGCGGAGAGCGCCTGCAGATCGTCGGACAGCACCGGCGAGAGCGACACCACCTGCTGGAAGTTGCTCTTGATATTGCGCTGCAGCGCGTCGATCTCGAGATGATCCTCGTCGCGGAGGCTCTCGTCGGCCGCCGTGACGGCGCCGCGCAGATACGGGCGGGTCTGGACGATGCGCTCGAGCCGCACGCGCGCGAGGCCCTGGACGATCAGCCGGAGGCTGCCGTCGGGCAGCTTGAACATCTTGTGAATGTGGGTCGCGGTACCGATCGAATACAGATCGTCCTGCAGCGGCTCCTCGACGGAGGCGTCGCGCTGCGTGAAAACGCCGATCATGCGCCCCATCGTCGTCGCCTCGTCGATGAGGCGTACCGACGCTTCGCGCGCGACGGCGAGCGGCATGAACGAATTCGGGAACAGCACCGTATCGCGCAGCGGCAGCACCGGCAGCTCGCCGGGAATGGACAGCGGTCTGTCGCCCGAGACGATGAGATCTTCCTGGTCGACTGGATCAGTCTGGTCGGATTGATCGCTCATTCGGCGATCCTCCTGTTGCATCGGCTTACGACACCGACGTGATGATACGCGGAAAAGGACGAAGGGCGAGCCTGCCGCGCCGAAGCCTTGGGGGAGGCGGGAGGGGCGCGCCCGGCATGCCGCAGGGCATGCCGGACGCCCATCAGGTTTATCCCTGCATGTCGATGAAGAGCGACGCCGCGCCGCGGCGCTGCGCGATCTGGCGCTCGCGCTGCTGCGCGGTCTCGCGCGCCTCTTCGCAGTCCTTACAGCGGACCGCGAAGGGCAGCGCGCGCAGCCGGCGCTCCGAGATTTCCTCTCCGCACTCGAAGCAGTAGCCGAACGTCCCTTCCTCGAGACGCCGGAGCGCTTCCTCGATCTTGTGGAGGGTTTCCGCCTTCATCTGGATCAGCGCAAACTCGATCTCGTCCTGGATATCGGCTTCGGAACTCTCCGCCGCGTCGAGCACGCCCTGTGTGGGGCTGTTCGGGCTCTCCGAGCGAACGTCCCGGATCTTTTCCTGCACCTGGTCCATGATCTCTCGGCGGCGCTCTTCGAGAATCCGCGTGAGCTCCGCGTAGCGATCCCTGCTCATCTGACCGCCGGGAGTTTTATGAACGTCCATATGATTCCGCTCCTTTCCGTCTCCGCTTCCCCGCAAAGTTGCAGGGCGTCATGCAATTAAATTGCCAGTTATAAAGCCCGACAGTTTACCGCAAAAACTGCCGTTTTGTGAAGCCCTGAGACAAGTGGGGAGTGGAACGGGTTGGAAAAACTGACACATTTACCAGTCTTGTGCGTGGCAATCACGCACCACGGTCCCTGCCCCGGCCCTGCCACATGTCGTTGGTCCTCAAGCTGTTACACCCGTCTGTCTCCGTTTCTCACGAGTGGCGGCGCTGTTGAGGGTTTAGACGCCGGATCCCCGTCGGCTGGTTCGGCTGTCCTCGAAATGTCACGAATTGGGAGGACGGACTCGGAGGGAATCCGTACGGAGGTGACGGGCGCCTGTAACCAGCCTCCGCTCACGCTACCACGGTCCGCCGGAGCCTTGGCGAAGGCGGAAGGGTGGCCCCACAAGGCGTCGCGCAGGCCCTTATGGCCGGCCTGTTTCATTGAATGAAACCCTTGCCGATCGAAGTGTTCGGGACGATGCCGCGGTCGACGAGCTTCTGACCGTCGCGCGGGCTGCCGGTGCGCAGCCACTTTTCATAGAGGCGAAGGAGATCGTTGCTCGACGCCAGTGCGGTCCGCTCGCTGACATCGGCGAGCACGTCCATGAACCCGACGAACTTCCGCGCGAGCTCGCCGAAGACGTCGGAAAACGCGTCCTCGTCGCGGCGGCTCAGCGATCCGTACGCGTACTCGCCCATCGACACGTAGTAGTCGACGTCAATGGTCCTGCGCCGCAGACTGTCGGCGAAAAACCCGGACATGAAGAGCGAGAAGTCGCCAAGGCTGCGCAGTCGCGCGCGCTGTTCGGGACCCCCCGTCTGCAGCGCACGGGTCAGGCGGATCGCCAGCGGCTCGGCGTCTTCGGCAAACGGGCCGCGCGCGTCGGGGCGGATGAACTGACAGAGAAGGTTGACCAGGTAATACGACGTGAATTCGCCGGCCTGCAGGTGCTGACGCGCAAGGGCGGACTCGATCAGTTCCCTGAAGTACTCGGCTGGTGCCTGCTCTCGCAGAAGCGGACGGTCCATCAAGAGCCTCCTCCGGACGTGGACGTGGCCACGCCTTGACAGCCGGCGCCGGGGCACCGGGATCAACAGGACTGCAACTCGTATTCCGTTCGCGTGCGCTGGGAAACGCTCACGATTTGAGGCGGGATGCGGGGGATTATAGAGGGAGTCTTACGATTTTGGCAGCGAAAAACGCGGGCGGTGTGTCCTGCGGGAGACTATGGCAGTACCAGCGGCTCGCGTGGCTTCCGCCTTCAGGCGGAAGTCCGGATCCCGGATCGCGCGTTCCGGCAGCGAGAGCGCCACCGTGATATAATTCAGCGTTTGTGCCGCCGCAAAGCGCGGCGGATGTCCAGCTGGATCAACGCTTTATCCCTCCATAGGCTCAGCAATGGCGAAACGCTGCGAAATCTGCGGAAAAGGCCCCGTCGTGGGGCGGAATGTCAGCCACGCGCACAACGTGACCCCTCGTCGGTTCGAACCGAACCTCCAGCGGGTCCGTGCGATGGTGAACGGCGGCGTCCGCCGCCTGCGCGTCTGCACGCGCTGCCTGCGGTCCGGCAAGGTCGTGAAGGCTGCCTGACGTGCGCCAGGCGGTCTCGACCCCCTCGGCGCCGCAGGCGATTGGCCCCTACTCGCAGGGCATCCGCGCGGGCTCGCTGCTGTTCGTGTCGGGGCAGGTCCCGATCGATCCCGCGACGGGCAACATCGTCGACGGGGACATCGCGGCGCAGACGCACCGCGTCCTCCAGAACATCGGCGAGATCCTCAAGGCGGGCGGCGCGTCCTTCGATCACGTCGTCCGCACCACGGTGTTCCTCGCCGACATGAACGACTTCGCCGCGATGAACGCGGTGTACGCGACCTACTTCAACGCGCCGGCGCCCGCCCGCGCGACGGTGCAGGTCTCGCGCCTTCCGAAGGACGCGCGCGTCGAGATCGACGTGATCGCGTCGATCTCGTAGCAGCAAACGCAACCCGGTGCGCGGGGCCTGGCCGTTGACAGCCCCACGCCGATCCCTCGCCAAAAGCAGTGGTGACGGGAGTGGCTCGGGCGTGCGGCGCGGGGCGGCCCCGTCAACGGCCACCCGCGGGCGGGTTGTCGTCGTCGGTTGCGGCGCGAGCGAAGCGGCTCGCTGGCAGGACCCGCGAGTCGAGAGCGATCAGCGCGACGCTCGTTCCACGTCTACAACTCCGGCAATACTTCTAAGCGACTTGATCACCTTCTGCAGGTGCTTCACGTCGCTGATCTCCACCGTCATGTCGATGCGGCCCATCTGATCGTCGACCGTCGCTTCGATGTTGCGGATGTTCGTGTTGACCCCCGCGATCTTCGAGCTGACGTCGGCGAGGATCCCTTTGCGGTCCTCCACGTGCACGGTGAGCCGCACGGTGTACGGCGTGCCGTCCGCCCCCTTGTCCCACTCGACCGGGATGCGGCGTTCCGGATCGTAGAGCAGGTTCAGCACGTTCGAGCACGTCGCAGAGTGCACCGACACGCCCTTGCCACGCGTGATATAGCCGACGATCTTTTCTCCGCGAATCGGATTGCAGCAGCGCGCGCGGAAGACCATCAGATCGTCGATCCCGTGCACGGTGATTTTGTCCTCGCCCGTGCCGCCAAGCACGCGGCGAACGACCGACGCGATTCCCCCTTCCGGCGGCGCTTCCTTCAGCTCCTCCTGCGGGACGAACTTCGCGAGCACCGTCTTCGGCGAGAGCTTGCCGTAGCCGAGCGCCGCGTACAGCTCGTCCACCTTCCCCATCCCGTACTCCGTCAGCACGCGCTGCATCGTTTGCGGCTCGGTGAGGTTCTTCAGGTTCAGGCCGTAGCGCCTCGCCTCCTTGTCGAACAGCTTGCGTCCGAGCTCGAGGCTTCGCTCCTTCTCCTCCGAGTGGATGAAGTGCTTGATTTTGTTGCGCGCGCGGGAGGTGACGACGAAGTTCAGCCAGTCGCGGCTTGGCTTGTGTCCCGCCGTCGTGACGATCTCGACGATGTCGCCGTTGCGCAGCCGCGCGCGCAGCGGCACCATCTTGCCGTTCACGCGCGCGCCGACGCACTGATGCCCGACGTCGGTGTGGATCGCGTACGCGAAGTCCACCGGGGTCGCGTCGCGCGGCAGCGCCTTCACCTCCCCGCGCGGCGTGAAGATGTAGACCTCCTCGGGGTAGAGCTCGATCTTCAGGTTCTGGAGGAACTCCTGCGGATCGCGCACCTCCTGCTGCCACTCGAGCAGCTGCCGCAGCCAGACGAAGTACTGCTCGTCGCGCCCGGCGCCGACGCGCCCTTCCTTGTATTTCCAATGGGCGGCGATCCCTTCCTCCGCGGTGCGATGCATGTCCGCGGTGCGGATCTGCACCTCGAAGGGGACGCCGCGCTCGCTGATCACGGACGTGTGCAGCGACTGGTAGCCGTTCGGCCGCGGCATCGCGATGAAGTCCTTGATCCGTCCCGGCACCGGCGACCACGTCTGGTGGATGATGCCGAGCGCGCCGTAACAGTCCTTCACCGACTGCGTGACGATGCGCAGCGCGACGAGATCGTAGACCTGGTCCAGCTCGATCTTCTGCCGTTTGAGCTTCTGGTGAATGCTGAACAGGCGCTTGATGCGTCCGTCGATCTCGATCACCGGCACCTGCGCTTCTTCGAGCTTCGCGGTGACGGTGTTCTTCAGCTCCTCGATCATCCCTTCGGTGGCGCGCCGCCGCTTCTCGACCACCTGCCGCAGCGACTCGTAGGCGGTCGGCTCCAGGTACTTGAAGGCGAGCTCCTCGAGCTCGTTCTTCACCTTGCTCATTCCGAGGCGGTTCGCAATCGGCGCGTAGATGTCGCGCGTCTCCTGCGCGATCTTCACGCGCCGCTCCTCGGGGAGGTGGTGCAGCGTGCGCATGTTGTGAAGCCGGTCGGCGAGCTTCACGAGGATCACGCGGATGTCATCGACCATCGCGAGCAGCATCTTGCGGAAGTTCTCCGCCTGCCGCTCCTCGTTGGACGAGAACGAGATCGCGCCCAGCTTGGTCACCCCTTCGACGACATGCGCGACGTCGGCGCCGAACAGCTCGCGGATCCGCTCGATGGGCGTCTGGGTGTCCTCGACGATGTCGTGCAGCAGCCCGGCCGCGATCGCCACGACATCGAGCTTCATGTCGGCGAGTTGATCCGCGACTTCAAGGGGATGAACGAGGTACGGCTCGCCGGAATGGCGCACCTGTCCCTTATGCTCGAACGCCGAGAATACGTAGGCCCGCCGCAGCAGGTCGATATCGGCGTCCGGATTGAGCGTCCGGACTTTTTCCGCGAGGTCCTCGAACCGGATCATGAAGTGTGGTGTCTAATTCGACGAGAGGAGCCGGCCCGTAGTCCCGGTTGACGGGGTGTTTTTCCGTTCACTATACTGGCCCGGTTCGGGCGCCGGCAATCTTTCCGTTCGTGCCGTCTACACGAAACCCGAAGGAAACGACACGGACGATCGATCCATTTTAATACCCGTTACGTACGAAGCGCCCGTCGCGGTCAGCGGCGGCGCTGTTTGAGGAGAGCATGACCAGAATGCGAAGGACGTCGGCTGCCGCGGTGGCGCTGGTGCTCGGAGTGAGCGTGGCGGCGGCGGGATGCGGCAAATACTCCTGGGGCGCGCTGAAGGCCCAGAAGGCCTACAAGGAAGCCAACCAGCTGTACCAGACATCGCAGTGGAAGGAGGCGGCCGAGAAGTACGAGAGCGCCATTGCGAGCGACCCGAACAAGTCGGAAATCTTCTTTTACCTCGGCAACTGTTACGACAACACGTACAAGCCGAGCCGCGCCGGCGAGCCTGAGAACGACGCCCTCATCCAGAAGGCGATCGAGAACTACGAGAAGTCGGCCGAGCGCGATCCGAAGCCGGAGATGCGGAAGCTGGCGTTGCAGTATCTCGTCGCCGCTTACGGGGCCGACAAGCTCAACGCCCCGGAGAAGGCCGAACCGATCGTCCAGAAGATGATTTCGATCGAGCCGAACGAGCCCACCAACTACTTCGCGCTCTCAAGGATTTACGAGAGCGGCGGCCGCTACGAGGACGCCGAGAAGGCGCTCTTGAAGGCGCAGGAGGTCAAGCCGAACGACCCGCTCGTCTACACGACGATCTCGGGCTTCTACAACAGCCAGGGAGACTTCCCGAAGACGATGGCGGCGCTCCAGAAGGCCGCCGAGCTCGATCCGAAGAACCCCACCGGCTGGCAGCTCGTGGCGACCTATTACTGGGAGAAGGCCTACAAGGATCATCGCCTCTCGGCTGCCGAGCGGAAGGACTACATCGCCAAGGGGATCGAGGCCACGGACAAGGCGCTGGCGCTGAATCCGGATTACTCCGAAGCGCTCACCTACAAGAACCTGCTGCTCCGCATGGAGGGGAACGAAGAGACCGACATGGCGAAGCGCGCCGCCCTCTACAAGCAGGCCGACGACCTCCGCAATCGTGCGATCGAGTTGAACAAGAAGCGCGCGGCCGGCGCCAAATAAAAAGGGAAAAGGAAAAAGGTCCCTTTTCCCTTGACGGCGTCAGTTCCTACTGCGCCCCCTTCGACGCGGAGCCGCCGCGGCGCATCTCCTCGGTGACGATCCCGACCTTCTCGACGCCTGCGCCCTTCGCCGCGTCGATCACCTGGATGATGTCGCCGTAGCGCAGCCCGCCGTCGGCCGCGATGAACATCGTCTTATCCTTGCGCGTCTCGAAGACGTCCCGCAGCCGCGATTCGAGCTCGTTGACCCCGACCGGCTGGTGGTTGATCGTGATGTGCCGGTCGTTCGTGTATTCGAGCATCACCTGGGTGCTGGTGTCGTTCGGCGTGTTGGGCGCCTTGGTCTCGAGCGGCAGGTTGACGTCAACGCCTCGCTGGGTGAGCGGAAGCGTCGCCATGAAGATGATGAGGAGCACGAGCAGCACGTCGATGAGCGGCGTCACGTTCATGTCCGCGCTCGCGTGCGGCGTTTCCCCTTTGAGGATCCGCTCGGCGCCGAAATGTTTATGTGCGTGCGCCATGGCTACTGCCCTCCCCCGGCCGCTCCCGCTTGCTTCTTCTTCTCGGTGATCAGGCCGATGTCCTCGATGCCGACCTTGTGCAGGTCGTCCATGGCCTCCATGATCGCGCCGTAGAGCGCGTCCTTGTCCCCCTTGATCAGGACGACTTTCTCGGTCTTGTCCTCGAGCGCGGCCTTCACGCGATCGGGGAATTCGCTCTTCGAATACTGGATCCCGTTGACCCAGAACCGATTGGCAGAATCAATGGCCACGACGGTCTGGTTCTGGGTGTCTGGTTTTGGCTGCGTATTCGCCGCCTCGGGCAACATGACGGCCACGCCCTGCTGCAACATCGGCGCGATGAGCATCATGATGATGAGCAGCACCAGCATGACGTCGACGAGCGGCGTCACGTTGATGTCCGCCTTGAGCTTCCCCTTTGCGCCGCCAACATCCATTGCCATGGGAAATAACCTCTAATTTCTCAATCTTGTGACCGAGCGATCGGGCGATCGGATCCGATGACCCGATCGTCCGCTGGCCCGATGACTAGGCGGTCTTCTTGATGAAGTAGTCGAGCAGCTCCGACGAGGAGTTGTCCATTTCGACGTTGAAATACTCGATGCGGCCGGTGAGGTAGTTGTAGAACCACACCGCCGGAATCGCGACGACGAGTCCGAGCGCCGTTTCGACGAGCGCTTCGGAGATGCCGGCCGACACCGCGCCGAGACCCCCCGATCCGGTGGCCGCGATCCCCTGGAACGCCGTGATGATGCCGACGACCGTGCCGAGCAGTCCGACGAACGGCGCCGTGGCGCCGATGGTCGCCAGTGCGGCCACGCCCTTCTTCAGGTCGTTGGCCGTGAGCGCCGACGCGCGCTGAATGGCGCGGCGCACGGTGTCGACGAGATCTTCGCGACTGAGGTTGGCGCCGCTTTCCTGCTGGAACTGATACTCCTGCAACCCGGCCAGGACGACCTTGGCGAGGTGACTGTAGCGGTACGTCTTGGAGGACGAGATGGCGATCGCATCCTTCAGGCGGCCGTCCTTCAGGTGCTTGGCGACCTGCGGCGCGTACAGCTTCGACTGCTTGCGCGCCTGCACGAAGGTGTAGATCCGCTCTATCGCGACGCCGAAGGAAATCATCGACATGATGACGAGGATGAACGCGATGCCCTTCGCGATCGGTCCCATGTCTCCCCACATCTTAAGCAGGTCCATTAGCCAATCCTCCGATACTCTCTGGATATCCAGAAGTTAGTCAGCGTTTCCGAAACCACTACTGCAACGTGAAATTGACCGTGACCGTCATGATGACGGGCACCGGCACGCCGTTGAGCAGCGTCGGCGTGAACACCCACTGCTTGACGGCGTCGAGCGCGGCCTGGTCGAGCAACGGAATCGACCGCAGGACCTTCGCGTCTTTGACTCGACCATCGGCGCCGATCGTGGCTTCGATGATCACCACGCCCGACACGCGCGCGGACTGCGCGATCGGCGGATAGACGGGGCGCACGTCCCTCGTCTTGGTCGGCGCCTTGATGTTGCCGCCGACGCGGACGGGGGCGGCGGGAGGTGGCGGCGGCGGGGGGGGCGCTTCCGGCAGTCCACCGACGACGCCTCCGATTGTTCCGCCCGGCACGCCTCCGGCCACGCCTCCCGGCACGCCTTCACCGGCGGACGGGGTGGACGGGGGCTCGGGCGTGATGTCTTTTGGCGCCTCGACGGGCGCCGCGTTCGGATTGCTCACCGGCACGGGCTGCGTCTTCACGGCCGCGGCCGGCGCGGGGGGCGGCGGGGGCGGGGGGGGCGGCGGGGGCGGCTGGCCCACGAACGCCATCATCGTTGGTGGCGTCGGCAACACGTCGGCCGCCATCAGCGGGATGATGATGACGGCTGCGAAAATCGCCACGTGCGCCACGATCGAAAGTGGCACGCTGTACCACTTCTGAGACCCGAGTTTGATTGTCGGGTTCACGACATCGCCGAAGAGGTCACGCGGCACGGCTCAGTCCTCCTGGAACTTTCGATTGCGGTGCAAGACCGCGAATTATAGTCAGAGCCAAAAAGCGGTGTCAACGAAACTCACTCCCCTTCTTAGACACCGGGCCCGCCGAAATGGCCCGTTTCGCAGCACGAAAAACGGCGAAAAGACGCGCTTCCGCTACACCCGCCCGCCGCGCGTCTGGATGCGCATGCCGTAAAACGAGCGGTAGACGAATGCGGCAGAGGCGACAATGAAAGTCCCCGCCAGCACATGGCTGATCAACGCGCCGTACTGCTCTGCAAGCTGCACGCCCAGTTCCACGGCCAGCAATCCGAAGAGGGTCGTGAACTTGATGACCGGATTCATGGCAACCGATGACGTGTCCTTGAACGGATCGCCGACCGTGTCCCCCACCACCGTCGCGGCGTGCAGCGGCGTGCCCTTTTCCTTCAGCTCGACTTCGACGATTTTCTTCGCGTTGTCCCACGCGCCGCCGGCGTTCGCCATGAAGATCGCCTGGAACAGCCCGAAGAGCGCGATCGAGACGAGGTAGCCGATGAAGTAGTAGGGCTCGAGGAACGCGAACCCCAGCGTGGCGAAGAATACCGCGAGGAAGATGTTGAACATCCCCTTCTGCGCATACTGCGTGCAGATCTCGACGACTTTCTTGCTGTCGGCGACCGATGCCTTCGCGACCACCGAATCGAGCCTGATGTTCGCCTTGATGAACTCAACCGCGCGGTACGCACCGGTCGTCACCGCCTGTGTCGACGCGCCGGTGAACCAGTAGATCATGCAGCCGCCGGTAATGAGTCCCAGCAGGAACGGCGGGTGAAGAATCGAGAGATATTGCAGCAGCTCGGGCCGCAGACGGTGGGTCAGCACGACGATAATCGAGAAGATCATCGTGGTCGAGCCGACCACCGCCGTCCCGATCAGCACCGGTTTCGCGGTCGCCTTGAATGTATTCCCGGCGCCGTCGTTTTCCTCGAGCAGGTGCTTTGCGCGCTCGAAGTTGACGTCGAAGTTGTAGTCGCGCTTCAGCTCGGCCTTGATGCCGGGGAGCGTCTCGATCGTCGACAGCTCGAACACGGATTGCGCGTTGTCCGTCACCGGGCCGTACGAGTCAACGGCGATCGTCACGGGACCCATGCCGAGGAACCCGAACGCGACGAGACCGAATGCGAACACGGCCGGGGCGATCATCAGTCCCGCGGGGAACTGCGTACTCACGCCATACGCGATTGACATCAGCCCGACAATCACGGTCCCCAGCCAATACGCACTGAAGTCGCCGGCGACGAGCCCCGACAGGATGTTCAGTGACGCGCCCCCCTCGCGTGACGAGATGACGATCTCGCGCGTATGGCGCGACTCGGTCGAGGTGAACACCTTGACGAGCTCCGGGATGATCGCGCCAGCCAGCGTGCCGCAGGTGATCACCGTCGAGAGCTTCCACCACAAGGAGTCGTCGCCGCCGAGCGTCGGAATCAGCACGTAGGAGACGATATACGTGAGCGCCACCGACACAAGCGACGTGAGCCATACGAGCGTCGTCAGCGGCGCTTCGAAGTTCATCGTCGGCGCGGTGGCGTACCTGGCCTTCGAGATCGCCTCATTCATCAGGTAGGAGCCGCCGCTGGCGATGACGCCCATGATGCGCATCGCGAAGATCCAGACGAGGAGCTGGACCTGCAGCGTCGGGTTCGTCACGGCCACGAGGATGAACGAGATCAGCGCGACGCCGGTGACGCCGTACGTCTCGAACCCGTCGGCGCTCGGGCCGACCGAGTCTCCCGCGTTGTCCCCCGTGCAGTCCGCGATCACCCCCGGGTTGCGCGCATCGTCCTCCTTGATGTTGAAGACGATCTTCATCAGGTCGGCGCCGATGTCCGCAATCTTCGTGAAGATGCCGCCGGCGATCCGGAGCGCGGCCGCGCCGAGCGACTCGCCGATCGCGAAGCCGATGAAGCACGCCCCCGCGTAATCCCCCGGAATGAACAGCAGGATGCACAGCATCATGAAGAGCTCGACGCTGATGAGGAGCATCCCGATGCTCATGCCGGCGCTGAGGGGAATCGCGTAGATCGGATACGGCAGCCCGCTGAGGCCGGCGAACGCGGCGCGGGAATTCGCAAACGTGTTCACGCGAATCCCGAACCACGCGACGCCGTAGCTGCCGCCGATCCCGATCAGGCTGAAGAGCAGGATGATCGCGACCTTGATCGGGGCGAAGTGCTGCAGCACGCCGAAGTACAGCACCATGATCGTGCCGATGAAGATCTCCAGGATCAGGATGAACTTGCCCTGCGTGATGAGGTACGTCTTGCACGTCTCGTAAATCAGCTCGGAGATCTCGAGCATCGAGCGGTGCACCGGCAGGTTCTTGAGGCGCCTGAAGATCGTCAGGCCGAACGCGAGCCCGAGACCGCAGACGAGAAGACCGCCCATGAGCAGCGTGCGTCCATTGATGCCCTGGAACTCCACCGCGCCGAGATCCGGCAGCACGAGGTTCGCCTCACCGCTCGCGGGTGGATGCGTGTTCTGCTGGACCGTTGTCGCGTCCGGCACCTGCGGCACGGCCTGCGCAGCTCCACCGGGGGCGGGAAACGCCGCCCACAGGACTGCCGCCAGGACGCCGGTGCGCATCACGCGTGAACAGAACCGCATCGTTCTCCTCTCGAGGGGCTTCGCCCCTCATCCCCTACCCGAGGGGCTTCGCCCCTCGGACTCCCCTACACGCGCACTCGCTCGCCGCTTCGCCGGCTCGCTCCGTTCGCGTGGCTCGCTTCGCTTCGCTCGCTCGCGTCTCGTTTCG
>WNGF01002360.1_pt1 | contig 29031 bp, 27 predicted proteins | sample 5400641 | NCBI WGS metagenome assembly WNGF01 (sample SAMN13153371, study PRJNA577476) | soil metagenome | isolation source: 80 cm soil or saprolite under grassland replicate 2 | place: USA:California | collected 2016-06-15 | reverse complement strand
GCTGGTTGGACGCCTCGGGCGTGCGAGGAGCGTCGATCCCCAGGACGGAGATGGCGGGCTTCGTCCACATCCTCTCGGTCAGTGTGCCCTCGCCGATGAGGGTGACCCCCGGCCGGACTCCCGCCCAGTCCCTGAGCTCGTCCTCGGTGAGATCGAGCGGGTCGGCCGGCCCAGAGGCCAACCCCGACACCGCCACGTTTCCCCTGTCATCGTGGAGAGCGGCCAGGGTCCGGCACAATGTGGTCAGCGCATCCGGGATAGCACCCCCGTACTCGCCGCTGTGGACGGCATGATCCAGCGTTCGAACCTCGACGGAGCACGCCACGATCCCGCGAAGTGAGATCGTCAGCGCCGGCTCTCCGGTCCTCCAATTCCCCGAGTCGGCCAGGATCACGGCGTCAGCCTTCAACAGATCACCGTAATTCGTGAGGAAGGCGCCGAGGTGCTCGGAGCTGGATTCCTCCTCGCCTTCCACGAACACGGTGACCCCAACAGGTGGCCGACCGTTCCATGCCCGCATGGCGGCGGCGTGCATCACGATGCCCGCCTTGTCGTCCGATGACCCCCGTCCGTAAAGACGGCCGTTCCGCTCCACGGGTTCGAAGGGCGGCGAGGCCCACAGGTCTTCCGGGCCTTGGGGCTGGACGTCGTGGTGCGCATAGAGAAGAACGGTCGGCGCGCCATCGGGCGCCGGGACCTGTCCGAGGACGGCGGGATGGGCTCCCTCGACCTCCAACAGGCGAGTCTGCATCCCGCACGCCCGGAGGATGTCTTCGGTCGCTGCGGCCGATCGCCGCACCTGCTCGGGGTCGAACTCCGGAAAGCTGACCGAGGGGATGCGGACCAGCCGCTCCAGCTCGACCCGGATGTCCGGCATGAGGGCGGAGATCCTCTGGGGGATGGCTTCGAGTGTCTGATCGGTCATGCTGGCGGAAGCCTACACGTTCCGCCCCGCTCGCTCTTTCCTCAGTGGATCGCGATCGGAGTGCCCAGGGGCAGGATCTTGACCAACCCGATGATGTCGCGGTTCCTCATCCGGATGCACCCGTGGCTGCTTCGCCTGCCGATCGACGAGGGGTCGCTCGTCCCGTGCAGGCCGATGATCCCGCCGAGCTTCCACGTGTCCAGCACCTCGGAATAGCCCGAGAGGCCGTAGGCATAGGGTCCGTACAGGGTGCCGAGGTCGGAGAGCTTGATCAGGGACGTCAGGTAGAACTGCCCCCTGGGGGTGGGCGTCCTCCCGGTGCCGATGCCAACTCGATATGTCTTCAGCGGCTCGCACCCCTCGTACAACCTCAACTTGAACCGCCGGACATCCAGATCCAATCGGTACGGAGTGACACGGACCAGGAGGTCCTTGCCTTCGATGAAGCCGGCCGTCCCGTTCGGCTTGATGGGTAGGAGCGCCCTGAACCATGTGGCGCCGTCGTCGCCCGCCACCTGCTCCAGGAGGAGGAACACCTGCGGCGATCCGAGGGGCGTGATCCTGGCGAAATCGTGAACCGCTCGGGCCGATGGGACCGGGGCAGTCCTGGCCACGGTCCGTTCATGTACCAGCGTGCCGATCATGGATTCCTGGGCGCATGCTCGCAGACCCGGTGAGAGTCTCGGCTGGGGCGTTCCCGTCTGTGCTGATGCCTTGCCAGAAGACGGGGTCCCCCGAGGGAGGTCGTCCCGCCCCATCAACGTTTCGGCCACGGGAGCCATTACCAGCCCCGCTATCAGGAGTAGCGCGACCGACAGCCCGTAGTCGAGCAATCTCGAGCGTCGTCGACGGGGCCGGCGGTCTGCCGTCCGCGTATCGTTGAGGTCGCTCGTTCCGTCCACTTGTCCTTCCTGACGAGGTCGGGTCTCTTACGGCAAGGAAGAGGGGGTGCCGGACCACCGGCACCCCCAGGTGTCAGCGCTTCCTCATCTCACCTGCCCGTACATCCCCCTACCCGGTGAACGGGGCCTGACCGGGGACCGGCTGGGCGGGAGCCGCGCCCGGTGTGGGTGGCGCATCGGGCTCACCCGTTGGCTCGGGGCTCGGGCTGGGGCTCGGGTCCGGGGCCGGTCCGTGGCATCCGTCCGAGATGACCAGGTTGTTCGCGGAGCCTTCCGGGCTCTCGTCGGCGTACGCAGTCAGGGTGGCGGGATCGTAGTACGGGGTCACGGCATGGAGTGCCGCGCTGTTCCCCCGATGCTCCATCTCATATGCGTCACCGTTGACAGAGAGCGTTGCGCTGTCCGGCTTCTCGTCCCCATTCGGCGTAAGCACCCAATGGAGGTAGGGATCCTGACCCTCGTCGCAGTCCTTGATGGAGTCCGATCCATTGCCCGTCCACGGGACCCGTGCGATCGCGATCCCGGCGAGGCAGACGGCCAGGACCATCCCCAGGAGCGCCGCCATCTTGAACTTTCTCCCCATTCACTTCCCCCTTGTCCGCTCTTTCCCTGCCCTTTCCGGGCCGGAGGGATGGAGCACCTGCGCCGAGGACTTTCACGGCCTACTCCGTCCGCCTGAATGATGGGTCCCCCCTCGATGAATAGTCATCCGCCAATGGGATGCAATCAGTGGGATCGAATCGGCAATTAGCCGGCCCAGTCTCTAGCACGAAGGGCGGAGGTATTGGGCAACCGGAAGGCCGGACCTCTTGACGAGATTCGATCTGGTTCGAGACCGGGACGGCGGCCTCAGGCGTCGCGTTGCTCGGGGATCACCGAGTGTTGCGGGCGGCCTGGAGGAACTCGGAGATCGAGGTGTCGCCGAACCGGGCCGCCTCCAGGATCTGCTTGAGGAGCTGCCTGGCTCCCGTCCCCGGGACCACCGCGATTACCACGTACAACCCGGACGTGGGGATGCCCATCCGTCGCATTGGCCCGAACCCCGGGGCGGCAACGACGTAGGCCCACCGATTCGACCTGCCCTCGGTGCGGCAGATGCCCGTGGCCGACATCACGTAGTCCCCCGGAGAGAACCGGCGACCCGTGAAATCCGGGGGATGGTCGATGTAGACGTCTTCGCTCGCGGATCGGCAGTTCTTGTTCGCGGCCAGCGCGGCCATGGCCGGGCCCTGTGCCACCAAGTAGTAGTAGTCGGAGGGGATCTGGAGCTTGGCCACGTCGATCCAGAACGCCTCCATCCCGCCCACCGTGCCCACGGCGCTCTCCCACTGCTCGATCCGGGGCGATGCGACGAAACCCTCTTGCGGGTAGCGCGCGGTCGGCAGAGGCCGTGCTTCCCATCCATCGGGAATGAGAGCCTGGACGCTCCCTGCCTGCACCTCGATCCGCAACGGGGAGGGACTGGGCGGCAAATGGTGCACGGTGAAGACGGCTGGTGGGGCCGAGGCCTCATGGTCAGCCGGCGCATTCGTACAGGCCGTCAGGGCTACGACCATTGCGGAGATCGCTAAGCCTGCGCGCATGGTGTCTTGGCCGAAGTGTAGGGAACTTGCGGGTCGTGCGCCACCCGCGGGAGGACGCGTCCAATGGAATAGGTTGTCGGAAGGGCGGGTGGTTGCGGCGGGAGCGCCGGCCGAAGTCATCACGCCAGACCTGACGCGTGAGGTGTTTGCAGTGGACGTGGAAGTGACGACGGGTGCTTCGGTCGGCGGAGAAAGACCGCAAGCTCGTGGAGGCTTAGTCGACCAAGCCCTTCCGTAGGGCGATCGCTACGGCCTGGGCTCGGTCGTTCGCGCCCAGCTTCTCGAAGATCCGCTCGAGGTGGGTCTTCACAGTGTGCGGGGAGATGCTGAGGTCGTGCGCGACCTCCTTCGTGGTCGCTCCGTACGCCACCTTCTGCAGGATCTGTGACTCCCGCCTGGAGAGGGGTGTCTCCCGGGGGGTCTCGACGTACTGGATCTCCTCGATGAACGCCCGGGTAAGCGTGGGGTGGATGACGGCCTTTCCTTCCAGAGCAAGCCGCGCCGCCTGGATCAGCTCATTCGCGCTCACGTCCTTCAAGAGGTAGCCGGAGACCCCGGCTCTGATGGCGTCGGCGATGGCTGCGCGGGACTCCTCGATGGTGAACAGGATGACCTTCGTGTCCGGAGCGATGTCCCGGATGACCCGGGTGGCCTCCAACCCGTCCATCCCCGGCATCCGCACGTCCATGAACACAACCTCCGGCGAAAGCTCCTTCACGGCCTCGACGGCCTCCTCCCCGTTGGAGGCCTCTCCCACGACCTCCACGTCGTCAGAAGTGGACAGAGCCGATCGCAGCCCGTCTCGCGTGACTGGATGGTCGTCCACGATGAGCACCCGCATCTCGGCCCCCTACGGTTTACGCCGTAGCCCCTCTACTGCGCGCCCCGCCTAGAATAGCCCCCAGGAAGCCTCAAGGAGCCCAAGGAGTGCTCGATGAGCGAACAGCCGATAGACGAATCGCCGGAAGGAGCGTGGGAGCCGTCAGGCAACGGCGCCCCAGGCGACCCGGAGATCTTGAAGGAGCAGATCATCGAGGCGCTGAAGAACGTGTTGGATCCCGAGCTCGGCATCAACATCGTAGACCTGGGGCTCGTGTACGGGCTGGACATCCAGGGGAACTCGGTGCACGTCACGTACACACTGACGACGATGGGGTGCCCGATCGGACCGCTGATCGAGGCCGAGATGAAGCAGTTCCTGTCCGGCGTCGAGGGAATCGACCAGGTCGAAGCCGAGATGGTGCTCCGCCCGCCCTGGACTCCAGAGATGATGTCCGAAGAGGCCAAGGCCGCTCTGGGATTCTTCTAGAGGTAGGGGAAAACGCCCCTTGCGTTGTTGCGGGGGCCCTTTGCATAATTCCTAGCTCGCGGATCGGATTTGATCGAAAGGGGGGTATCGATGGCCGAATACGCCAATCCTGGTGTGCTGGTCGAGACCGACTGGCTGGAGGAGCGCCTGGAGGATCCGAGCATCCGGATCGTCGAGGTCGACGAAGACACCCAAGCGTATGAGAAGGGACACATCCCGAACGCGCTCGGGTGGAACTGGAACACCGATCTGCATGCCCCCGTTGGACGGGACTACGTGGACCAGGAGGGCCTCGCGAACTTGCTCCAGAAGGCAGGAGTGGGTCCCGACACCACCCTGGTCCTGTACGGGGGCAACAACAACTGGTTCGCCGCCTACGCTTACTGGCTGCTGCGCTATCTGGGCTACGGCAACGTCAAGCTCCTGAACGGAGGGCGCAAGAAGTGGGAGCTCGAGAGCCGGACCATGACCAGCGACGTTCCCTCGTTCAAGGCGACCACCCTGCAGATCGACGCGCCGGTCAACGGCGATTTCCGCGCGTTCCGCGACGAAGTCCTGCAGAAGGTGTCCTCCGGGAAGTCGGCGCTCGTGGACGTTCGCTCTCCGGAGGAGTATCGCGGCGAGAAACTCGCCCCTGACCACCTGCCGCAGGAGCAGGCTCAGGTCCCCGGCCACATCCCGGGAGCAGCCAACATCCCCTGGGGCAAGGCGGCTCAGGAAGATGGGTCGTTCAAGTCCGCGGACGAGTTGAAGTCGCTCTACGAGGACGAGGGCGTCACCTCCGACAAGGAGGTCATTGCCTACTGCCGTATCGGCGAGCGCTCGTCGCACACGTGGTTCGCCCTGCACGAGCTGCTGGGCTACGAGACCGTGAAGAACTACGACGGGAGCTGGACCGAGTACGGGTCCCTGGTCGGTGTCCCTGTGGAGAAGGGCTAGCTCAGGCCGCTGCGCCCGGCAGGAAGACCTTGCACGACGCCCGGCCGCCGTGTAGCTCGGTGAACTTGGCCACGAGCGACAGGCCGATGCCCACGCCGTGTGAGTGGCTGGGCGCGTCCGGGGCCCTGGCGGAAGGGCTCGAAGATGGACTCCCGGAGCATCTCGGCGACTCCCGCCCCGTCGTCCTCGACACAGATAGCGACGCCGCCATGCTCCGGGGAGACCCGGGACCCATATCGTCGTGTCCGGCGGAGTGTGACGCGCCGCGTTGGCCAAAAGGTTCTCCACGGTCCGCCGAACCAGCGCCGCCACGTCCGGTCGGTCGCCGCCTCGGCTCCATGATCCCCCGGTCCAGCCGGTCCAGGTCGAGCAGGTCCGACAGCAGCTGATCCAGCTTGCGAGCGTTCGCGGCCAGGCGCCGCACCAGGTCCTGACGTTCCTCTCCGGGAAGGTGGACCTCCTCCCGCTCGAGGGTCAGGGCAAGGCCGAGGAGGTCGGAGAGCGGGGTCCTGAGCTCGTGGGACACGGCGTGGAGGGGGGGAACGTGTTCTTCATCTCGTGCAGGGCCCGCAGGCGCTCCGACGCCTCGCGCTCGATCGACAGGGCTCGTTCCAGGTCCTCCTCCGCCTTCTTGCGCGAGGTGATGTCGTAAAGGATCCCCTGAGAGAAGCGGGGCTCTCCGCGCTCGTCCCGGACCACCACCGCCTCGCCCAGCACCCACACGGTTCGGCCGTTCCTGGCGAAGAGGCGGTACTCACACGGGATCGGTTCCAGGGTGCGCCAGCTCCGCTCTTCCAATTGCAAGATTCTAGCCACGTCATCCGGATGCAGCTGCCTGCGCCAGATATCAGGGGCAGCCATCCACTCCTGGGGTGTGAACCCAAGGATGGCTTCGATCTGGGGACTGACGAAGAGCCACCGTCCTTGCTCGCCGAACTCCGCCGTGTAGGTGATGGCCGGGATGCGCTCCACCAGGGTTCGGTACTTCGCCTCCCTCTGGCCGAGCTCGTGCTCGAACCGACGCCGTTCGGAGAGCTCGCGTTGGAGATCCGTATAGAGCCGCGCGTTGCCCAGCGCGACGGAGGCGAGGGCGGCGAACTGCGTGAGCAGCTCCACCTCAGCCTCGCTGAACGTGCGGCCCTCCTCGATGTGCGCGAGACCGAGCACCCCGACGACACCTTGGGCCGACTTGAGCGGCACGCCCAGGGCGGCCCTGAAGACTCCCTTCTGGAAGTTCGGCGAGCGACCCTCCCAGGTGTCGTAGTCCTCCACCACCAAGGCCTGGCCCGTGTCCCACACCTTTCCGGCGATGCCCTCGCCTCGTTTCATGCGAAAGCCCGCCCAGTCCTTGAAGGCGCCGATGGCGACCTCGACCACGAGCTCCTCGCGCTCCGGATCGACCAGGTAAATGTATCCATGCTCGGTCCCGAGCAGAGCTCCCGACCAGGCGGCGATCGCCTCGAGGGACTCGCGAAGATCCAACCTGTCCATGATGGCCAGGGAGGTCTCGTGCAATGGCGCCAGGTACGCGTTGCGCTCACGAAGTGAAGCGTCGGCTCGCTTCCGGTCGGTGATGTCTCGGATCATGATCTGCGAAGCCAGCTGGTCCTGGTAGGTGATGGGGATCCCGGCGACCTCGACATAGATGACGCTCCCGTCTCTCTTCACGAACTTCTCCTCGACGAGGGGAGCCTCCGCGTACTCGGGGGGCTTGCCGGATCGCAACCGTTTCACCAGCTCGTGGGAGTCAGGGTGGACCATGTCCAGGACGGCCTGCCGATTATTTCTTCCGGCGTGCTCAAGCCGAGGAGCCTGGCCATGGCCAGGTTGGCGAAGATGAACCTGCTCTCGGAGTAAACGGCGATGGCGTCGGGGGAGAGCTCGACAAGCCTGCGGTATCGGTCCTCGCCTCCTCTGCTTTGAGGCGATCGGTCGCGTCCCGAGCCACCATCTGCACGGCCGTCTCACCTTCATGCTGAAAACGGGGTGGCGGCCACTTCGACGTCCACCGAGCTGCCGTCCAGCCGGACGAATCTCTCGCCGACCACGGGCGCCTGCCGGCCTTTCCGGAGCCCCTGGAGCCGCTCGAGCACCACGAGGCGGGAATCGGGATGGACGAACCTCAGCACGCACTGACCGAGGAGGTCCTCGGGTTGCCGAGCTCCGATCAGACGCAGCGCGGCCGCTGATGACCCCCCGCTGCCGAGCACTTCGATCCATCGGTCGTACCCATGGCCCTGTAGGAATGGACCTCGGTCGAAACAGGCTCGGGGCCCGTCACGTCTGGATCGGTCCACGAATACAGCTCGCTCACGATGACGTCGCCATCTTCGGCGTAGGTGTTCTGGAAGACGGCCACCCGGTCGACCTTGGCTGCCGTGGCCAGCCGCTTCAGCACTTCGCGGGTCCCCTCGGCCCCAGCGCGTCCGACCAGGAAACGCTCGGCGGCAAAGACGACGGCCTCGAGTTGCGTCCCCGGGCCTAGAACTCCTCTTCGGTCCTCTTCCGGGGGGTGACGTCTCGGCCGATGCCCAGGACGCTGATCACCTCCCCGTCGTCCATGAGCGGGGTCAAGGTGAACTCCCCGTTCAGGTATTTGCCGGAGCTCGCCCGGACGCGCAGCTCGAAGGTGGGAGGTTGTTCGGCGCTGAGGGCCCGGGCCAGCATGTCGAGGGCGACAGAGAGGTCCGCCGGGTGAACGAGCTTGTGGAGGGGTTTGTCGAGCCATTTCTCTCGAGACCACCCCGTCATGCGCTCGAACGCCGGATTGAGCGAGGTCAGGGTGGCCTGGGGGGAGATCGTGAAGATCATGTCCGGGGCAGCCTCGATGAGCGCCTTGTAGCGATGTTCGGTTTCGCGAAGAGACATCTCCGCGTGCTCGCGCTCACTCAGGCCGAACATGCCGTCATTCCTCCACAGGTCTTCCTGCTCGGGTTATCGACGGCTGCGAGGCCTGGATGAAGCGGGGGGGAGGGGTCGCGACCCCCGATAGAATGGGCTCTGACCTGGGGTTTTGAATCCCAGCATCACCATCGACTTTGAACGCGCCCGCAGTGTAGACTGGGCTGTGCGATGGCTATCACCCAGGAAGAACACCTCAGAGAGCTGACCAAGGGATATCGCTTCGGCTGGAAAGACGCCAGTCATTCGGTGTTCACACCGAAGAAGGGTCTCTCCGAAGAGGTCGTCGAAGAGATCTCCCATCTCAAGTCCGAACCGGACTGGATGCGCAAGTTCAGGCTGAAGGCCCTCAAGCATTTCCGGGCCAGGCCCATGCCGTGGTGGGGCGCGGATCTCTCCGACATCGACTTCGACGACATCTACTACTTCATTCGGTCGACGGAGAAGCAGGCCAAGTCCTGGGAGGACCTGCCGGAGGACATCCGGGGGACCTGGGACAAGCTGGGGATCCCGGAGGCGGAGAAGAAGTACCTCGGGGGCGTCAGCGCCCAGTACGAGTCCGAGGTGGTCTACCACAAGATCAAGGAGGAGCTGGATTCGATCGGGGTGATCTTCACCGACATGGACACGGCTCTTCGCGAGCACCCCGACATCGTCAAGCAGTACTTCGGGACGATCATCCCGCCGAACGACAACAAGTTCGCCGCCCTCAACTCCGCCGTGTGGTCGGGCGGATCGTTCGTCTATGTCCCCGAAGGCGTGCACGTGGACATCCCGCTGCAGGCCTATTTCCGGATCAACGCGGAGAACATGGGCCAGTTCGAGCGAACGCTGATCATTGCCGAGCCGGGTTCGTACGTGCACTACGTGGAGGGCTGCAGCGCTCCCATCTACACGACCGACTCGCTCCACTCCGCGGTGGTCGAGATCATCGTGAAGCCAGGAGCTCGAGTCCGGTACACCACGATCCAGAACTGGTCGACCAACGTGTACAACCTGGTGACCAAGCGGGCCGCGGCCTACGAGGACGCGGTCATGGAATGGATCGACGGGAACATCGGGTCGAAGGTGACCATGAAGTACCCCTCGATCTATCTACTGGGCAAGGGCGCCCGCGGCGAAGTGCTCTCGGTAGCCTACGCGGGGCCGGGGATGCACACGGACGCCGGTGGCAAGGCCATCCACGTCGCCCCGTACACGTCTTCCGTGATCACCTCGAAGTCGGTGTCCAAGGGCGGTGGCCGGACCGGTTATCGCGGCCTGATTCGCGTGGAGCCCGATGCTCACCATGCCAAGTCGATCGTCCGCTGCGATGCCCTGATCCTCGACGACCAGTCCCGGTCGGACACCTACCCGTACGTGGAGGTGGAGGAGCAGACCGCGCAGCTCGGACACGAGGCGACCGTCTCGCGGGTGGGCGAGGACCAGCTCTTCTACCTGATGAGCCGGGGCCTCTCCGAGGCCGAGGCCACCGCGATGGTCGTGAACGGTTTCATCGAGCCGATCACCCGCGAGCTCCCCATGGAGTACGCCGTCGAGCTCAATCGCCTGGTCGAGCTCCAGATGGAAGGCGCGATCGGGTAGCTGCTGGGGGAGACCGATCCTTTGGCTGCTACGGTGGCGCTCGTTCCTCCAACACCGACCCATCCGGCCGCCTGAAGGCAGGACGCCCCTCCGACAGCTCCATTCGGAAGCCGCCAGGTTGATGGACCAGCCGGTGATGGCGCCGGCACGGCAACAGGAGGTTCGGCAGCGCCGTTGGCCCGCCGTCGGCCCAGTGAACGACGTGGTGGACATCGCACCACAGATGCGGCCGGTCGCAGCCGAGAAACTGGCAATGGCGATCTCTGACTATAACGGCACGCCGCATGGCCGGGTGAATCACGGGTGTTCGACGTCCGACGTCGAGTGGCTCCGATGGGCCCGCCATGACGACGCGCCTGATGGACGCGTCACACGCCAGCCGCCGGGCAACATCTGACTTCGTCAGCCGGACGGTGGTTCCGTCCCGCGCCGGCCCGGCTGCGGGTCGATCTCCATGGGGAGCTGCCAGCCGCCCTCGCCCCGTTCCCATTCGTCCCGGTCGAACACGACCTTGGCCGAGAACCCGTGGCGCCGCGTGCAGACCTCGAACCGCCGGCACGCGGCCAGCGTGGTGAACTGGTCGATCCCGAACTGGCCGATCCGATGGCGCTTCAGCTTTGGGGAGATGGGGTTTTCCCGCTTGTCGGGTACACCGACCTGGAAATAGCGGAGCAGGCCATCGCGGTCCATGCCCGAGCCGTCGTCCTGGACGACGACCTCGTCTTGCAGTACCTGGACCGAGACCTCGGTGGCGTCGGCGTCGTAGGCATTGTTCACCAGCTCGCGTACCAGCTCGAGCGACCGGGCGTAGAGCTTCTCCCCGATCACGATGAGGTGGCTCCGGTCGACGGTGACCGGGAAGGACTCCATGGCCATCGGCCCGAATGATAGAGAACGGCTCACCGGGAGGGAACGACCGTCGGCGAATCGGTGTCCGATCCGTCAGCGCCGCCCGGTACCATCGGGCCGGTGAGGACAGAGCGGCTCGACGCCATTCTTGGGGGGCTGAACGACGCCCAGTGCCAGGCGGTCACGGCGACCCGGGGCCCGGTCGCCATCTTGGCCGGCGCGGGCACGGGCAAGACCAGCACGATCACCCACCGCATCGCATATCAGGTGGCCAGCGGGGCCTTCCGGGCCAGCCAGATCCTCGCCGTGACCTTCACCGAGAAGGCGGCCGGCGAGCTGAAGGCCCGGCTCGCCCGGCTGGGGGTTGAAGGCGTGGAGGCCAGGACCTTCCACGCAGCAGCTCTGGGCCAGCTCTCCCGGCTGTGGCCGCAGCACACGGGCACCCCGGTGGGGGACATCCTGGAATCGAAGGCCCCGCTGATCGCCTCGCTGGCGAGCGCGCTCCCGCCGCCGCACAGGTTCGTTCCCCGTCGCGACCTCGCCTCCGAGATCGAGTGGGCCAAGAACCGGATGGTCCCGCCGGACGGGTACCTGGCCGAGGTGGTCGCCGCGAGCCACGTGCCGCCGATCCCCGTCGAGCTGATGGAACGGGTGTACGCGGGATACGAGCGACGGAAGCGGGCCATGGGCAAGCTCGACTTCGAGGACATGCTCGGTCTGGCCGTGCGCTTGTTCGACCAGCACGACGCGGCTGCGCACGCGATCCGCGCTCGCTACGAGGCCTTCACGGTGGACGAATATCAGGACGTAAATCCGCTGCAGCACGCCCTCCTCGATCGCTGGCTGGGCGGGCGGGACGACCTGTGCGTGGTCGGGGACGATTACCAGACGATCTACGGGTTCACCGGCGCGACGCCCTCCTATCTGCTCGCGTTCCAGGATCGCTTCCCCGCGGCTCGAGTCCTGCGGCTGGAGGAGAACTACCGGTCGACGCCGGAGGTGCTGGCCGCGGCGAACCGCCTGAGCGGTCGGCTGGGGGGATACCGGAAAACCCTCCGCGCCACCCGCCCGTCTGGCCCGGCGCCGGTGATCCGGCCGGTTCCGGGCGAAGCGGGGGAGGCGAGCTTCGTCGTGGACGAGGTTCGCCGGCTGCACGCTTCGGAGGGCGTCTCGTTCGAGGAGATGGCCGTGCTGTATCGGATCAACGCCCGGTCGGAGCAGTTCGAAGAAGCGCTGGCGGATACGGGCATACCTTTCCAGGTCCGCGACGGGGCGTTCCTTCGGCGCCCCGGTCCCCGCGCGGCCCTGGCACGCCTGCGCCGGGAGGGCGCAACCACCGGGTCGGTTGCCGAAGCCACCGAGCGAGTCACGGCTGGGCTCGGGTTCGACCCGGAAGCCGAACCCGACTCGGAGGAGGAGGCCACCCGACAGTCCGACCTGGCCCGACTCCGGGGCCTGGCCAGGGAATTCGCAGCGGCCCGACCGGACGCAGGGATCGGGGAGTTCCTCGAGGAGTTGGACCGTCGCTTTTCCGCCGAGGAGTCCGGACGCGGCGTCAACCTGATGACCTATCACCGGGCGAAGGGCCTGGAGTTCCAGGCGGTGTTCCTGCCCAGACTGCTGGACGGCGAGCTGCCGTACCGCTCGGGCCGGAACCGAGCGCCGGTTGACGAGGAGCGGCGGCTCCTCTACGTGGGTATCACACGAGCGAAGCGGTTCGTGTTCTTGACCTGGGCCGCCGACGGCCGGGGCGGCCGCAGTCCATTCGTCGACGAGCTGACGTGGAGACCGTCATCCGAGCCGCGCCTCGCTTCGCCATCGGCGGCTGAACCGAAGGCCGCTGTTCGAGCAAAGGGCGCCACACCTATCGGCGACCCACTCTTCGACGCCTTGAAACGGTGGCGGCGGGACCGGGCCGAGCGGGACAGCGTCCCGGCCTTCGTCGTCTTCCACGATTCCACGCTGGCGGCGATCGCCTCGCGTCGCCCCCGGACGCTGTCGGATCTCCGGACGGTCTCGGGCGTTGGGCCCGCGAAGCTCGAGCGGTACGGGCAGGAGGTCCTGGCTGTGCTGGACCGAAACTGAACGGATCGGCCTGGCTTCTGATAGCGGTACATCGCCGAGCGCTGGAGACGGGCATGACGAGCCTGTCAGCGACCTCCATGTGACGTCTTGAGCCCCCTGCTCGAAAAGGTATACCGTCCGCTCATCGAGCGAACGGTACGGCTGGTTGTTTACCTCGCCGTGGTGGACAGGAGTGTGGGCGTCGATGGTGGGCGTCGAACAGGGTCAAGCCGGGACGGCTAGCCCCAGGCACTCCGGTGCCCCTCCGGTCCCATGGACGAGACACCTGTTCGCGAAGCCGCTCATGCAGGACACGCTGATCGCCGTCTTGCTGACCGGGGCATCCCTGGTTGGTGTGGTGACGCACCTCCAAGTCGATATCCCGGAGGGGGGAAGTGAAACAGCGGGGCGGAGCCTCGATGCGCTGGGGATCGGCCTCATCCTGCTACAAACCATGCCGCTCGCGTGGCGGAGGAGGGCACCGGTCCCGGTCCTGTCGGTGACGGCAGTGGCGCTGTTCCTCTTCTCTCTCCTCGGTTACTTCCGGTCGCTCGCCGCGTTCGGCTTCCTGGTGGCCCTGTACACCGTCGCGACGTACCGGGAGCGGCGTACGTCGATACCGGCCGGCGTCGGGTGTGCGGCAGTCATCTTGCTGATCCTCCTGATGGGGGTAGAACCGCTGGAACCGGACGCGCTCATGGCGGAGTATCTGTTTCTCGGCACCGCGTGGTTCCTGGGGGACAGCCTTCGGATCCGGCGCGGCCAGGTCGTTCTGTTGGAGGACCGGGCCACCCGGTTGGAGCGCGAGCGCGAGGAGCAGACCCAACGAGCGGTGGCCGGAGAGAGACGAGTGATCGCCCGCGAGCTCCACGACGTGGTGGCGCACAACGTGAGCGTTATCGTTGCTCAGGCCGGGGCGGCTCAGCGAATATTCGGCACCCAGCCCGGGGAGGCTCTCGCCGCCCTCGGTGCCATCGAACACATGGGTCGTGAAGCGCTGGTGGAGATGCGGCGCCTCATGGGGTTCCTCCGCACGGACACGGATCGGGAGGCGACGCGATCGCCTCAGCCGGGGCTGAACAACCTCGAGACTCTCGTCGGACAGGTTCGGGAAGCGGGCATCCCCGTCATGCTGCGGATCGAGGGGACCCCCCGGCCCGTCCCCGCTGGCCTGGACCTCTCCGCCTTCCGTATCATCCAGGAGGCGCTGACGAATATCGTCAAGCACGCCGGTGGCGCTCGGGCCGAGGTAGTCGTTCGGTACGGGGAATCTCGCCTGGAACTCATGATCGCCGACGATGGAGCAGGTCCCGACAAGGACCTCGCCAGCACCAGACCGAGATACGGACATCTCGGCATGCGCGAGCGCGTCGCCCTTTTCGGGGGCGAGCTCCACGTGGGAGCGGGGCCGAGCGGTGGCTACCAGGTCGCTGCATCTCTTCCGCTGGACGGCAGGACGTCGTGACGATCCGGGTCCTGGTCGCGGATGACCAGCCGCTCATGCGAACTGCCTTCGACATGACACTCCGGGCGGAGGAGGACATAGATCTCGTCGGCGAGGCCGCGGATGGAGCGCAAGCGATCGAGCAGGCCCGACGCCTTCGACCGGACGTGGTCCTCATGGACATCCGGATGCCCATCCTGGATGGGGTCGAGGCCACCAGGATCCTGGCAGCCGAGGACAAGTCGACCAGGATTCTGATCCTCACGACGTTCGATATCGACGAGTACGTGATCGAGGCGCTGCGTGCGGGGGCCAGCGGTTTTCTTCTGAAGGACGTCCGGCCGGATGAGTTGGTCCTGGCCATCAGGGTCGTCGCCAGGGGCGATGCTCTGCTCGCTCCGTCCGTGACCCGCCGGCTCCTGGACGCATTCGCCGTCTCGCTTCCTCCCGTTCGCCCGCAACGAGCGAGTGCTCTGCAAGGGCTGACTCGAAGCGAGCTCAGGGTGCTCACACTCGTGGGGAAGGGCCTGTCCAACGACGAGATCGCCTCGGAGCTCTTCGTGGCCGATACCACGGTTCGGACCCACATCCGGCACATCCTGGACAAGCTCGATCTGCGCGACCGCGTGCAGGCCGTGGTGTTCGCATACGACACCGGCCTGGTCCAGCCAACACGCCGCTAGACACGCGGCTCCGGCGCCGCCGCACATCGTCTCCACGGACGACGACGATTCATCGCGAGCGATGACGACGTGCATCCGTCGGCTTCATACCGTGGTGGCACTGGCAGCAAAGCGAGCCGGTCAGGTGTGGCTGAGCTAAGTGGTTCGCGCCGGCTCAGCCCTCACTTCCGTGGAGGCGAACATTGCTGCAACGAGGTCTCCAGCCATGATGCGCTGGATCGTGGAGTCGACTCTAGGGGCTCGTCGCCTGATGGTTGGACTGGCCGCGGGGATGCTGCTTCTCGGCATATGGCAAGTCCGCGAAACGCCGCTGGATGTCCTTCCCGAGTTCACCCCCCCGACCGTGGAGGTCCAAACCGAAGCCCTCGGACTCTCCGCGGAAGAGGTCGAGCAGCTCATCACGGTTCCGCTCGAGCAGGACCTCCTCAACGGGGTGTCGTTCCTCGAGGAGATCCGCTCGGCCTCGGTGGTGGGGCTCTCCTCGATCCAGATGGTCTTCGAACCCGGCACGGACCTACTGCGGGCCCGGCAGGTCGTCCAAGAGCGCCTGTCCCAGGCGCAAGTCGCGCTGCCCGGCGTCCAGTCGCGACCACCGCAGATGCTCCAACCGCTTTCGTCGACGAGCCGGGTCATGATGATCGGACTCTCCTCAGACGAGCTGTCCGCGATCGACATGTCCGTCCTCACTCGCTGGACAATCATGCCGCACCTACTCGGCGTGCCGGGCGTGGCCAACGTGGCCGTTTGGGGGTATCGGGAACGGCAGCTGCAGGTATTGGTCGATCCCGAGCGCCTTCTCGACAGAGGGCTTTCCCTCCACCAGATCGTCGAGACCACGGCGAACGCCCAGTTCGTGTCGCCGCTGACCTTCACAGAGGCCTCGACGCCCGGCACGGGCGGGATCCTGGAGACGCCGAATCAGCGTCTCGGGGTCCAACACCAACCCGTCCTCGCGACGGCGGATGACCTTGCCAGCGTGCCCATCGAAGACGTGGACGGCGATCCGCTCGTTCTCGGTGACGTGGCGGAGGTCGTGGAAGACCACCAACCACTGATCGGAGATTCAGTCGGGCCCGACCTCGTGCTGGTCATCGAGAGGTTCCCTGAAGCCAACACCGTCGAAGTGGCCCGCGGGGTGGAGGAGGCCCTTGAGGACTTGCGGCCAGGGCTCTCCGGGGTCGCCATCGACTCCTCCATGTACCGGCCCGCGACGTTCCTCCAGACATCGAACAGAAACCTGGTCCGGGCCCTGCTCATCGGCGCGCTGCTGGCGTTGGTCGTCCTCGGGGCGTGGCTGTTCGAGTGGCGGACCACGCTGATTACCTCGATCGCCGTCGTGCTGTCGCTGGCGGCTGCAGGGATCGTGCTCTCTCTCACCCAGGCGTCGCTCAACTCGATGGTCATGGCCGGGCTCGTGCTCGCTCTGGTGGCGGTGGTTCACGAAGCGGTCATCGATGTGGACAACTTCGCAAGATGCCTGAGCATTTCCCACGACATCAGACGGGACGGCGTGCCGGCCACGAGGGTATTCCTGGAGGCCGCCCTGGAAATGCGCAGCGCAGCTGCCTACGCCGCGGTGATCATCGTCGTGTCGGTGGTCCCGGCCTTCTTCACGGCAGGCGCGTTCGGCGCGTTCTTTCCGTCGATCGGGTTCTCATACGCGGCGACGGTTCTCGCGTCGATGGTGGTCGCGATGGTGGTCACGCCAGCTCTGGCCATGTCGCTGCTGTCCTCGGGGCAGGTCGAACGCTCGGAGTCGCCGGTCCTACGCTGGCTCCGGCCGCGATATGGCACGGTCCTGTCCCGCTTCATCGCCTCCCGGCGGCTCGCCTACTTGACCGCGGGCGCCATCGTGCTGGTCGGGCTGATCGCGATGCCGTTCCTCCGGCGCTCGGTGGTCCCGTCGTTCAAGGACTCGAACCTACTGATCCAGCTCACCGGAGCACCCGGCACTTCGCTTCCAGAGATGAACCGCATCACTGCCCTGGTCGGCAGGGAGCTGCGAGGGATTCCGGGAGTCCAGAACGTCGGTGCCCATGCCGGTCGCGCCGTGCTCTCTGACCAGGTGGTCGGCAGCAACGCCAGCGAGCTGTGGGTGACCCTCCGATCCGAGGCCGACTACAAGGACACGGTGGCCTCCATCGAGGAGGCGGTCCACGGATATGCCGGGCTCGAACGCCGCGTGGTGACCTATCCGAGGCAGCGGATCGGGGAGGTCCTTTCGGGTCCCCGGGACCCGATCGACGTCCGCATCTACGGCCAGGACCTGGACCTCCTCAGTGGCAAGGCGGAGGAGGTGCGGCGGTTCCTGTCGGGGATCGACGGGATCGTCGATCCGTTGGTGACCTTCCCTGGGGAGGAGCCGGCGCTGGAGATCGAGGTCGACCTCGCCGCCGCCCAACAGCACGGGATCAAGCCGGGCGACGTTCGCCGCGCGGCCACCACGCTGTTGTCCGGGATCCGGGTCGGAAGCCTCTTTGAGGAGCAGAAGGTGTTCGAGGTAGTCGTGTGGGGCATGCCCAGCGTCCGCAACGACGTGGCCAGCATCGAGGAGCTCCTGATCGACACCCCGACGGGTGGCCACGTCCGCCTGGGGGAGGTTGCCGACGTGAGGATCGCACCAGCTCCTGCCGTCATTCGGCACGAGGCCGTCTCCAGGTACATCGAAGTCACCGCCGGCGTTTCCGGGCGCAGCCTGAGCGCCGCGACGGAAGATGTCCGACAGGCCCTCCGGAAGGTCGAGTTCCCGCTCGAATACCACGCGGAGGTTCTGGCCGATTCCGTACAGCACCAGGCCGCCAGCCGGCGGGTCCTGGGCCTCACCATCGCCGCGGCGATCGGGATCTTCCTGCTGCTCCAAGCGGCCTTCGCCAGCTGGCGCCTGGCAACCCTCGCCTTCGTGATCCTTCCCCTCGCGCTCGTGGGCAGCGCGATCGGGGCGTGGATCGGCGGTCGGATCGTCTCGCTGGGGTCGATCGCCGGATTCTTCGGGGTGGTGGGGATCGCGGCCCGACAGAGCCTCGTCCTGATCAGGCGCTGTCAGGCCCTCGAGCCACGCGAAGGCGAGCCCTTCGACCCAGAGTTCGTGGTACGCGGGGCGCAGGAGTGTCTGTCGCCGGTCCTCGTATCGGCCTTCGCCGCGACGCTGATACTGCTGCCGTTCGGGATCGCAGGCGAGGTCGCCGGCCTGGAGATCGTCCGTCCCATGGCCCTCGTCATCATCGGAGGTCTCCTCACGTCGACATTGGTCAGCCTGCTCGTCCTGCCGGCTCTGTACGTTCGATTCAGCAGCAGATCTGCAATGGAGGGCCCCATGGTCTTCGTCGAAGATCTGGTCGACCTCACGGAGCACGAACGGGTCGAGCTCACGGGGAGGAGCGAACGAGATGTGGCACCGTGATCATCGGATCCTCATGGCCCTTGTCGTCGTCGGCCTCCTCGTCCCGGCGTGCCGCGAGGTAACGGCAGGGGACGCGGCCGGCTCCGAGCCGGCGAGGGTCGAGCCGATCGAGGGGACAGACCTGAGTCGTGTGGTAATGACGAAGGGAGCGGCCCGACGTCTCGACATCCAAACCGCTGCGGTGCAGGAAGCGGGTCGGGGACGGGCCACCGTCGTCCCGTACGGGGCAGTGTTCTACGCCACGAACGGCGAGACGTGGACGTACGTGATGCCCGAGCCGTTGACCTTCGTTCGCCGAGCCATCCGGGTCGACTACTTCGTGGCTGATTTGGCCGTCCTGTCGGATGGTCCACCCCCGGGCACCACCGTCGTGACGGTTGGCGCGGCCGAGCTGTTCGGGATCGAGACCGGGGTCGGGCATTGAACAGCGGGGGATGCCTCCCGCCATGATGCGCTGGATCGTCGGGACGAGCCTGAAATTCCGCTTCATCGTGCTGGCGATGGCGGGTTCGATGATGTTCCTGGGCTTCGGTCAACTTCGCCACATGCCGGTGGACGTGTTCCCGGAGTTCGCCCCCCCGCGGGTCGAGATCCAGACGCCATCCCTCGGACTGAACTCTGCCGAGGTAGAAGCCCTCGTCACCGTGCCCCTCGAGGAGGCGCTCAACGGAGTCCCAGGGCTGGACGTGATCCGCTCGAAGTCGGTCCCTGACCTGTCGTCCGTCCTCCTCATCTTCAATCCCGGGACCGAACTCCTGGAGGCGCGGCAGGTGGTTGCCGAGCGGGTCGAAACGGTGACCCCCACCTTGCCGAACTGGGCAAGCCCCCCGTTCATGATCCAGCCGCTGTCGTCGACGAGCCGGGTAATGAAGATCGGGCTGTCCTCGGACGAGCTCTCCCTGATCGATCTGTCGACGATCGCGTACTGGAAGATCCGGGCCCGGCTCTTGCGCGTCCCCGGCGTGGCGAACGTGCCGATCTGGGGAGAGCGGCTGCCGCAACGCCAGGTTCAGATCGATCCCGAACTCCTCCGACGGAACGATGTGACGCTGGATCAGGTCATGCGGGCGACGGCGGACGCCCTGGACGCGGGATTGCTTCGTTTCTCCGAAGGAGCCGTGATCGGAACGGGGGGATTCATCGATACCCCGAATCAGCGGCTGTCGATCCGGCACGCCCTGTCGATTCTCACGCCAGATGATCTGTCCAAGGTCGTCATCGAGGAGCGAAAGAGCCGGCCGATCCTGCTCCGGGACGTCGCCACGGTGGTGGAGGACCATCAGCCGCTCTTCGGCGACGCCGTGATCAACGATGGACCCGGCCTCATGCTCATCGTCGAGAAGCTGCCCTGGGGAAACACGGTCGACGTCACAAAGGGCGTCGAAGCGGCGCTCGAGGAGATGCGCCCAGGGCTTCCTGGGATCCGGATCGATTCCTCGATCTTCCGACCGGCGACGTTCGTCGAGGCCGCGGTCGACAACCTCTCCGGTTCCCTGCTGCTCGGCGTCCTGCTCATGGTGCTGGTGCTCGGTGCGTTCCTATACGACTGGCGCAGCGCACTGATCAGCGCCGTGACGATCCCTCTGTCGCTCACCGCGGCCGGGCTGGTGCTCTATTGGCGTGGGGCCACGATCAACACGATGGTGCTGGCAGGGTTGATCATCGCTCTCGGCGCCGTCGTCGATGACGCCATCGTGGATATCGAGAACATCGTTCGTCGGCTGCGTCTTCATAGGAAACAAAGTGCCGACCGGACGGTCGCCACGACGGCGAGGATCGTCTTCCACGCATCGCTCGAGGTCCGCGGGGCCGTCGTGTACGCCTCCTTGATCGAGGCGCTGGCATTGATGCCGATCTTCTTCCTGGAGGGCCTGACCGGTTCGTTCTTCCGGCCGCTCGCCTTCGCCTACGCGCTCGCCGTCCTGGTTTCGCTGGTGGTCGCCCTGGTCTGGACGCCGGCGATGGCCCTGATCCTCCTGCGCAGGGCTCCACTGGAGCGCCGGGAATCCCCGCTGGTCCGGTGGCTCCACCGAGGATACGAACGAGTTCTGCGGCCGATCATCCGCACCCCTGGGCCGGCCTACGCCACCGTGGGCGTCCTCATGATCGGAGGTGTCCTCACGCTGCCGCTCCTCGGGCAGTCGCTGCTCCCCGACTTCAAGGAGCGGGACTTCCTGATGCACTGGCTGACCCCGCCCGGAACGTCGCTCCGGGAGGAGGTCCGGGTCACGACTCTGGCGAGCCGTGAGCTTCGGTCGATCCCGGGCGTGCGGAACTTCGGCGCCCACATCGGGCAGGCGCTGCTCGCAGACGAGGTCGTCGGGGTCGATTTCGGTGAGAACTGGATCAGCATCGACCCTTCGGTCGATTACGACCGGACAGTGGCCTCCATCAAGGAGGTGGTCGGGGGGTACCCGGGTCTCTACCGCGATGTGCTGACCTATCTGAGAGAGAGGATCAAAGAGGTCCTGACCGGAGCGTCCGAGACCATCGTGGTGCGTATCTTCGGTCCGGACCTCGAGATCCTGCGGGCCAAGGCCGACGAAGTGCAAACGGCCCTGTCCGAGATCGGAGGCGTCATCGACGCGCACGTGGATCTGGACGTCGACGTGCCTCAAGTGCAGATCGCCGTCGACCTCGATGCCGCGGAACGCTATGGGATCAAGCCAGGAGACGTCCGCCGAGCCGCGGCGACCATGCTGGCGAGCGAAGAGGTGGGCGACATCTTTCGGGCAGGGAAGGCGTACGACGTCCACGTCTGGACCACCCCGGAGTCGCGGGACAGCCTGAGCGATGTCCGAGCCTTCATGATCGAAACGCCCTCAGGCGGCCGGGTCCGCCTGGACGAGGTGGCCGACCTGAGCATCACCGCGATCCCCAACGTGATCCACCGTGAGGCTCAATCGCGGAGCATCGACGTCGGCGCCAACCTGGACGGAACGCGCGATCTGGGCTCGGTCGTGAACGAGTTCCGACAGCGCCTCGATCGGGTCCAGTTTCCGCTCCAGTACCACGCCGAGTTACTCGGCGAGTACACGGAGCGGCAAGTGGCCCAGCGGCGTCTGCTGGGCCTTGCCGTGGCCACGGTGATCGGGATCTTCCTCATCCTGATGGCCTCCCTGGGGTCCGTGCGCCTGGCGACGCTCGCGTTCGTGACGCTTCCGATGGCGTTGGTCGGTGGCGTGCTGGCGGCGTTCTTCGGTGGCCGAATCATCTCGCTGGGCTCGCTCGTTGGGTTTTTCACGGTGCTGGGGATCGTGGCCCGGAACGGCATCATGATGGTCAGCCATTATCAGTACCTGGAGAAATACGAGGGGGAATCGTTCGGGCCCGAGCTCGTTGCTCGTGGTTCGCGCGAGCGGCTCGCCCCGATCCTGATGACCGCCCTCACCACGGGACTGGCCCTGGTCCCCCTCGTGGTCAGGGGACAGATCCCGGGCCAGGAGATCGAGTATCCGATGGGGTTCGTCATCCTCGGTGGGTTGATCACCTCGACGCTCCTGAACCTGTTCGTGGTCCCTTCGCTGTACCTGCGTTTCGGAAAGCTGGCACATCCTCTGGTCAGGAGGACCTGAGATGCGACGTGTTCGGGCCATTTCGGTGGTAGCTGCGGTATTCCTGGCACTATCGGGCTCGGCCTGCGGGGGTGATGCCTCACCGGAAGCCGGTACTGCCAGGGCACCGGAGGGCACCGGCTCGGCGAAGTCACAGGGGAGTGGGATTCCCACGAAGGATGTCACCGCTGAGGACTTCGACCCTGGACACTTCGACGGCTCGACTGACATTGACAACGAATGGTTCCCCCTGCGACCGGGCACTCAGTTCGTCTACCGGGGCCATACGGTTGAAGATGGCGAGCGCATTCCCCATCGGGTGATCTTCACCGTTACGGACCTGACCAAGGTGGTCAACGGGGTACGGGCCGTGGTGATCTGGGATCGTGACTTCACTGCCGGCGAACTGGAAGAGACAGAGCTCGCCTTCTTCGCGCAGGATGATGACGGGAACATCTGGCACCTGGGCCAGTACCCTGAGGAGTACGAGCAAGGGAAGCTCGTCGGTGCACCGGCCTGGATCGCCGGCCTGAAAGGGGCCAAGCCGGGGCTCTCAATGAAGGCAGTGCCGCGGCTGGGAACGCCGAGCTACTCGCAGGGGTACGCTCCTGCGCCCATCAGCTGGGTCGACCACGCGAGGGTGTACAACACGGGGGAACAGACCTGCGTGCCCTTCGGCTGTTACGACGATGTTCTGGTAACCGAAGAGTTCGAACCGACCAAGCCCGACGCGTACCAACTCAAGTATTACGCTCGTGGCCTGGGCAATGTCCGGATCGGGTGGAGGGGCTCGAAAGAAGAGGAGAGGGAAACACTGGTACTCGTCAAGGTTGTGCATCTGAGCCAAGAGGCGTTGGAAGAGGTCCGCGCCGAGGCGTTGGCGTTGGAGAGGCGGGCTTACCGGGTGAGCAGGGACGTGTACGGCCAAACGCCACCCTTGGAGCGCACAGGCGAGACCGAATAGGCCTCGGATGTCTGTCGGGTCCAAATCGAACCGTCAGCCGATTTGCCCACCCTCGCGTCGGCTTGCATACATTTGGCTGACCAACCGGATCGCGACCAGATCGGAGGGAGAACCGTGCGCCGACGCCTCCTTCCCCACCGCTATCGTGTGCGGCTCGTCCTGGCCATCGTGGGTGCATTGCTCACGGCCGCAAGCGCTTGGCCCGCGTCTGCCCAAACCCCGGGAACCCTGGTCCCTATCGCTGGTGCACAGCGAGGATTCGCTGGAGGGATTCGCACGGGTCGTGGCCGAACACGCTACCCAGCCCACCGTCGACATCCTGGTCGTACCCGCGGCGCCTAAGCCCGCGGCGTGGTGTTCGGCGGCACCAGCGCCGGGCGACGCCGTCGATTCCAGGAGCATGATCTTCGGCTTCACCGATTCGGGCTCGCAGGACAATGAGCTGCAGGAGGGGTCGGTCCGGGTATGGTGGGGTGACGATCCCGATCTGCAGCGAGGCCTGATCTTCGGCTCGACGAACACCATCCTGGACCAACACCTCTACCAGATGGCCGGTTCGGGCGGTTGCTCAACCTCGTCGAGCAGTCCGACGACCACATCCAGCCTGGTCTCGGGATGGTCCGTGGGGCTGCGTTCGAGCCGAGGTTGACCGCGGACTGCCGCTGGGGACGCCTATACGGCGTGGCGGCGGCCAAGCCCGCGACGATCGTGTTCGGGATCTGTCAGAGCAACGCCCTCGTCCTCGAGGGGTTCAGGCCCGACGTTTGCTGGTTCGCTCTCGGTCGTGGCGGTGGACGGGCGAAGGGGACGTTCGACTCCGGCGACAATGGGGCCTTGGCGGCTTTCAATGTGCTGGTGAATTTTCTATGCCCCGGGAGATGCCATTACTGCAGGGTAAGGGTCCACTAGCGTTCCGGCAGCCGCCGATGGTGTCGTGGCGGCCAACTTGGCGGGCCGGTTCTGGCGTTGGAGGGCGAATCCGATCGTATTGATAGAATTTCTGTTGCGCCCCGGCGGCAGGGGACCTGAGGCAAGGACCGAATTTCTTGGCTGAGCTGGCAACAACAACGGGATTCAACAGAGATGTGCTGGATGAGATCTCCCGGCGCGATGGCAGCGGATTTCTCTCAAGCCTCCGAAAGGGCGCTTTCGAGCAGTTCGAGGCCGCGCCGATGCCGTCCCCGGAGACCGAGGAATGGCGCTACACCGACCTCAGGGAGTTCGACCTCTCCCGGTTCACCCCGATCGCGGAGGAGCCCAGAGCCGACACTCTCGACGACGTGAAGCCCGATCTCCTGGGGGCCGCCGGAGAGGTGGGAGAGCGGAGCGGCCTTTCCATCCAGCACAACTCGACGGTGATCACGACCCATCTCGATCCGGCCGAGGCGGCCAAGGGCGTGGTGTTCACCTCGCTCGACGAGGCAGCCCGGACCCACGGAGACCTTCTCAATGCCCGGCTCCATGAGGCAGTCCCCACCGCCCGCACCCGGTTCACCGGCCTGCACGGCGCCTTCCGCACCGGCGGCACGTTCGTCTATGTGCCGGCGAGCGCGCGTGTCGAGCTTCCCCTGCAGACCCTCGTGTACGTCGACCGGGACGGCCTGGCTGTGTTCCCCCACACCGTCCTCGTCCTCGAGGAGGGCGCGGAGCTCACCTACATCGACCGCTACGTCTCGCCCGACCTCGGCAGCGTGCTTTCCGACGCGGTGGTCGAGATCTACGCCGGACCCAACTCGAAGATCCGCTACGTGGCCCTGCAGGAATGGGGAGACGGCGTCACGCACCTCTCCGTCCAGCGGGCCGTCATCGACCGGGATGCGGACCTCCGCTCGCTCGGGGTGGCGTTCGGAGCGAGCCTGTCCAGGGCGGAGGTCGAGAGCGTCCTGGAGGGCGACGGCGGGTCGAGCGAGATGCTCGGCGTCTACTTCGCCACCGGCAACCAGCACTTCGACCACCGATCGATCCAAGATCACCGAGGATCACAGACCTCCAGCGACCTCCTGTACAAGGGCGTCCTCAAGGAAGAGTCGCGGACGATCTACTCGGGCACCGTGATCATCCAGAAGGGCGCGCACAAGTGCGACGCCTACCAGACGAACCGGAACATCCTTCTTTCGGACAAGGCCAAAGCCGACTCCATCCCCAACCTCGAGATCCTCTCCAACGACCCCGTGCGATGCGGCCACGCCGCCAGCGTGGGTCCGGTCGACGAGGACACCCTGTTCTACATCCAGACCCGGGGCATCCCCTTCGACGAGGCCCAGAGACTGATCGTGTTCGGGTTCCTCCAGGAAGTCCTGGACAGGGTGACGCTCCCCGAGGTCCGCAAAGGACTCGAGGTGACCATCGCTCACGAGATCGAGCGGGGAGAAAGCTGATGCTGATCGAGGTAGCCAAGACGACGGACATCCCCGAGGGCGAAGCCCGTCGCTTCGTGGTGAACAGGATCGAGATCGCCGTGGCTAACCTGGGCGACGGGACCTTCCTGGCCGTGGACGACATCTGCTCACACGCGGAGTCCTCCCTGTCCGAGGGCGAGGTCGACGTCGACCTGGAGACGATCGAGTGTCCGAGGCACGGTTCCACGTTCGACCTCCGGACCGGGCAGCCGAAGTCGCTCCCCGCGACCGTGCCCATCCCCACGTTCCCGGTGAAGGTTGACGGGGACACCATCATGATCGAATTGGAGGGCTGACCCAATGGCGCAGACGGCTACACGGACAAAGGCGGCGATGCTGGAGATCGAGGATCTCCATGTCGAGGTGGAGGGGAAGGAGATCCTGAAGGGGATCGACCTGGCCGTCCGGCAGGGCGAGGTCCACGCGCTGATGGGACCGAACGGCTCGGGGAAGTCCACGCTCGCCCAGGTCCTGATGGGCAGGACCAGTTACACCATCACGCAGGGGACGGTTCGCTTCCGTGGCGAGGACATCACCAAGTGGACGGCGGACAAGCGGGCCCAACAGGGCCTGTTCCTGGCATTCCAGTACCCGACCGAGATCCCAGGGGTCTCGGTGGTCAATTTCCTGCGTTCCGCTTTCAAGGCGGCCAAAGGCGAACAGATCTCCGCGCTTGCCTTCCGCAAGCGACTGAAGGAGAAGATGAACCTGTTGGGTGTGGAAGACCAGATGGTCAACAGGTTCCTGGACGAGACCGACTCTGGCCTGGACATCGACTCGCTGAAGGCCGTCGCCACCGGGATCCAGCAGCTGATCGGTCCGGATCTCGGCGTGTTGCTGATCACGCACTACCAGCGCATCCTGAACTACATCACGCCGGACAGGATCCACGTCATGATGGATGGGAAGATCGTGCTGTCCGGTGGTCCAGAGCTGGCCCATGAGCTGGAGCAGAAGGGATACGAGGGGCTGCGGAAGGACCTGGGCCTGGAGGAGTCGCCGGCAGAGCGAAGCGGCGTGCCGCGGTGAGGACGTGACGGATATGTCAAGGATCGTAGAGCCGAAGGCGGAGGCTCTTGACGTCGAGCGGATCCGCAAGGACTTTCCCATCCTCGAGCGGACCGCCCATGGCAAGCCCCTGGTGTATCTGGACAGCGCCAACACCAGCCAGAAGCCCCGGCAGGTGATCGACGCCCTCACGGATTACTACGAGCGCCACAACGCCAACCTGTACCGCGCGGTGTACGAGCTGGCCGAGGAGGCCACGGCGGCCTTCGAGGAGGCTCGGGCCCGGCTGGCCCGATTCATCGGGGCTCCCGATCCGGCGTGCATCGTTTTCAATCGCGGGACCACGGAGTCGGTGAACCTGGTGGCCCACGGGTTCGGTCGCAAGTTCATCCGGGAGGGCGACGAGATCCTCGTGTCCGAGGTCGAGCACCACTCGAACATCGTTCCCTGGCAGTTCTGCGCCCAGGTCACCGGGGCGCACCTCCGGTACATCCCTCTGGGAGGCGACGGCACGCTGGACCTCTCGGGCCTCGGCACGCTCATCACCGAGCGGACCAGGATGGTGGCGATCACCGGGCAATCGAACGTAATCGGGACGCTGCCTCCCCTGGAGCGCCTGGCCGAGGCGGCACACGCGGTGGGAGCGGTGATCCTGGTCGACGGGGCCCAGCTCGTCCCGCACAACCCGGTGGACGTGACCAGGCTGGACGTGGACTTCCTCACGATCTCCGGGCACAAGATGTTGGGGCCCACGGCCTCGGGTGGCCTGTATGGGAAACGCGAGTTGCTGGAGCGGATGGATCCCTTCCTAGGGGGCGGCGAGATGATCATGGAGGTCTACCCGGACCACTCGACGCTGAAGGACCCACCGCACAAGTTCGAAGCCGGAACGATGAACATCGCCCAGGAGATCGGGCTGATCGCGGCCATCGACTATCTCGAGGCACTGGGCATGGATGCGGTGAGGGAGCACGAGAAGGAGCTTGCCCGCTATGCCATCGAGCAGCTCACGGAAGCGGGAGCAAAGGTGTTCGGTCCGACCGACATGGATAGGCGGGGAGGGGCAGTTTCGTTCTGGTACAAGGACATCCATCCCCACGACCTGGCGCAAGTGCTGGATCAGGAAGGCATCTGCGTCCGTCCGGGTCACCACTGCGCCCAGATCCTGATGCGCCGACTTGGCGTTCCGGCGACGACCCGGGCATCCTTCTACGTGTACAACACGCCCGACGAAGTGGACGCCCTGCTGGCGGCCCTGGACAAGGCGAGGGTCATCTTTGGCGCTTGAAGAGCTTTACAAGGAAGTCATTCTGGACCACTACAAGAGCCCCAGGAACAAGCGGGACGTTCCGGGGGCCGAGCTGTCGTGTTCGAAGAACAACCCCCTGTGCGGGGACGAGATCACGATCCACGCGCATCTGGCGGACGGACGCATAGCCGACGTGGCCTTCGAGGGCCGAGGGTGCTCGATCAGCCAGGCAAGCGCCTCGATGCTCACCGAGGCGGTCATGGGCCAGCCCGTGGAGCAGGCCGAGAGGCTCGCCGCCGAGTTCCGAAGCATGATGGAGGGCAAGCTCGAACCCGATGAGGAGGAGTTCGGGGACCTCGTCGCGCTGAAGGGCGTGGTCAAGTACCCCGTGAGGATCAAGTGCGCAGTGCTGGCCTGGGACGTGCTCCAGGATGCGCTTTCCGGCGCCAAGGTGTGACCGGCAGCGATTCCGAAATCCTCATCCGACCCGCCACGCCCGCCGACGTCGACGTTGCCGCGTCTTTGATCATCATGACGCCCGGTGGCTTGCCGGACCTGGTGGGGAACCCCCGGGTGGCGCGCCGGATGGCCGGCGCGGCGTTCAGGGCTTCGGGCAGCGGGTTCGGGTTCGACCGGACGCTCGTCGCCGAGATCGATGGATCGGTGGTCGGTCAGATCATCCGGTTCTCTGGTGCGGACTGGAACAGGAAGACGCAGACATATACCGGCGCCGTAATGGTCCGGGCGGCCGGTTGGCGGTTCGGGAGGCGCTTGATCAGAGAGGGGATCAGGCACGCGCAAGTCAGCCCGTCCGTCCCCTCGGACAGTCTGTACGTCATCTCGCTGGCCGTCGCCCCCGAGCGCAGGGGCCAGGGGATCGGCTCCGCGTTGCTTCGCCGGGTGGTCGAGGAGGCGCTCGCGGCCCGCCTTCGGTCTGTGAGCCTGGACGTGGCCGCACGAAACGACGGAGCGATCCGATTCTACCAGCGCGAGGGATTCGTCACGATCACCGAAGGTCATGCGCCGCCACGGCGTGGGTCCCCCGACGTGGCGTCGATCCGCATGGAATTGGCCCTGTAGCGGTCTACGGTTCCACCGCCGGCGCCGCTGGCATACTTGCCTCCCGTATGTTCCTTCGTGAGAACGAAGTGGGAAGGCGAGTCGCCAGGCATCTCGAGCCGGGCTGGCGTGCCCTCGACTACGGGTCGGGGACGGGCTTGGTCAGCCGGTGGCTGGCCCACCGGCGCGGGATCCAGCCGGTTCTGGCCGACCTG
>WNGF01002021.1_pt1 | contig 29045 bp, 30 predicted proteins | sample 5400641 | NCBI WGS metagenome assembly WNGF01 (sample SAMN13153371, study PRJNA577476) | soil metagenome | isolation source: 80 cm soil or saprolite under grassland replicate 2 | place: USA:California | collected 2016-06-15 | reverse complement strand
AATCTTTTTCCATGCAGGCGGATTTTTGCGCTGCGGATCAGGATTTCTCAGTGTCCACGTTGGTGACACGAACAGGACGGGCGAGCGGGCGAAACAGTCGATAGGTGCGCGACTCAACCAGCGCCTTGGGTTTTGGCCTCGACGACCGTCTGGGTTGGTTTATGGAGAAACTGCCAGGCCAGGATGCCGGTCAACAACGCGAGCGTAGCGCAAATCAAATAGGGCAGGGCAGGGTGCCTGTCGAACAGCGTCGCCGCGAACACCGGTCCGACGATGCGCGCCAGGCTGCCGGCGCCTTGAGCCACGCCGATGGTCGCGCCCTGCTCGTGCGGCGGCGTAAGAATGGAGATCAGCCCGAACACCGGCGGCCGGGTGAGGTTCGATCCGATCGACAACAGCGCCAGAACAAAAAGCAGTTCCAGCCATGGGAGGCCGTCCGGGTGTAAAATTCTGCGCCAGGCAAAAGGTTCGCTGCCGTGGACGAAGGGCATGAGGACCATGCTGACCGCCACCAGCAGGAGGCTGACGCTGATCAGCAGTGGTTCGCCCATTTTTTTTATGGCGCGTCCGATGACTCCGCCCTGCACGACCGCTCCCATGATACCGCAGTAGGCGAACAAATATCCGTCGCATTTGATGTCGCGCCGGCTCTGCAAATCGAGATGGAAATTCTCGCTGACCAGCAGGCCGAGCGTCGTTTCGAAGCAGGTGAAGCAGAATGTGGCGAGAAAAAACAGTCCGATCAACAGGCCGACCTTCGGTTGGCTCAGGGTGTGCACCCATTGGCCGAGGCGGGGACGCGGTTTAACCTGTTCGGAGTTCGGGCGCCAGCTTTCCGGCAGGTTCGAGAACGCGAAAAGGAAGTTGGCCGCGCAAAGGCAGGCAGCCACCCAACCCGGTCCCTGCAGGCCGAAACCATTGAATCGGAGGTGAACCAGGGGCAGCGTGAAACCGCTTAGACTCATGCTGCTCAATGCCGGCCCGAGAATGAAGCCGAGCCCGAACGCCATGCCGATCAGGCCCATTCGTTTCGAGCGTTCCTCGAGCGGCGTGATGTCGGCGATGTAAGCCTGCGCCACGGTGATGTTGGCCCCACAAATGCCGGCAAACATGCGCGACACCAACAACACGACCAAAGCAAGCTGGCCGGTCAACCCGGAGCCCAGGGCAAATACGGAATAGGAAACAGCGGCGCCCGCGGTGCTCACCAGCAACACCGGGCGACGGCCGATGCGATCCGAAAGCCGCCCCCACACCGGGGCGAAGATAAACTGCATCACGGAATAGGACGCCATGAGGAGACCGATCTGCCAGCCGGCCGCCCCGAAGCTCTTGCTGTAAATCGGCAGCAGCGGCAGGACGATGCCGAATCCAATCAGGTCGATGAAGACCGTCAAAAAGATGATGAGCACCGATGGCTTTTTCATTTCAATAGCACGCGCACCGTTGTAGTCGCAGGGACAACAATAGACCAGAGGAATCCAGTTCCACAACCGCCCTTACTTCGTCAACTCGACCTGCGGCGCGCTGTCACCGATGGCCCGTTCGAGACGCGCGCGGGCCACATCGTAATCGTGCAAACCCTGGACCTGCGTCGAGCGCGCCTCGGTAAGCGCGGTCTGGGCGCTCAGCACATCGAGCTGAGTGCCGGTACCCGCTTCGGCGCGGGCATTGGCCAGTCGCAGCGCTTCCTCGGCCTCTTCCACGACTTTCTTCTGTGATTCGAGGACCTCCTCGGCCTCGATGAAATTCGAGTAGGCCGTGCGCACTTCCAGCTCGATGCGCCGGGCCGAGTCTTCGACCTCATACTGGGCCCGTTGGTAACGGGCCTTTGCTTCCTCCACTTTGCCGCGGGTGAGAAAGCCGTCGAAGAGGTCCCAGTTCAACTGCAGGCCGGCGTTCCAGCCGGCAACGTCACGGCTCAGGTCGTCGCTGAATTGGGAACTGCGCCAACCGTATCCGCCGAACGCCTGCACGCTGGGCTGATAAGTGCTGCGGGCGGAGGTGACGGCTTCCTTCCTCAATAATTCGGCCTGGCGCAGCGCGGCGAGTTCCGGCCTTTTCGCCATGGCCTGCGCGATGGCGGCGGGCAGTTGAATCTGGTAAGGTCCGGCGTCCAGTTTGCCCGTCAGTTGCAGCGGAATATCCTCCCAGACCTCTTTCGGCAAATTGTAGCCGAGCAAATTGGACAGGGTGTTCTTGGCGATGCGATAGCCGTTCTTCGCGCGGATCAACCTGGGCTGCGCATTGGCCAGTTCGACTTCCGCCCGCAGAACGTTGAACCGCGGCACCGTTCCGGCCTCAAACCGTCGCCGGGTGTCCTCCAGTTCCCGGGCCAAAAGCTTGACCGAGGCTTCGTGCACCACGATTTGCTCCGCCGCCGTGAGGATGTCGTAATAGGCGATCCGCACGTCGGTCAGGGTGTCGGCGATGACAGTTTGATAAATGTGAATGGCCTGTTCCCGGGTCAGTTTGGCCGATTTCAGCGACGACCGGATGCGGCCGCCTTCGTAGATCGACTGCACCACGCGGATGCCGCTCGACCAACTTTGGTCCTGTTGAAAAGTCACCGACGGCGCGGGCGGCGGGAGTTGGAGGTTTTCAATGGCATCATTGAACTGGTAATTGCCGGTCGCGGCCAGCTTGGGAATCGCGATGGCGCGGGTCTGCACGACCACGCCATAAGCCGCTTCGAGGTCGCTTTTGCCTTTGAGGATCGCGCTGTTCTGTTTCAGCGCCAGGTCAAGGCAATCGGCCAACGAGAGCGGTTTGGTGAGCCAGTCCGGCGCGTTGGCGAGTTGGTTGGTTTCTGCCGCGTGAAGGCCGGTTGTCGCGACGAGTAAGGCCGTCAGGAATGAGCGCGGATTCAACATAAACGCGGGTCAGTCTCGGAGGTTGACACCGGTTCGGTCAACGATTTTGCGCAGTGTCCATTTTCGCCCTGGCGCCAGGTGAATGACCACTCGAGGTTCATGGAAAGCCTCCACGGTTTTATGACCGCGCATTTGGACCGTGAACCGTATTGGGTAGGGCGCGGTTTCCCCACCGCGCCGCACGACGGCGGGCTGAGGACAGCCCGCCCTACCTCGCAGTTCATGGAGAGCCCCCTTTCGTTTTTCCGCATGCATTGGGATCATGAACCCACCCCTAAACCCTCCCGGGAGGGGAACTGACAGAACGCGGACGAACTCTCGCTCCCCTCCTGGGAGGGGTCGGGGGTGGGTCGGTTCATGGAAAGTGTTTGCGGGGACCTCTCCCCGTCCCTCTCTCGACTCCTTCGTCGCGGGGAGAAGGAGAAGGCACTGCGTAGAAGCGGCTCTCTTCATTTTGTCGTCTATCCTGCGGACTGCGCAGTAATGCCGTGGTCTCGTCGCACAGAGAACCAACTTGGGGCGTCGATTCTTGACTTTCCGTGCAAGTCTTCTACCCTGGCACCCTGGTTTTCGGACTGATAATCGGGTTGGGCAAATCTGCCCGAAAAGCAGGCTAATATCAGAGCAAACTTACCTGTTAATCAATGTTTAGCCGTTTCTACCCGCACACTGAAATGAACGACGACGAACACGAAAAACTCCGCCTCAAGAGCGAGCTTCAAGAACTCAAGCGCGAGCGCGAATCCGAGAAGAAGAGTATGTGGGTCGTGTGGTTCTTAGCCATCTGGCTCCTTCCGCTTCTTGGTATGCAGTTGGTGCAAGGCGACGACCTTCCGAAGACAGCTGGCCCAGATTTTCATGTGGTTGGACACATGAGTATTTGGGGCATGTGGTTTCTCGGCGTTCCGCTCGCTACTTTTCTCTACCGCAAGTTCATGCGGTAGGCGTTGCTACCGTTTCACCATATGTCTGACGCAAATATCGGAAAGAAGATGGTCGAGGAGCAGCACCTCTCCTATTTCCTCGATGCCTACATCACAATCACAGGAACCTCGCTGGCGGTGTTCAGCAGCGGAGAGAGTCCAGACTTCATTTGCGCCCGTACTTCTGGTGACCTTATCGGCGTTGAGTTGGCGCGATCCCCTCACGACCACGACCTCGCTGTTCATAACCGCATCTGGACCGACCGTACGATGGAGTCTTATGACCTCCTCGACGCCATCAGTGCCAGCATCACCGCCAAGGAACGCAAGCGCCGGTCTCCCCACTGGCGAATGCCCAATAACACCATCCTTGTTATCGAGCTTCTGGACTACAGCTTTGATTCGCTTCACTGGACGACGGATTCATCACTGAACAACGATTATGCGAACGCAGGCTTTATTGAGATTTGGTTTGCAGACCATTCGACACTCGAAACATTCGGTGAGGTGCCGCTTATCGGCCTTTTTCCGCAGGAGATTGATGTGAACGTGAAAGAGAAGTGAAGATTCCCGAACGATGCGCTTGAGCTAGCCAGGCCCCGCACTGGCGGGCGGCTCGCCGTAGCTCGGATTTACCGTTCGGCAGAAAAACACCGCGTCGCGAATTCGTGAGCCAACACCTTCCAGATGACCTTGACAGCGCGCTCGCGCCACATTTGGAGTATTTTGCCGAGCGTGTTAACCTTCTTTTCGCTTACCACTTCTGCACCCTTGAATTTGAACACGATCAGGATTTCACCCGTGACGCCTCGGAGAACGACCGCGCTTGGTCATTGAAGACGATTCAGAACGCGTGTCTTCATACGTCGTTGATCGCACTTCGGGATCTTGATGACTTCTTCACTCCACGGAATCGGACGACTCGATCCGACGATCTGAGAGCTTCCGACTTTGGGCTCGCGCGGTCGCTTTCTTATCTCACGAAAGGTGAGAGAGAGCGAATCAACAAGCTGATTGCTCATAGTACGCAGCATGGCGCGGCGAATGTTGACTACAAGTGGGATATTCTCGAGATGATGTCGAAGGCAGTGCCTCTGAGTCTTGCCTTTTTGGATTGGATTAAAACCGATTACAGCCTGCTGCAGTTCAACATGTGGACCGCCGCGGCTGGCATATACGCCAAGACCAATGCGGTTTTCGAATACGTCAAGAAAGAAGCTGAGAAGAGAAGAGTTCAATGATGGTGCTCCAGCGAACCGCCACCCGCCCCAGGCTTCGGCGGAGCGTCTTGACGTTTTGTTCACTGGTTTTGCTTTCCACACCCAGCATCGGGTGCCGGTCGCTGAGTTATATTGGGCGTTATACCACCAACGCAATATGAAAGCACGACGCGCTATTGAAGTCTGCTTGCTGTGGTTCACCTTGGTCGGAACCGCTATTGGGCAAGGCTTCATCAATCTTGATTTTGAGCAGGCCGCGATTGCGCCTACGCCAGTCGGGCAGTTTGGCGAAGCGTCCGCCGACCCGGCACTGGCCTTTCCGGGATGGACGATGGGGCCGAGCGGGGCATTGAATTCCAATAATTTCACACTCTACAATAATTTGACGTTGGGAAGCGTCGCGCAGGTCCTGGTTGGTCCGAACTATCCCGATGCCATCGGTTATGCTCCGCTTCAGGGTTCTTATTCGGCACTGTTGCAATTTGGTCCGAGCCCCACTTTGGGCACTCCAGCACTGATTCAGACTGGCGTGGTTACAGCGAACACACGGTCTATCACCTTCTTAGTATCCGCGACACAGAACGACGCACGAGTCACTCTTGACGGGATGGATATTCCTTTGATTGCCATCGGTGGCGGCCGACTCGCCGGTGATGTTACGGCATTCGCGGGCGGTCAGGCAGAGCTTATGTTTTCGACAACGAGCTACAACGGCACGTGGCTTTACTTTGATGACGTCGTGTTTTCACCAACAGCTGTACCGGAGCCATCAATCCTTGGTCTGATATCTCTTGGCGTTGTGGCGCTGCCACTCCCCCAGAACGAAGCGGTCAACCGGCAGCAAGCCGCCGCCCGGCTGGGCAGTCCGCCTTCGCCTCGCTACGGCGTGACAGGTCGAACGGTTCGGGAGAGTTGCGACACGACTGTTGCAGTCGCCGGGTGTTTCTGGCGGCGGTCGCCAACCTATATTGGTCGTTGGGTGCCACACTATGAAGACTTGTCCTGAATGTTGCAGCGACATGCCAGATCAAGCAGAGGTATGTCACGCCTGCGGACGAAGAATCATCGGCAAGCAGTGTCCAGAATGCGCTGAGTTCTCAAAAGCGACAGCCAGAACATGCCGGTATTGCGGTCACGATTTCGCGCGCGAGGAGAAGATTGCCGTGATTGAGCCTTATAATGCCAAAGCGTCTTTCCTGCCGACCCTCCTGCTCCGAGGACGCTTGATTCCTCAGGAAATCCATCTTTCACCTGAGAAAATCGTAATCAAGACCTGGGGCTTCTTTTGGCTCAGTCACACGGATGAAGACATACCGTGGGAAAAGATTGCAGGTTATCATTACCACTCAGGATGGTTCTGGGATAGCATTGAGATCCAAACTCGGGGGCAGAAAGCCAATAGCATTGGCTGCCTTCCAAAATCCTGCGGCCAGAGAATCAAGCAGACACTTGAACGAATGAAGGAATGAGCCAACAGCAATGCGTTCCTGGCCCAATCAAATCGGTGGAGCGAATCGCCGCCCCGTTTTTCCGTCCAGCGCGGGTGGCAGATTGGGAGGGCGTCGTTCCCGTCGTCGTCGGTTGTTTACCTCGTTCGGCGTTTTGCCAGCGTAAAGAACCAAACCGGAGGCCCCGCAGGGGCGAAATATGGTAGCCCAGGGCAAGCGGGTCGCGCTCTTAGTGACCGCTTGACTTCGCACCCCATGGAGACCGTGGAATTCACAATCAGGGATTTATGGACGGGAGAGTCAAACATCCTCCGATCCGCGAATGGCCTCACTAGCTCCACGAGATCAATCGTGATGCCTTGGACACTCGGCATATTTTTGAGCCTGCTGCTTTTGTGCTCTTGCGCGACAACGCCTGAGCCATCGGCCTTTATTCCGGCGTCTGAGTTGCCCGCTGATGTGACGATGAACAAAGAAGCAGGTCGCGGAAACTGGTTATTTGTGACGCTCCGGTTGGAGAGCGGCGAAGAGCTGCCATTTTTTGTGGATACCGGAGCGACACTTACTCTTCTCGACCAATCCCTGGAGCCAAAATTAGGAAAACGCCTCGGCACAGGGAGGGTTATTCATTTCGACAGTACGTCTGAAGCAGGCATCTATGCGGCACCCAGGATCTATCTGGGAAGCACTCCGCTGATGACCGGCAGTAACATCATGGCCCGTGATCTAAAGCAGCCATCATCTCTTTCAGGTCGTCCCATCATGGGGGTCCTTGGCATGGACTGCTTGCGTCACTATTGCATCCAACTGGATTTTGAAGCCGGGAATATGCGCTTTCTGGACCCTGAGCACGTGGATGCTGCACAACTCGGCAAGGCCTTTCCGCTTACGTTTCGCTGGGGCTGTCCTTTCATTCATCACAGCAGCCTTATCGGCGGAGAAGTCGCCAACCTGTCGATTGATACCGGTTACAATAAAGACGGCGCATTGAATTCCAAACTTTTCCGGCGGGAGGTCCAGGAACGAACGTTGCGACTGGAAGGCGACACGGTCGATGGCAAGAAGCCTTCGTCCGCGTGGTTGCCTGAATGCGTTTGGAATGGCGAAACTTACACGAACCTCATTGTCGGAAGTCAGGATTTGAACGTGCTTGGACTGAGATTTTTGGCGCGGCATCTCGTCACCTTTGATTTTCCAAAACGGACAATCTATCTCAAACAGAAAAGCGTCGGTCCTCTGGTTGATGAAAACATGGAGGCAGCGGCGGAGTTCTTGAAAAACTTGAAGGAAGAGGGCCAGATGCCAGGGTGGTCGAAAAATGATAACGGAGCGATTGATCTTGAAGCACATCCCAACTCTGAAACCTATGGTTTCCGGAAAAATGGCGATTCATCCACCTTTCATTATCGAGTTACCCGGACGTCGATAGCCAGCCCTTGGAGGTTGCAAAAGGCATGGCGGACCGATCAAAACGATCACATGATTGAAGAATATCGGGTTCCTTGAGTATTGAGGAGGGGCTATGATTTCGGTCATTGCGCCAACCTCGTCAACGGCCCGGTGGAGCTGCCAAACGATCCTCAGCCAGGCCCGTTACGGAAGAAGTATCCGATGGACCCAAACTGCGTGGCGACCGGACGGACACGAAACCAGGATTCTATTTCTCGGTTATCCAAGTCGTTGCCCGACGCTCAAGGGATGGCCGGCGAGGAACTCCCGCGCGGTCAGGCGTCGTCCGCCCTGGCGCTGAAGCGCGACGATGCGCAAGGCCCCTTGGCCGCACGCGACCACGATGCCATGGTTGTCTGCCGCCAGAATCGTGCCTGGCGAATCGGAATTCTGTTCGGCCGGTTCGGCCTGCCAGATTTTGAGCAGCTCCGGTTTTGGTTCCGCGGACAAAAAAGTATAGGCGCCGGGCCAGGGAACAAACGCGCGAACACGGTTCCACACACTTCGCACCGGCTGGGTCCAATCCAAACGCCCGTCTTCTTTCGTGATCTTGCGGGCGTAACTGGCGCCCGCACCGGGTTGCTTGCGGGGAACAATTTTACCGGCGACATAGTCCGGGATCGTCTTGACCAACAGCTCCGCGCCCAGGGCCGCGAGCCGGTCGTGCAACGTCTGCGCGTTGTCATCGGAAGCGATGCGCGTGGCCTGCTGACTGAGGATGTCGCCGGTGTCGAGGCCCTGGTCCATTTTCATGATGGTGACGCCGGTTTCGCGCTCGTCGTTCAGGAGGGCCCATTGAATCGGCGCCGCGCCGCGATATCTCGGCAGGAGGGAGGCATGGACGTTCAGGCAGCCGAAGCGAGGCAGGGCGAGGATTTGTGCCGGCAGAATCTGGCCATAAGCGGCCACGGCAATCAGGTCGGGTTGAAGCCGCGCCAGTGGATCGAGAAAGGATTGGTTGCGAGCGCGTTCAGGCTGCAAGACGGGAAGCTGCTTTTGGGTTGCCAAACTTTTCACCGGCGAAGGTTGCCAATGCAGATGGCGTCCTTTGGGCCGGTCCGGCTGCGTGACGACACCGACGACGATGCTGTCAGGCAATTGCGTCAGGGCCGACAGACTGGGGCAGGCCAGTTCGGCGGTGCCAAAGAAAACGATTCGGAGCGGCGCCATGAACCAGAAGGAAAAGGATCAAAAGGAAAAAATCAAATGCGCCTGCAAGCGAGCCCCTCGCGTTCAACGCAACAGACGCGGTTGGCGAACAGGCGGGCGGGACGCCGGAGACGGCGTTGCGGTCACGACCGGGCCGGACACCGTTCGCTGGGCAAGCGAACCGCCGCAGCCGGTGCAAAGGAATTCGTGCAGCTCGCCGGAGGGCAACACGAGCAGGAGTTTTTCGCGCACCGGCTGAGCGCGCCGGCATTTCGGGCAGTAAAGCTCGCTGGCGGTAAAGGAACCGAATTGCGGCGTCATGGCGGCCCTAAATTTTTGCGATCACGCGGAGGATGTCGCGCAGGACGTTGACGGGCGTCTGGCTGGAATCAATCGGGTGCACCCGTTTCGGGCCGTAATAATCGAGGACCGGTTTGGTCTCCTTCTCGTAAATGGCGAGCCGTTTTTTGATGACTTCGAGGCGGGCGTCGTCGAGACGGTTGTCCCGCAACGCGCGCCGTTGCAGGCGTTCCACAAGCTTCTCGGTGTCGCGACAAACGAGATTGAAAACGCCGACGACGTCCAGCGCGTCATGGAGCATTTCGGCCTGGTGACGATTGCGGGGAATGCCATCGAGCACGAGCGTGTCGTGTTCCGGGTGAAAGCGTCCGAGGTTGGTCTGCGCCGCGATATTTTCGCGCCAGAGCTGGATGGTGTATCGGTCGGGCACCAGTTTGCCTTTGCTGGAATATTTGACAAATATCCGTCCGAGTTCGCTGTCGATGGTCAGATTGCGGAACACGTCTCCGCAGGCGCAGTGATAGAAGTCCGGGATGGTGCCGAGGATTTTCCCCTGCGTGCCTTTGCCGGAACCGGGGGCGCCCACGAGGAGCATCGTGCGGTATTTCATAATTTCAAGCTTTGGTGTCTTTGTACCGGATTTGGACGGATTGAATTTCCACAAAAGGGACCATCACTTCGGCGGAGGCGTTTCCGCTTTGGAGCTGCAAGTGCATTTCGTTCGATGAAATTCGACTGATGCGTTTGCCGACATATTCGCCGCGCACCGCCTTGATCACCATGACCAGGTCCTTTTCTGCTTCGGCGGGCACCAGGCGGAAGAAACCCGGGAATTTCGTTTCGAAAAAGCGCCGGTTAAACGTGAACTCGCCGCGGGTGAACGTCTGCGGCTGGGTCTGGGCCAAGGCGGCTTCCGGTTTTGTGGCGGCGGCCAGCGACAGTCCGGCGGCGGGCGCCGGGGGGAGGCTCGACGTGGTCTTGGCTTTCGCGCCGCCGTGGAATTCGCCCGCGCCGATGGCCGCCGCCTCCCCCGGGGCCATTTCGGTCTCGCGGTGCGCAATCCGCGTCGGCAGGCTGAGAAAAATGATCGGGGCGAGCAAGGGAAAAAGGACCGACAACGCGCAGACCAGCGCGACGGGTTGTTGGCGGTACAAGGCGATTTCGCAGGCGGCGTAGAGGTTGGCCAGCATCAACACCGCGAGGATGGCCAGTCCGATGGGTGTAAGGAAGGCGGTGGCAAGGCCGGGCTTCGGCGTGGTTCGTTCCATGCGGGTGGGCACCGGTTTGACCACAATCTCCTTCTGTTTTTCCTTTGCCTTGATTTGTTCGGGTTCCAGTTCGATGAAAGGTTCGACCAGCGGGGCGACTTTGGGGTATTTGGCCAGTTCCTTGAGCGTTTCCTGGGAGAAATTGATCCACGGTTCGCGCTTTGAAAAACCGCCCACGTCAAGTTTAACGACCAGCCCGTCTTCGTCGGCGGAAGCCAGTTCGCCTTTCAAGACATTGCCGTTGGCCAGTTTGAAATCATCGGCCCGGCCGACCCCGGCGAGCAACGATCCCAGCAATGCGATCAACCCGATTGAATGGAGTTTGCGCATGATGGCGTTTTGATAGCACATCATTTGCCGGCATAGGAAGAAAAATTGCCGGGACCGGGCTTCAATCCCAGGGTGAGTTCAAGAATCGTCGCCAGAGCCGTAGCCGCCGAGGTTACGAGGCGGAAGTGTTTTTCGCGCCAAAATCCGCTTCCTTACGTCGGCGGCTACCCTTCTTGAACTCACCCTCGCTTCAGTCCTGACGCCGCTGTTTTTTCCGGTTGCCGAGCGCGTCGAGCAGGTTGTCGATGGTCCAGTTGGTTCGCTCGCCGGAAAGGAGATCGGCAACGGCGCCGTGTTGCCAGACACCGTAGCGAATGGTCGTCATGGGATCGGCCTGAAGTTGCGGCTGGGCCAGCAAACCGCCCAGGTAACCGGCCAGCACATCACCGCTGCCACCCTGAGCGAGGAGCGGATTGCCTGAACTATTGATGAACAGGTCGCCTTTGTGGCGGCCGATAAGCGTTTGATGACCTTTGAGGGCAACCCAGCAGTTGCCGTAGCGCTTCGACAGTTCGCGCAGCGCTGCGGTCCGGTCGGCCTGAACTTTTGCCGTCGAGGTCTTTAGCAGCCGCGCGGCTTCGCCCGGATGGGGCGTCATCAGGCGAATGGATTTGGCCGGCGTCGGGCCGGTGGGCAGCCAGTCCAGCGCACTGGCGTCGGCGAGCATGGGAAGGGATGATTCCCGCCAAAGATGGTGCATTTGACTTTTCAAATCGACGGGCAAATCGCTCGTGGCGAGGCCGGGACCGAACAGAACCGCCGTGCCGGATTCGGGCAGTTTGACACCGGGTTTCCAGGGATGAACCATCGCGGCGCTGAGCTGGGCGGCGACAGGCAGGTAGGCGTTTTCCTGAACGAACAGGGTGACCAACCCCGGTTGGGCGCGCAGCGCTCCGCGCGCGGCCAGCACCGCGGCGCCGTGGTAACCCAGGCTGCCGGCGACAACGGCGAGATGGCCGAAGGTCCCCTTGTGGCCGTCCACCGGTCGCGGCGGGGGAACACTGTCGAAATCGCCGGGCAACGTCCATAGCGCATCGCCTTCCAGGGGGCAGAGGACCAGGCCGATGTCCGGCGCGACTTCAAGCCGGCCCACGTAAGACCACGCCGACGAAGTGAGCAATCCTTTCTTGGGTGCGCCGAGCGTGAGGGTGACGGTGGCGCGAATGGCGGCGCCTTCGGGTTCGCCGCTGTCCGCGTTCAAGCCGGAAGGAACGTCGATGGCCAGGACGGGAATCTGCGACCGGTTGACCTTTTCAATCAGTTTGATCCACGGAGTTTCCAGGGGGCGGTTGAGGCCGATGCCGAACAACCCATCGACGATCAAGGCCGGTCGCAGTGAGAGCACTGACTGGAATTCCTTCAACGTCGCCGCGGGGTGGCGCACATTGAGCAGGGTCACCTCGTGATCGGACAGGTTCTGGCCGGTCTGGCGGGCGTCGTCGCCGTTGTGGCCTTTGCCGGCGAGGATCACGATGAGGTCGCCCGGGCGGGTGAGTTGTTTGACCCGCCAAGTGACGATATGGCCGACGCGGCTGATGACCTGGGCCGGTTTGCGTTTGGCCGCCCAGGTGGCTTTCTCCCATTCGCGCATTTGGGCGACGCTGATGACAGGAACTGGCATCGCTTAAATGGAAGCGACCCTAGCCGATTCCTCACGCGAACGAAAGCCGAAAATCAGCCTTTCGCGTAGAGGCGCAGGGTGAGTTCAAGAATTGTCGCAAGAGCCGTAGCCGCCGAGGTTACGAGGCGGAAGTGTTTTTCGCGCCAAAATCCGCCTCCTTACGTCGGCGGCTACCCTTCTTGAACTCACCCTCCGTAGAGGCGGGCGACGTATTTGCCGTAGCCGTTGTAAAGCTGCGTTTTGACGCGGTCGCCGCTGTCGATCATGCGTTCGGTGGCCTGCGACCAGCGCGGGTGCGGCACGTTCGGGTTCACGTTCGATTCAAACGGATATTCGTCCGGCTGCAACGTTTCCCAGAACGTCTTTGGCTGTTTGGCGATCAACTCGATTTTCACAATTGACTTGATGCTCTTGTAACCATATTTCCACGGCACCACGAGGCGAATGGGCGCTCCATGCTGTTTGGGCAGCGGCTTGCCATAGATTCCGGTCACCAGCATGGTCAAGGGGTTCATCGCTTCATCGAGCCGCAGGCCCTCGAAATAAGGCCAGGGATAGTCCGGCGCGGATTTTATTCCGGGCGATTGCTCGGGCCGGTTGAAAGTCTCGCAACGGACAAATTTCGCCTCCGGTTTCGGCGAAACCTTTTCCAGCAACTTGCTGAACGGAAAGCCGGTCCACGGCACGATCATCGCCCAGGCTTCGACGCAACGCATCCGGTAAACGCGTTCCTCCAGACCGAACAGGTTGACCAGTTCCATCGCGTCCACGGCCATTGGCTTTTCCACCAGGCCGCCGATCTGGATCGGCCAGGGCGCGGTGACGAACTTGTCCACGTAACGATAGACATCCTTGCCCAGCGTGAACTCGTAGAAATTATTGTAGCGACCGGCCGTTTTCTCATTGGTCAATGGCCATGCCGGGTGGAACTCCGGATTGGGCGGCGCGGGATAGGTTTTCGAGAGAGCCGGCGCGCCGGCTGCCTGCGTCGCATTGGCGGGCTGCGCCGCGGCGGCGTGCGCGGGCGGGATGAGCGGCGCTCCGAGCAGGCCGGCGCCCGCAAACCCGATTTGTCTGAGAAAACTCCGGCGGTTCAGGACAACCGCTTCCGGGGTGGCGAACCGTTCCGGAATGCGCCAGCGCGGATGGACGATGATGTTGGCCATGTGATTAAGATGCCCGAACCTGCGGTTCAATTCAGCAAAATTTGCGGCGCCGGAAATTTTCCTGTCGCCGGCGCACGGGTTTGGATATTGAACGCGTGGGCGTTGCGGTCACTCCAATCTTTGAAAGGAAATTGTTATGATGATGTGCGAAAAAGTTCGAGCAGTCATGTTCGTGCCGGCGCTGATGCTGGCGGCGGCATGCGGCAAGCAACAGGAGGTCTCGCGGTCGAAACCGACCAATGTGTCCGCCAGTGGCGTGCAGAAATGGAAACAGGATGCCAAAGACGCGGTGACCACGACGACCGCCTATCTCATCCAGCAAAAGGAACAGTTGCAGAAGAGCCTTGGGGACAAAATGACCGAGTTCAACCACCAATTGTCTGATCTGAAGGCGAAATCCGAACAAACCAGTGAGCGGGCCAGGTCCGGGTGGACCAATACGTTCGCGGAATTGCAGGAGAAAAAACAGGCGGCCGCCGACAAACTGGAGCAATTGAAGAGCAGCAGCACGGACAAGTGGCAGGATTTCAAGGCGGGCGCCGAGCAGGCCTTTGCCGATCTGGAGAGGGCGTTGAAGGATGCCTTCGCCCACTCCAATGAAGACAACCCATCGAGCGGGCCGTGAGCCGATGCTACTTTCTCAACCACGGCTTGATCAGCGCACTCCAGAGCGCGTAGCCGCCGGGGTTCATGTGGAGCTTGTCCTCCACAAACAGGTCCGCCCGCGGTTGACCGTCCGGGCCCAGCATGGGATTGAACACGTCGATGTATATCCGCCGTTTGTCCTGCCGGCAGAAGTCTTCAATCATCTGATTGGCGGCCTTGGTTTTTTCCACCAAATGCCAGCGCGCCGGGCTTGGTTTGATTGAGATGAAGGCAATCCGGGTCCTGGGCAGCGCCGCGTGAATCTTTTGCGCGAATCGTTTGAAATCGGCGGCCACCTGTTCCGGTGATTTCCCCGCGGCGATGTCGTTGTCGCCGGCGTACAGCACGATTGTTTTCGGTCGATAAGGAATGACAACGCGGTCGGCGAACGCGATGGAGTCTTCGATTTGCGACCCGCCAAAACCGCGGTTGACGACTTTGTAGCCGGGAAAATCCCGGGCCAGCGTTTTCCAGAGCCGAACGCTGGAGCTGCCTACGAACAGAGTGGCGTTGCGCGGCGGGGGATTGGTCTTGTCGGCGGCCTCGAAGGCCTTGATTTCCGCCTCCCATTTCGCCGGGCCGACGTTGGTTGAAACCGCCGGATTCTGGGCCAGCGAGTTGGCGGTCAGCGCCGACAGCAACGCGAGCGCCGAGCCAAGGCTTTTGGGAAATGTCCGGGTGAACATTGGCAGATTATGCAGGAAGGACGGGCAGTTGAAAGTTCATTGTCTTCGTTGGTTTTTCCTTTTCCCTTCGGTCACTTGACTTCATGCTGTCCGCATGGAAGCGCCTGCCGCCGAAGAAATCCGCCGCGTCATTCAGCTTGCGCTCTCGGAAGACGTTGGCAGCGGTGACGTCACCACGCTGGCGACCATTCCGGCCACGGCTAGCGCGAAGGCGGTCATGCTGGCGCGCGAAGCCCTGGTATTGGCGGGTTTGCCGGTGGCCGAAGCGGCATTTCGGGAGCTTTCGCCGGCCATTCAAATCACGCGCGCCGCCAATGACGGCGAGGCTGTGAAGGCGGGCCAGACGCTGCTGCACATTTCCGGTTCGGCGCAGGCCATGCTCACTGCGGAGCGTGTCGCGCTCAATCTGCTCCAGCGGCTTTCGGGGATCGCCACATTGACCAGCCAGTTCGTTGACGCGACCAAAGGCACGCGCGCGCGGATTCTCGACACCCGCAAGACCACACCCGGTCTGCGGCGGCTCGAGAAGTACGCCGTGACCTGCGGGGGCGGCCTCAACCATCGGCTGGGCCTGTTCGACCAGGTACTGATCAAGGACAATCACCTCGCCGCCTTGCGGAACGAGAAACCGAATGCCCTCGCCGCCGCGGTGAAACGCGCCCGCGATAAATATCCTCGGCACCGGATCGAAGTCGAAGCGGACGCGTTGGAACAGGTCGAGCAGGCCCTGGCTGCCGGCGCGGACGTCATCCTGCTCGACAACATGAATCTCGTCCAACTGCGGGTCGCGGTGCAGCTCGCCAAAGGCCGCGCAAAAACCGAGGCCAGCGGCGGCGTGAAGCTCGGCACCGTCCGGCAAATCGCTGAAACCGGCGTCGATTACATTTCCGTCGGCGCGCTAACCCACTCGGCGCGCGCCGTGGACATCGCGCTCGATTTCGATTTCTGAGGCTGGACCGGGACCGCGGAAGGCGAAACTTTTTCGGCAGTGACGATCGATGCCACAATCCTGACCGCGCTGCACGCCGCTGACGAAGGCGTGTCCGGCGCGGAGCTTTCTGAGCAACTGGGCATCAGCCGGGCGGCGGTCTGGGCGCGAATCGAGGAGCTGCGTTCGCTCGGCTACGACATCGAGGCCAGCCCGCATACCGGTTATCGCCTGCTGAGCACGCCGGATGTGTTGCACGCCGATGATCTGCTTTCGCGGCTCGGCAAAACGAAATTCATCGGCCGCGATATTCGGGTCTTTCAGGAGACGACGTCCACCAACGATGTCATTGAAAAACTGGCGCGCGACGGCGTGAAGGAAGGCGTCGTGGTCTTCGCCGAATCACAGACGAAGGGCCGGGGACGGCTGGGACGCAAATGGATGTCGCCCGCCCGCAAGGGGCTTTGGTTTTCCGTGTTGCTGCGGCCTCGGCTCCGCCCGCAGGCCGTCACGCAAGTCACCGTCGCGTCGGCGACAGCGCTGACCCGCGCGATTCATTCCCAAACGGGTCTGAGGCCGGAAATCAAATGGCCCAACGACGTGTTGATTCACGGGAAAAAAGTCAGCGGCATTCTCACGGAAATGCACGCCGAACTCGACACCGTCAAATACGTCGTCCTTGGCATGGGCGTGGATGTGAATTTGAACGCCAACGAATTTCCTTCCGACCTTCGCCGGCTGGCCACCTCCCTGAGGACCGAGTCGGGTGAATTGCTGGACCGCGCCGAACTGGCGACTGAAATCCTCCGCGAGTTGGACCGCGACTATGCCCGTATTTGTGCCGGACAGTTTGAGGCGGTCGCCGACGAATGGCAGGAACGTTGTAATACGATAGGCCGCCACGTGGTCATTCAGATCGGCGATCGCCGGGTCCGGGGCCGCGCCGAGTCACTCGATGCCGACGGCGCCCTGCTGCTGCGCACCCAGCACGGTCATCTGGAACGAATCATTGGCGGCGATGTCACAGTGGAAAAGTGAGCGTTTCCCGGCCGACTGCCGGCCGTTGATTTTATACCACGAATGAAACGAATCGGCCCAAAATCCCCGGACAGTCCAGGCTCGACGGAGTCGCGCCCCGTCCTTATGACACAAACATGATTCTGCTCATCGACATCGGCAATACCAACACGCACCTCGGCCTGGCGAGTCCGCAACGGGTCGTCAAACAAGCCAACGTCCCGACGGCCCACTGGATAGGCGGCGAGGCGGCGAAGCTGGCGAAACGGTTCGTCGGCCGCGCGGCCCTGAACGGCGCCGCCCTGTGCAGCGTTGTTCCGCGGGCCACCCCGCACGTGCGGCGGGCGGTGAAGCGGCTTTGGAATATTTCCTCGCTGGAATTGACGCCCAAGAACGTGCGCGGCGTGGGTGTTGATTATCCCAAACCGCAAACCATCGGTCCCGACCGGCTGGCCAACGCGGTCGCCGTCAGACACCACTTCGGCGCGCCGTCGGTGGTGGTGGATTTCGGGACGGCGGTGACGTTCGATGTGGTGGACGGCAGCGGCAACTACGTGGGCGGCATCATTGCGCCCGGCCTGGCGGCGATGACCGATTACCTGCACGAGAAAACGGCGCTGCTGCCGAAAATCCGGATGCGCGAAGTCGCATCGGTGGTTGGCAAAAGCACGGAACAAGCCATGCTCGTCGGCGCGGTGCACGGTTACCGCGGTCTGGTGCGCGAGTTGATCGGCGAGTTGAAGAGGGAGTTGAAGGCCAAACGACTTCCCGTGGTGGCCACCGGCGGTTACGCGAAGCTGATCGCGGCCAGGATGCCGGAGATTACTGCCGCGGAACCCCTGCTGACGCTGGAGGGATTGCGGCTGGTGTGGTTGGCGAACCGTGAAGAGCCGTCAAGCCGTTGCAATCGTTGAAACGTTGAAACGTTAAAACCGAAGACGGGTCCTCGCGGCGCGGCGCGCGAAAGCGCTCCACCAACTTGAAACTTGAAACGCGAAACCCGGAACTTGAAGATGCGCGCGATGAATCGCATCGTGGAACGGTTCGCCGGCCTGAAAAAAGGGGGCAAAAAGGGATTTATCGTTTACCTCGGCGCGGGTGACCCGGATCTTGTCGCTACGCGCCAACTCGCGCTCGCCTTTGACGATGCCGGCGTGGACGTGCTGGAACTGGGCGTGCCATTCAGCGACCCGCTGGCCGACGGCCTGGTGAATCAACTGGCGGCACAACGCGGATTGGAATCCGGCACGACCCCGCGAAAAGTTTTGGAAACGGTCGCCGCAATCCGCAAGGACTCAGACGTCCCCATCGTTCTCTATCTCTATTACAATTTGATGCACCGCTATGGCATCGAGAAATTCATCCGCGACGCGGCCGGCGCAGGCGTGGATGGATTGCTGGCGCTCGATCTGCCGCCCGAGGAGTCGGAAAACTACGAGCACCGGATGGGCAATGCCGGGCTCTGCAACATCTACCTCATCGCGCCGACAACGCCCGACGAGCGCATCGAACTGATCGCGAAGCGGGCCGCGGGATTCATTTATTACATCTCGCGCGAAGGCGTCACCGGAATGCAGGAGAAGGTCGCAGTCAATATTGCGCAGATGACAGGCAGAATTCGCGCGCACACCAGCCTGCCGATTGCGGTCGGCTTCGGCATTTCCAATCCCGAACAGGCGCGACGGGTCGCCCAATGCGCGGACGCCGTCGTGGTGGGCAGTGCGGTGGTGAACCAGATTGCGCAATACGGAAAGAGCCCGGAAATGGTCGCGAAAGTGACGGAGTTCGTAAGGTCGCTTGTCGTCGCGGTAAGGAGCTAACCCTGCCCACCATCCGCGCGTGGCCAAACCGCAAGAAATCGAGCTGCCCGACGGCACCCGCATCCCCGTTCTTTACGAAGACCGCGCGGTCTTCGCCATCGACAAACCGGCCGGCTGGATGCTCGCGCCCGAGTCGTGGGACCGGACGGGCCGCAACCTGCATCTGGCGCTGCTGTCGGCCGTTGAAGGGGGCGACTTCTGGGCGCGTTCGCGTAATCTGAAATACCTGCGCTTCGCCCATCGCCTCGATGCCGACACGAGCGGGGTCTTGCTGTTGCTGAAGAATCCCGGCGCCGTGCAGGCCTACAGCAGGTTGTTCGAGAGCTGGCGTGTGGAAAAAATCTACCTGGCCGTCGTGCGAGGAGTGCCCGGGCAGAAGCACTGGACCTGCCGGCTCAAACTGGCGCCCGACCCGCGTCAACGCGGCCGAATGAAAGTGGATACGCGTCACGGCAAAGAGGCGGAGACGAAATTTCGGATCGTGCAATCGAAGGGCGAGACGGCGCTGGTTGAAGCCAGGCCATTGACCGGGCGCACGCACCAGATACGGGTTCACCTCGCCGAGTCCGGTCATCCGATTTCGGGCGATGCGCTCTATGGCCTGCTTTCCCACGACTCGCAACCGGCGGCCCGCCACCGGTCCCCTTTTCCTTTGGCCCTGCGCGCCGTGACGCTGATTTATCCCGATCCGTTTCAAAAACGAATCGTTCGCATCGACGCGCCAACCGAGGAGTTCTGCGGGGAGTTTGGTTTTTCCTGAACAGCAGCGGCCGACCGGTCATCGGATGTTGGGCTTGAAAAGACGACGCGGCACGAATTGATTTTATTGCGTGGAATTCGTTCCGCGTCTTTACTTGCGCGCGTGAAACTGTCGGTCAAAAGCGATTACGCTGCCCGCGCGGTGTTGGGCCTGGCGCGGCATTGGCCCGACGGCGGCGCGCGGCGTGTGGAGGAGCTGGCGGCGGAACAGGGAGTGCCGGCCAATTACCTGGTGCAAATTCTCATCGAACTGAAGGCCAATCGCATCGTCAAAAGCCAGCGCGGCAAGGAAGGCGGTTACTTGTTGGCGCGATCGCCGGCGGAGATTTCGTTGGGTGACATCCTGCGCGCGGTGCACGGTCAGGTGTTTGATTCAACCGGCTTGAGCGATCCGCGATGTCCGCCCGAATTGCGGGGCGCCTGGAAAAAGCTGCAAAAGGCGCTGGAAAACACCGCGGATAACGTCACCTTCCAGCAATTGCTCGACGAGAGCGCGGGCAAGGAGAAGATGTATTACATCTGAACGGAAAGTCGTGGATCGCGCCAAGCCACGGCCGTCCCCTCGCTCGGCCTAAAGCCGCCCCTTTGCCGAGCCGCCGGAATTGGAATCAGGAGTCTCCCAAACTTTGTCACACGTATGACAAAGTTTGGGAGCTGACAGATCAGGAATTGAAGCTGTCCAGTTGCTGTCTGGCTTCGCGGAGCACCTCAATCCGTCTCCGCCAGGCTTCTCGCCCCAGGTAATCCGGCGGAAGAATTCTTTCGGGCAGCAACGGATCGTTGGTCACCGCCTCGTGCCACGCCTGACGCTCCGCCCGCGCCCAGCGCTGTAATGTCCTGGCCGCAGCTTCGTTCGCCATCCGCCCCGTCGGTCGCTGGTGGAGGGTTTTCAGGTGGCAGATGTAACGGCGGTTGATCTGCTCGAAATCCCAGGCGCCCTCGACGATATCCGCGTCGGACTCCCCCGCGCACGATCGCGCTTCGAGCAGAATGAGCGACTCCACATTGACTTTGCCGCCAACGAGGATCCGCCGTTCTTCCTCCAGGCGGTCGGGTGTGATCCAAACGCTGTTTTGCAGGCAGCCGAAGCCTTTATCGCGGAGGTAGCGTCGCAGCCGGCTGCGACGGGTGTTTTGTGTCCTGGGAATGTCGAACACCACAAGCCGCCATCGTTCGTCCCATTCGCGGGACCACCAAGCCTCCGGGTCGCGGCCACCCAATGCATGCAAGCGGCCCTGGGCGGTCAGGCGGCATACGCGTTCATCGGTCGCGGAGGGGTCGTATTCTATCAACTGGCGCCTCTCGAGGACGGCGACTTGCCGGAGAAGTCCGTTGCGGTAGGCCCAGCCCTCGTAGGATTCATGCAGGTTGCGAAATGTGGGACGAGCCAGTCGCTCGGCGGACCAAAGGAGGAAGTTTAGAAATTCTTCGGTCTTAGGTTTCATGGAGCAAAAGTAGCCACAGGCCGGATGTCCGTGCCAGGCCAAACTTTGTCGTACGTGTGACAAAGTTTGGCGTGGCAGTCGGGCGAGAGGCTGGGAGGGCCGGCAAGGGTCATCGAAGCATCACGCGGACAGTGTCGGCGCTGGAGGTAGGCGGCTGACAGGCGTTGCCGGTGCAGAGATAAACCACAGGCGCGTCTTTCGCAGGCAAAGTCCTGGCAAACGGTTCGACGGACCCCGTGTTGCCCAGCACGACCTTGCCCGGTTGATAGACCGAATGCACCGCGTGGATCAACGCGCGCGTGCTCGCCGCTGTGGGATCGCCGACAATTACCGCACGCTTCGGTTCTTCAAGCCAGTAATCCAGAGCCAGCAGCAGGTGGGGAACGGCCTGGGGCAGTTGGTGCAGGCGATTGGCGAACAGGCGCAGGCTTTTCTCGGCGGCTTGTTTGAAATCCTTGCGGTCGGTAATGGCGCTCAATTTCAGCAGCGCGAGAATGGCCACCGAATTGCCCGAAGGCTCGGCGCCGTCGTAATCTTCTTTCACGCGCAGAATCAGGTCCGACGAATCCGGCGCAGCCTGCCAGAAGCCGCCGTTTTCCCGGTCATAGAACTTCTCAAGCATCGTTTCGGCGAGTGCGAGCGCGAACTCGAGGAGTTTCGGGTCCAGTGTGGCCTCGTATAGGTCAATCACGCCGGCCAACAGAAATGCGTAGGCGTCGAGGAGTTGGACGGAATCGCGTTCACCGTCGCGCCAGCGGTGGTAGAGGGTGCCGCTGGACCCACCCCCGGACGTTGCGGAGGAGGGGAGCGATTGATGGTGCGCGTTGGACGAGTTCCCCTCCCGGGACGGGTCAGGCGTGGGTTTCTGCGGGGGTTGCCAGAGTTTGGTCTGGATGAACGCGAGATTCTTTTGGGCCGCCGCGCGATACACCTCGTCGCCCAGCACCGCGTAAGCGCGGCCCAGCGCGCCCAGCATCAGGCCGTTCCAGGAAGAAAGTATCTTGTCGTCGAGATGCGGGCGAATGCGTTTTGAGCGCGCGTCGAACAATTTCTTCTTTGCGGAGTCGAGCAGCGGCTTCTCACTGGCGGACAACTTCGGGTCCTTGACGCTGAGAACATTCTGGTCCGGCAGCGGATGGGGATCGCTGTGGTCAACGAAATTGCCCTTGTCGGTGACGCCGAAGCAGCGGACCGCGACCTTGAATTCGTCCGGCGTCAGCAGTTTCATCAGCTCCTCGCGGGTCCAGCAATAGTACTTGCCTTCCTTGCCTTCGCTGTCGGCGTCTTCCGCGGAGTAGAACCCTCCTTCGGCATGGGTCATGTCTCTGAGCACATAACGGATGACGTCGCGGGCCACGTCGGCAAAGTGTTGTTCGCCGCTGACGAGATAAGCATCGAGATAGAGGTTCACCAACTGCGCGTTGTCATAGAGCATTTTCTCGAAGTGCGGCACGAGCCACTCGGCATCGACGGAGTAGCGGTGGAACCCGCCGCCGATCTGGTCGTACATGCCGCCGGCCGCCATTCGCTCGCCGGTGTGCAGCACCATGCGGACAGCATCGTCGTCTTTGAAACGCGTGCCGTAGCGCAGCAGAAAGGCCGGTTCGCTGGGGCGCGGAAATTTGGGCGCGCCGCTGAAACCGCCGTTCGTCGGGTCGTAATCGTCCTTGAACTGTCGCGCCGCATTCTGGAGCACAGCGGTCGTGAGCAGGAGCCGGTTGGTCGCTTCGGTTGCGGCGTGGCTTTCCAGACGTTGATGCAGGTCGGTTGCGGAATGGACGACATCGCCGTGTCGCGTTTCCCAGAGCTGACTGACGTTCCGGAGCACCTGGATAAAACCGGGCCGACCGTAACGGTCATCCGGCGCAAAGTAAGTCCCGCCGTAAAACGGTTTCAGGTCCGGCGTGAGAAAGACATTGAGCGGCCAGCCGCCTTGTCCGCTCATCGCCTGGACGAAGGTCATGTAAATCTGGTCCACGTCGGGACGCTCTTCGCGGTCCACCTTGATGCAGACAAAATGCTCGTTCAAAAACCCGGCGACCGTCCTGTCTTCAAACGACTCGCGTTCCATGACGTGGCACCAATGACAGGTCGAGTAACCGATGCTGAGGAAAATCGGTTTGTTCTCCTGGCGCGCCCTGGCGAACGCCTCCTCGCCCCAGGCATACCAGTCCACCGGATTGTGGGCGTGCTGGAGCAGGTAGGGCGACTTCTCGCGGCTCAGACGGTTGGTGTGAGCGGGAGCGGATGTGGGAGAGGGGGCAGGGGCAGGCACAGGGTCTTTCGATTTCTTTCTATTTGTCGGCAATACCAGGATAACAGCCAGTGCGACGACCGCAACGATGGTCACCGCAGCGAACACTATCCGTAAAAGTGTTGTTTTTTGGCGCAAATTTTCCGGAGCGTGCTTTTCCTTCCTCGCCCAGTGACGGAGGAGTGGAGAGAGGACCGAGGAGAGGGGCGTTCTGGCGGAACGTGCCACCTTCCAATGAGCCTCCCCCTCTCCCGCCCTTCCGCCTTCGCCAAGGCTACTGCGGACACGTCGGGCACCCTCTCCCCCTCGGAGGGGGAGAGGGACAGGGTGAGGGGGACGTTCGCAGGTTCAGGGGCGCAATGCGCGCACAAAGTTTGGAGGGTCCTCTCCCCGACCTTCTCCTCCACCTGATGGAAGCGAGGGAGTTTCATTGGCTGCGGCCTGGCCGAGCCGTGAATCTTCCAGTTGAGCACCACTTGTTACCATAACCGTTGACGCGAGTCGGGCAAGGAACAAAGGGAGTTGTCAGTTGTCCGGGGTTAGTGGTCGGTGGTTGTGAAGGTGGTCCCCAGGTACCACGAGAGACCTCTGACAACGGACCACTGACAACCGACAACGGACCGGCACCCAGTTTTTGCTTCGTCGCCGACAGCTTCGGGTATAACCTGAAAACATGTTGTCGGAGAAACCGTGGAAGCTGGTTGATTTTCTCGTGGTGATGGCGCTGCTGTGCACGATGTTCCTTATGGGCGTTGTGGTCAACCTGATGGGCCAGGCCAAAGCCGGTTATGACACGGCCATCGATCCCACCATCGGTTTCGTGTTCTACGTCTGCGTCTGTGGAGTGATTGTGGGTTTTATTCATTTGATGGTGCGCAGCCGCGGAGCGAACTGGGGCAGGGCATTCGGTTTCAGGTGGGCTCAACAAACCTCGGCCTTGTTGACCGCGCTGGGTGTGACCTTGATCGTTTTTCCCACGGCGCTTTTTCTCAGGACGGCGTCCGCGGAGATGATGGACAAGCTACAGTTGCAGCCGGTCACCCAACCCTCGGTGGAAATGTTGCAGACCACTGTCGCCATTGCGCCGCAAATCTATCTGGCCATCCAGGCGGTCGTCTTCGCCCCCCTCATCGAAGAATTGTTGTTTCGCGGGATACTCTACCCGTTTATCCGACAGCAAGGCTATCCAAAGCTGGCGTTGTTGGGCACATCCGTTTTGTTTGGCGCGTTGCATCTGAACATGGTGCTTTTTGTTCCGATGACGTTTCTGGGATTGATGCTGGTCTGGCTTTACGAAAAAACGGACAACCTGGCCGCGCCCATCTTTTCGCACAGCCTTTTCAATCTGGCCAATTTCCTCTGGGCGATCGTGGCGAAGCAGGCGGCGTAAGGGCGACGCGCTGGCAATGAACGAGTTTGAACTGATCGCCCGCCTCACGCAGTCGCTCCCCACCAACGACAGCACGGTGGTCGGCGCCGGGGACGACTGCGCAGTGATCGATCTGGGGCTGCCGGATAGGCTGGTGCTGTTCAAGACCGACGCGGTCGTGGAGGGTATTCATTTCGCGAAAGGCGCGGCCCCGGAAAAAATCGGCCACAAAGCTTTTGCCCGCGCGCTGAGCGACATCGCGGCCATGGCCGGCACGCCCAGCCATGCGTTGGTCACGCTGGCGTTGCCGGCGGAGTTCGACGCCGGTGTTGTCGCGGCGATCTACACGGGAATGAGTGCCCTGGCCCGCCGTCACGGCGTGGCCATCGTCGGCGGGGAGACGACGACCAACCCGGAGCGGATGTTGATTTCGGTATCGGTCCTGGGCACGGTGCAAAAGGGGAAATGTCCGCTGCGTTCGGGCGCCCAGTCCGGTGATGCCATCTTCGTCACCGGCGAACTGGGCGGCGCCTCGTCGGGAAAACATCTCGATTTCGAGCCGCGATTGTCCGAGGCGCGATGGCTGACCGGGCATTTTGCCATTCACGCGATGATGGACCTCAGCGACGGCCTGGCCGGGGACCTGCGGCACATCCTGAATTCGAGCAAGGTCGGCGGCGAATTGCTCTCCGACGCCATTCCGATCAGTCGCGCTGCGAAACTGGCCGGGCGCGCGAAGTCTTCAGCCCGGCCGGCGCTCCTGGCCGCGTTGGCGGACGGCGAAGATTTCGAGCTGTTGTTTACGGTCGGCAGTCGCGACGCGGTTCCGCTGCTGGACGCCTGGAAGAAACAATTTCCCGAATTGCGTCTCAGTTGCATTGGCAGGATCACCGCCGGATCCGGGCTGACGATTCGCGACAAAAAGGGTGCCCAGCCGCTCGCTGTTCATGGCTACGTTCATTTCCAAAAGGCCTGAAGAAACCGTGCGGATCGGCGAGCAATGGGGCCGCGAAGCGGAAAGCGGCTGGGTGATCGGCCTGACGGGCGATCTCGGCGCGGGCAAAACCCAACTCGTCAAAGGCATCGCCCGCGGCCTGGGCGTGACCGAAGGGGTCCACTCCCCGACTTTCGCGATTATCAATCAATACAACGGCGGCCGGCTGCCCCTGTTCCATCTCGACCTGTACCGGCTCGAAACACAGGAGCAAATCATCGCCGCTGGACTCGAAGAATACCTGTGCCGGCCTGCGGGTGTGACGGCAATCGAGTGGTCGGAGCGATGGTTCCAAAAATCTCCGGGTTCCGGGTTCGGAGTTCCGAGTTTCAGGTTTCGGCGCGTCAGCATTGACGTTTTGAGCGAGACGGAGCGGCGCATAGTCTATGAAGATTTTGGCGCTTGAATTCTCGTCGGACCTGCGAAGCGCAGCCGTTGTGGTGGAAGGTCTGCTGCGCGGCCGCGCCCAGGAAACCGACACGCGCGAAGGCCGTCCGTTAGGATTGATCGACGCCGCCCTGAGCGCCGCCGCGATCGAGCGCGAAGACATCGAATGTCTGGCGGTCGGACTCGGCCCGGGGTCCTACGCGGGCATTCGCTCGGCGATAGCCCTCGCGCAAGGATGGCAACTGGCGCGCCGCGCAAAAATCCTGGGGATCAGCAGCGTCGAATGCCTCGCCGCCCAGGCGCAGGCGGAGGAAATCTATGGCCGGGTCAACGTCGTCAGTGACGCTCAAAGGAACGAGTTTTATCTGGCGAGCTATGACGCGAGCGCGGCCGGCTATCGTGAAGCCGTGCCGTTGCGTTTGGCCGCCCGGGAAGAAGTGCTGGCCCTGGCGCAAGCAGGCGAAATGGTCCTCGGCCCAGAAGTGGAAAAATGGTTTTCTGCCGGACGCGTGCTGTTTCCCGACGCGGCGATGCTGGGACAAATGGCGGCGCAGCGGCGTGATTATCTGCCCGGCGAAAGGCTTGAACCGATCTATCTGCGCGAAACCCGATTCGTCAAAGCCCCGCCGCCACGGATCATTCCGAATACAAAAGGCTGAGTGCGTCGAAGAAACAATCTTCCTGGTGATCATCGCTTGAAAGACTCCTTTCGTTGTTGGGCCGAAGTGGACCTGGATGCGTTGCGCGGAAACCTCGCGTGGATACGGCACCGCGTTGGTCCGCAAGTGAAGATCATGACGGTGGTCAAGGCGGATGCCTACGGGCACGGCCTGAAGCAGACCGCCGCGCTGCTGATGCAAAGCGGCACGGACATCTTCGGCGTGGCGAATCTGGCTGAGGCCCGGGCCATTCATAGCGTCGGCCAGGGCTGGCCGGTCTTGATGCTCGGCGCCTGCCTGCCGGGCGAAGTCGGGTCAGCCGTGTTGGACGGCGTCCGGCCGACGATTTCGACGCCGGACGAGGCAAAGCGGTTTTCGCGCGCGGCGGTCAAGCTGAACAAGCTCGTGCACGCGCACATCAAGGTGGACACGGGCATGGGCCGGCTCGGCGTTTCGCCGGGCCAAACGCGCGAGCTGCTGGTTGGAATGAGACAGCTCCCGGGGATCGAAGTCGAGGGTCTGTACACGCATTACTCGTCGGTGGAAGACGACGCCAGATTCTCGCGCTCGCAACGCAAGCAATTTGAAAAGCTGCTCGGCGAACTGGCCAGAGAGGGCATCCGCGTGCCGTTGATTCATGCCAACAACAGTGGCGCGTTGCTGCACGAGCCGGACACGCTGTTCAACCTGGTGCGTCCGGGGCTGCTCGTTTACGGGATTGTGCCGCCCGGCAGACGTCGGGTCGGGTCGATCCTGCGAAACCATCTTCGACCCGCGCTCTCGCTCAAGAGCCGCGTGAGTCTGGTCAAGGAGATTTCCCGGGGAACGTCGCTGAGCTACGGGCGGACGTTTGTCGCGCCGCGGGCAATGCGGGTGGCGACGTTGACCGCCGGTTACGGCGATGGTTATTTGCGCGCGGCGAGCAACCGCGCCCGGGTGTTGGTCGGCGGCAGACGCTGTGCCGTGCTCGGTCGCGTGACGATGGACCAGATGATGGTGGATGTGTCGCGCGTGACGAACGTCCGACCAGGGGATGAAGCGGTGTTGATCGGCGATCAGGGCCGCGAGGCCATCTCGGCGGGCGACCTGGCGGCCTGGTGCGGCACCGTTGCCTGGGAGGTCTTGACGAGCATTTCGTACCGCGTTCCGCGGATTTATCGCGGCGGCCAGGCGGCGTGATCCCGCCTGTTTGTTCGAGCGAAATCCGCCCGCGAACCGCGAGGCAGGGCGGACCGTCCCCAGCCCACCTCCGAGTCGTAATACAACCTTTTGTTGCCTATGCGACAAAAGGTTGTACGGCCAGGGCGACGGGTCGGGTGGCCGGAAGACACATAATACGGATTGGCCGGAATGCTTTTTCGCCGGTAACGTTGGACCCATGAAGGCCGCGATTCTCTATGGCAAAGAACGGATCAGAATCGAAGAGGTGGTTCCCCAGCCGCTGGAGGTCGGCCAGGTGCGGATCGATATCCAGGCGGCGCTGACGTGCGGCACGGACCTGAAAGTCTTCCGGCGCGGTTATCACGCGAAAATGATCGTGCCGCCCGCGCTGTTCGGCCACGAACTTTCCGGAGTCATCAGCGAGGTCGCGCCCGACGTGACTGGCTGGCGGGTCGGCGATCGCGTGGTGGTCGCCAACTCGGCTCCGTGCGGGGAGTGTTTCTATTGCAAGGAAGGGCAGGAGAATCTCTGCGATGATTTGCTGTTTTTGAATGGGGCTTACGCGGAGGCGATTGTTGTTCCGGCGCGGCTGGTGGAAAAGAATCTGTTGCGCCTCAAACCGGAAACGGACTTTTGCGACGCCGCACTGGTCGAGCCATTGGCGTGCGTCGTGCAGGGCGTGGAAGACTTGAAGTTGCGCCCCGGTCAACGCCTGCTCGTGATCGGCTCGGGGCCGATTGGTTTGTTGTTTGTTGCCGTGGCTAAGCATCTGGGTTGCGACGTCACCCTGGTTGGCCGCGGGAAGAACCGCCTGCAAGCCGCCCGGCGGCTGGGGGCCGCCCGGGTTGTTGATGTTGCCGGCGTGCCGGATTTGGTGGCGGCGGTCCAGGGCCTGCCAGGCGCGACGTTTGACATGGTGATTGAAGCCGTGGGCAAACCGGAGACATGGGAGGCGGCGGTTCAACTGGTGCGAAAAGGCGGTGTGGTGAATTTCTTTGGCGGCTGCCCTTCCGGCACGACGGTGGCGCTCGACACGGCGCGCATTCACTACTCCAACCTGAAGTTGCTCGCCAGTTTCCATCACACGCCGGGCACTATTCGCCGGGCGTTGCAGTTGATCGAACCAGGAATCATCAAAGCCGCCGACTTTGTGGATGGCGAATGTCCGTTGAGC